>Ga0315281_10004128_pt1 | contig 21166 bp, 17 predicted proteins | sample YL17G07_0_MG_FD_204540 | JGI IMG/M metagenome (GOLD analysis project Ga0315281, IMG submission 204540) | Sediment microbial communities from Yellowstone Lake, YNP, Wyoming, USA - YL17G07_0 | ecosystem: Environmental > Aquatic > Freshwater > Lake > Sediment | place: USA: Wyoming | collected...
GCAAAAGTACTTTTTTTGGACAATTTGCGGAAGGGAATAAAGTAGAGGAGCTTTCACCTGTATCTGCCCAGTTTGGCCTAATTATTCCCAAAATTGGAGCCAACGCACCCATTGTTCCAAATGTGGATGCAGGTAACCCTTCAGAATATCTTCCAAGTTTGCAGCAGGGAATCGCTCATGCTGCCGGGACAAAATTTCCAGGGGTCGGCGGCAACATATTTTTATTTGCTCACTCGACTGACTCTTTTTGGAATGTCGGACGGTATAATGCGGTTTTTTATCTTTTAAAAGAATTAAACAGTGGCGACGAGATAGATGTGTTTTTCAATGGGGTACGGCATATTTATCGGGTAGTGGATAAAAAGATTGTAGATCCAACAGAAGTATATTATCTTACCCAAACAACTCCTTATGAACAGTTAATTCTTCAAACCTGCTGGCCGCCGGGAACGACACTGAAGCGTCTTCTTGTTTTTGCCAGACCGGAGAAGGATTTAGCGTTTAGTGACTAGCGGTCTAGCGTTTAGTTTTCTTATAATAACTAGACGCTAACTTTTAGACGCTATCTCAGGTCTATTTCGTAGAGATTAGGCAGCATCTGAGGTTTATTGAAGTTTGTCAGAATTACCAGTTTACCTCCAGAAGTCCAAGGGAAGGAAAGATTGTTCAAAAATGGCCCTACATAGACTGGTCGTTTGTTAGTACCATCATAGTCGACAATATATATAGTATCTTTATCTATCATGACAATATGTTTTGAATCGTTATGCCAGACAAGTAGTTCGGCAGATGGAACAGTTTTTAGATCGGCAATAAAGTAATTTTTGTCTTCTTTGGTATCGTAGATATAAAATTTACCGGGAGTAATAGCGCGAATTTCTGTAGTGGGATTACTGCCGATAAGAGGAGGAATTATCGTTTCCTTCAATGTTGCACTTGTTGTAGCGAGATAGAGAATCTTCGTTTCGTCCGGAGAAAATTTTAAATTACTGGAGGAAGTGCTTATATGTTTGACGGTCGGAAGGACAAAGGAGGCGATTAGTTCTTCTTCTTTTTGTTTCTTTTCCTGTTCCCAATCTTGTAAAATTTTTGGCAATGTTAAGGTTACTTCAGAAGGAATATTATTATCTACAGATAATGCTAAAGCATTGATAACCTTTTCTTTTTTACCCTCGGTTTTTTTAGAAATAAGAATAACTTGCTTCTCATCGGCGGACCAGACAAGCGAAGCCTCTGTCCAGTTGATGCTCGAGAGTGGTTTATAGATCTGTTTTGGTTCTTCGGTGCCCCGCAGGGGAAGATTTCGCAGTTCCAATATCCATACTCCAGTTTTTGTCGTCAGATTTCCAGAAGATGTAGCTTGTTGGTCATCCGGCACAATATAAGCCACTCGGCTTCCGGAAGGAGATAGAGTTGGACTGCGTACTCCGGTTACGGTTAGGGCTCTCAGCGAAGGATTCTCGGGGATTAAAAGGGCTTCAATCCGGCTAACTATCTCTCCTTGAATTTTAATTTTCTTTTCCCAAGATTGATAACCTTCTTTACCAATTTTCACCTGATACCAGTTTGGGGAAAGAGAAATGGAGGTATTGGTAGCTGCAGTCAATTTTCCATCGATAAAAATAGAGGCACCATCAGGAATGGAGGATGCAGAAAGTATTCCAGTTGTGGCAAGAGTTCTTTGGTTAAAATTAAACCGATATCCGCGGCTGAAGGCGATTGTAAAAGCGGCAACGATACAAAGACAAAAGGTTACTACAAGTAAATAAATCAGACGTTTGGTCATAGAATGATTGTAATTATATCATGATCAGGGTAAAATAATTACCAATTATGCTTTTTAAACGTCTTGGAATCGATCTCGGAACAGCTAATTCCCTTGTCTATCTCGCCGGAAGAGGTGTAGTTCTAAATGAGCCGACAGTGGTAGCTGTGGCGATAGAAGACAATCGGGTAGTGGCTGTAGGCAGCGAAGCGAGAGAGATGTTGGGCAGAACTCCGGGAAATATTGTGGCGATGAGGCCGCTAAAAGACGGGGTGATAGCGGATTACGTAGTGACTGAGGCTATGCTGCGCTACTTCATTGATCGAGTTTGTGGGAAATCCAGATTGTTTAAGCCGGAGGTGATGATTTGTGTTCCAGCTGGTTGTACTCAGGTGGAAAGGCGGGCGGTAATGGATGCTACTCTTTCTGCCGGAGCCAGAACCGTATACCTGATCGAGGAACCATTGGCGGCTGCCATCGGAGCAAAAATTCCCATCGCTGCCCCTTCTGGCAATATGATTGTAGATATTGGTGGCGGATCGACTGAAGCAGCGGTGATTTCTTTAGGAGGAGTAGTAGTCCACAGTTCAGTAAGATGCGCCGGGACGAAGTTAGATGAGGCAATCGCATTATATATCAAGAAAAAATATAATCTCATCATTGGAGAACGGATGGCAGAGGAAGTCAAAATCCAAATTGGGAGTGCTCTTCCTCCCAACGAAGTTACCAAAAGCACTTCAATTTCAAACTGGCCCAAAAAATTTGAAGTCCGCGGTCGTGATTCTCTCTCGGGACTGCCCAGAATGCTGGAGGTAGAGGCTTCAGAAATTGCCCATTCTTTGAGTAATCCTCTTTCCAGTATTATTTCGGCAATTAAAGGGGTATTGGAAAATACTCCGCCTGAACTTGCCTCAGATATTATCGATAAAGGAATAGTTTTATCCGGAGGTACTGCTTTACTTCGTAACATTGACCGACTGATTATCAATGCCACCGGTGTTTCTGCTCATATAGCAGAAGATCCACTTCTTTGTGTGGTTCGGGGTACAGGTGTAGCGCTCGAGAATATTGATCTTTACAAAAGAAGTATTGCTAAAAGGTAAGGTTAAAGATTAATTTAATATTGAAATCCTATAATAAATCAAATTAAAAAAAATTATGGTTCGATGATTCAAACCATTGAGCTAATGCCTTTTTTTATATTTAACTTATAGTATTTAATGATTTTGAGAAGATTTGTAAACAGTTATATAAGAAACGATATTATTTTCTCTTCATGATTTATTGAATAAAATCTTCTAGACAAAAAGTGTTCAAAAAAAGCAGTTTGTAAAACAGATAAAACTAGTAAACTAACTGATGTAATAATATTATGGGTCTTTTAACGAAAAAAATTCTTGGAATTAATGTTACGATCTCTTCAAAAGAAAAAATCCTAGAGGAAATAAAAAAATGCTTTAAAAAAATACAAAATCCACCATCGAAAATACACAATCGAGAAATAAAACCGCTAATAATTTTTACTCCAAACCCGGAAATTATAACTTATGCTCAAAATGACCCGATGTTTACTCAGATTGTCAATTCGGCCCAAATAAATATTCCAGACGGACAGGGAGTCTGTTGGGCAATAAAAAAAGTTTATAATTTATCCATTGAAAAAATACCGGGTACCAATTTTATGCTCGAGCTATGCAAAATAGCTGCGAAAAAGAGCCTCAGAGTAGGACTTATAGGTGGGAAGGCTAAAGTAGCACTTCAGACATCCGAGTGCTTACAGCGAGACTATAATTTTTCCCAAATTGAAGTCTTCCCCAGTCCGGAAATTATTTTAGGAAAGAAAAAAGAGAAATATAGAAATATACCAAATACCAAATACTTAATACTTTATATGAAAGAGAAACAAGATTTAGAAACAGAGAAGTATTTTGAAATTTTAGCCAAAGAAATCGTTAACAAGAAAATCAGTATTCTCTTCGTCGCTTTTGGTTTTCCCAAACAAGAAATATTTATCCATCTTCTTTATCAACAATTATTAATTACCAATTATCAATTACCAATTATTGTGATGTCTGTTGGTGGAGCATTTGATTATCTCTCCGGTCGAGTTCCTCGGGCGCCGATGGGGATGAGAGAGAGGGGATTGGAATGGCTGTATCGGTTGATCAGAGAGCCCTGGAGACTTCCCCGCCAACTGAAAGGCGCAGAATTTTTTTATAAAGTTCTTACCTCCTGATTATTCGTGTTGCAATTTTCTCTCCCAATCCTTTACAATACCTCTCAGTATGAGGATTTTATTTTTATACATGTTTCCTCTTTGGGGTAACGGTAGCGGAGCATTCCTGCGAGATCTCTCCAAACAACTTTTGAAAAATGGTCATGCGATTGGAATCGTTGCTCCAGAAAAGCGTAAAGTTGAAGGTTGCAAACAATATATCGTTTCCCCCCCACAAATGGGAGTCTTTGTCGGGAATCCCGAACTTCCCGGTGTTAAAAAATATGAAGAGATGAATGGGAAAGAGTTAAGTGAGATCTATATGACATACCTGCGTGCCTCAATTGATGCCGTAAGAGACTTCCAACCAGAAATTATCCATGTCTTTCATACAGCATTTCTTCCTCCTGTTGCCCGGATGATAAAAGTGTTGTACGGTATTAAATTTATTATTACTACTCATGGTAGTGATCTTCATTATTTATCAAGAGATCGCCGGCTCTTGGGTCTAATCAATGATTCGGTCAAAGTTGCCCATTTTATCACTGCCAATAGCAACTTTACCAGAAGTTGGTTCCTACGGATGTTTGGTAAGCAAAATTCTTATAAAACCAGAACTATTCCCGGTGGAGTGGACATCGCCAGTTTTGATCAGGGAGATGATGAAGTCTTAAAAAGAATTGACAAGAAATACAATTTGACCGGGGAAAAAGTAGTTCTTTTTACAGGCAGACTGACAGTACACAAGGGAGTAGAATACCTTATTAAAGCAGCTAGAAAAATAAATGGTGAAGTGCTGATTTTGGGTGACGGTCCGGAAAGACCGTACCTTGAAGAAATGATAAAAAAATATTCTCTTAAAAACACCAGGATTTTGGGTTATATGTCTCCGAAAGAGGGAATCAAATATCGTGAATTTTACAGACGGGCTGATGTCTATGTAGCTCCATCTGTTTGGGATGAACCTCTCGGACTTGTGATTTTGGAGGCAATGGCAGCCGGAACTCCGGTGATAGTTACCCGTAAAGGCGGAATTACTTCCATCATCAAAGACGGTTACAACGGGTTTTTGGTGCGGGCCAGAAACTCGCAAGAGATAGCGGATAAAGTAAACCTTTTATTATCTGATGAAAACATGAGGCTTCGGATGGCACAGAAAGCCAGACGTACTGTTGAGGAAAAATTTACCTGGGAGGAGGTCGCAGGGAGATTTGAGAATATTTACAGCAAATTCCGTTATTCTTCCAAGGAATATTTTAAATCACTTGCTGCCATGCAGGGATTGCCGTTTAATAATAATAAAGGTAAATGATAGCAATTTTCAACTTATGAATTTGTCTCTGCCCAGTATCTCTATCATTGTTCCGACCTTCAAAAGAGTTGAGCAGACCAGAAACACTCTTTCCCTTCTTTGTCAAAGCAACGGGTGGAATAGTCAGTTTTTCCCTGAAGTTATTCTGGCTGATTCGACAGAAGGTGAGTCTATCAAAAACCTAGCTTCCGAATTTAATAATCCGACTCCGGTATATGTTGCGCCAGTAGTTCCGGGTATAGCCACCAATAAAAATCTTGGGGCAAAGACTGCTCAAAATGAACTTTTAATATTTTGCGATTCAGACATGGAAGTAGAATCTGATACGTTAATTAATACATTGATATATTTAAAAGAACATAATAACAGCGCAATGGTTACTGGTCAAGTGATCTGGAAAGGAAAAGATAAGGACGGACAACTGGATCGTCCCAGAAAAGAAGACCGAATGGAAAAAATAGATACTACAGTATTTATTGAGGCAATCTATTCCAGGTATATGGCAACTTTCAAGAGTCTTTTTTGGCAAGTGGGAGGATACGATGAAGAGCTTTTTAATATGCGGGGGGAAGGTTCTGACTTATCGATTCGTTACTGGAGGAGCGGTTTACCCCTCTCTTATGACGAGAAAATAAAAGTCCATCATGTCCATGATGCTCAATCTTCCGCAACAAGGAGCATTGAAAATCCTGAAAGAGGAATAATAAGGGATCTTATTCAGTTGGGATACAAATATGGTTTATCAGAAGAAGAAAGTCCCAATTTTGCTAAGACTTTAAACTGGCTTACTGATCAGTTTGGATATAGAGATAAATATATTGTTATAGAAAGTATGATTGCACTTTTGCCATATTTTTGGGAAAATAGAGAAAAGATCGAAAAAAGCCGTGAGAAGATTCCTGATGAGTACGATTTCAAGTTTCTAGATGTGTTTACCAAAAGAGAATTGTTTTTGGATTGTATAAAGCAAGCTCCCGAAAGAATTAGAGAAGCAAGAGCTAAAGTATTTGTTTAAGCTCGCAGTGAAAATTTTCTTGTTCGCAAGGTAACTGAATCTTGACACCGCGTTATTATAAGAGTGTAGTTGAATTGTTGAAATTCTTAATAAATATATAACCTTGGTTCAAGCATTCCGTATGCGACCTACGAAAATTTTCAATTACTTCGCTTAAGTATTATTAGTATGCAAAAACTAAAAATCGCTCAAATAATCTTACCCTGGATTCCACTGCCGGCAAAAAAGTATGGCGGGACGGAAAGAATAGTTTATACATTGACTGAAGAATTAGTCAGGCGGGGACATGAAGTGACTCTTTTTGCCGCCGGTGACAGCCAAACAAACGCCAAACTAGACTCCATTTTCCCTAAAAGCTTTGGTTTACAGGATAATGTTAAACAGATGTTAGTCTCCAACTTTAATCCTTTACGCCATGTAGCTTATGCTTTTTCTAAAGCAGAACAGTTTGATATTATTCATAGTCATGCCCAATATTTGGGTTTGCCCTTTTCCTCACTGGTGAAAACTCCTACAGTCCATACTTTTCACAGAGTATATGAAGGTACGGATGATGAAAAAGGCTTATTACAGCAGTTTAAAGACTTAAATTTTGTCAGCATCAGTAATTCTCAAAGAGATCTGGGATTAAATTTCATCGCGACTGTTTATAATGGGATACCTCTGGAGAGTTATGAATACAGCGAAAAGGTGGGTGATTATCTTTTTTGGACAGGCAGAATTTTACCTAAAAAAGGAGTAGTCGAGTCGATTGAGATAGCAAAGAAGTTCGGCATGAAGCTTAAAATTGCAGGTGTGGTAACTGACGGAATATTTTTTGAAAAAAATATCAATCCCTTAATTGACGGAGAGCATGTTGAGTATTTGGGCGAGCTGTCTCAGAAAGAAATGGCCTCTCTTTATAAAGGAGCTTATGCGACACTTTTTCCCATCTCGTGGCGTGAGCCGTTTGGATTGGTGATGGCAGAATCACTTGTCTGTGGTACTCCAGTAGTAGCGTTTCCTTTTGGTGCTGTGCCTGAAATAATTGAGGATGGAAGAACAGGTTTTATAGTCAGGACGATTGATGAAGCGGTTTCCAGCCTCAAAAAGATTCCTAGCCTCAAAAGAGAAGATTGTCGAAAGTTGGTGGAAGAGAAATTCACTGTTATAAAGATGACTGATGGTTATGAAGGTGTGTACCGGAAAGTATTAGGATTATGAAAATTGCCATTTTAGCTTCAAATTTTATCCGCATTCCTCCTAGACAGCAAGATGTACCAATGGGATACTCGGGTGCTCCGGAACAGATAGTCCATCGGATTACTGAAGGCTTGGTGAAAAAAGGTCATCAAGTGACTCTTTTTGCCTCGGGTGACAGCCGGACTGCGGCTTCATTGATTTCAGTCACGCCTATTGCCTCTGCCAAAAACAAAAATATTGGAGTTGGGTTGCATGAATCTTTTGAGTATCTACTGATAAGCCGTGCCTATCAGATGGCAAAGAACGGAAGTTTTGATATAATTCATAGTCACTTTGATAGAAAAAGCGCTTATTTTGCTCCACTTGTAGCTACACCAACAGTTTCTACTCTGCACAGTCCTCTGGAGAAAGTTAGGGAGATTTTAAAAGAATATAAAAATAGTCAGTATTATGTTTCTATTTCTAATGAACAGAGGCATGCATTGCCAGATTTAAATTATGTTGCGACCATCTATCACGGGATTGATCTGCCTACCTATCTTTTTGACGACCGTGAAGGGAGCTATCTTTTGTTTGTAGGAAGAATAGTACCGGAGAAGGGCGCCCACATCGCAATTAAAGTAAGCCGCAGTTTACGGATAAAATTGATTCTTTTGGGTTGGGCAGCCAGGAAAAACATGAAGTATTATCAGGAAAAAGTGAAACCATATATTGAAGGCAAAAATATAGAAAATCACGGATATATCAACCGTGAGAGCCTAAAGGAATATTTAAGAAAAGCCAAAATGTTGCTTTTTCCTATCTCTTGGGAGGAACCTTTTGGACTAGTGATGATAGAGGCAATGGCTTGCGGGACTCCGGTGGTGGCATATGCCAGGGGAAGTGTACCGGAGATAGTCATTGACGGAGTAACAGGATTTATTGTGAATTACTCGGATAATGATCAGAGAGGGGAGTGGATTATTAAAAAAACCGGCCTAGAAGGATTTATTGAGGCTGTAAACAGACTAAATAGTATGAGTAAGAAGGATTATCAAAGAATGCGCATGAATTGTCGAAAACATATAGAAGAGAAGTTTACTGTGGAAAAAATGGTGGAAGGATATGAAAGAGCTTATCAGAAAGTCCTAGAAGGCAAATAATACATGAAGATTGCACAGATTATGCCTAATTGGGGCGATTTTCACAAAGGCACCGCACTCGGTATCATCGCGGTTGCCCGGGATGTTACGGTTGGCCTGACAAAGAGGGGACACACAGTCACGGCATTTGTACCGGATAACTCAACGTTTTCTGGGATTCCGCTAGTTTTTGGTGGACCGTCTTTATGGAGCCGCGGGATGGACCTTTTCCATCCAGACTCACCAAAAGAACGGGCTGCCTATGCGCGACGTATTCTACCGTATCTTGATGGGTACGATATCGTGCACAGCCATATTGAGCATGTGCTTCTTCCTATGTTGGATCAGATTGGGCCTCCTGTTGTCTCAACAATTCACGGTGCCGGATTTAATCCCAAAGAGCAAGATATTTTTCAACAATACCCGGGTGGCGTTTTTGTTGCTCTTTCTGAGCGGGCAAAAGAATCACTCTCATACATACATTTTTCCTATGTAGTCTATAATGGAGTGAATATATCCCAAGCGCACTTTGTTCCTGTGCCACAGCCGCCTTCGTATGTAGCATGGATGGGACGGATGGTTCCGGAGAAAGGTGCGCTTGATGCCATTGAAGTGGGAAAACGTACAGGCGAGACGGTGGTGCTTATCGGATTGCGCCAGGCAGAAGATCCTGTCTATGATGCAACTGTAAATGCGCTGGTTGATGGTGCAAAGGTGCGGCTTATTGAGCGGATGATAGGAATAAAACGATTTACGTTTTTGGGTAATGCCAAGGCTCTTCTTTTTCCCATTCATTGGGAAGAACCATTTGGGTTGGTGATGACGGAAGCTATGGCTTGTGGTACGCCGGTTGTTGCCTTTGCAAGAGGAAGTGTAGCGGAGGTAGTGGTGGATGGAGTCACCGGATTTATAGTTAATTCTGGAGAATCAGATAAAAGAGGAGATTGGATTGTCAAAAAAACAGGAATAGAGGGATTAGTTGATGCAGTAAATAAAATAAATAATATGGATGAAATAGAATATGAACAAATGAGAATAAATTGTAGAAAACATGTAGAAGGGAAATTCACAGTCGAGAAAATGGTTGAAGGATATGAGAGAGTCTATAAAAACATATTGAAAAAATAAAAAATAATATGAAAGTTTTATTTGCCGCTTGGGAGCTTGATCCCTTTTTCAAATTCGGTGGCCTTGGAGATGTGGCCAGATCGCTACCTGCCGCTTTGAAAGAAATAGGTGTTGATATCCGCAATATTATTCCTTTTTATAACGTGCTGAAGTTGGGTAGAAATAAGAAGAAAAAAGTGGGAAAGTTTAATGTTGAATATGGCGGAAAGAAAGAAAAAGTGGAAATTTATCAGGTTCTGAATCCCAAAAGTTACGTACCAGTATATCTTTTAAGAAATAAAACATATCTCAGCATTGCCAAATCACCTGATACATTCGCTTTTTTTGATAAGGCAATTGCCGAAATTATACAAAAAAACTATTTGTTCTGGCTACCGGATGTCCTTCATTGTAACGATCATCATACTGGTCTTATACCTCTTCTGATACGCAGCATGCATTTGCCGATAAAAACTGTTTTCACCATTCATAATTTATCTTATCAGGGAATAAATTCAACTGAAGTGTTGGAAAAACTTAAGGTTGATCATCTAAGAAGTAAAGTAATGAATTGGGAGATAAAATCAAGACAACTGAACTTTCTGATGGAAGGAATCATCCATGCTGATGTTATCACCACCGTGTCTCCTACTTATGCACACGAGATTATGACAGAGGAATATGGCGCAGGTCTGGAAGAAGTATTGCGGGGAAAAGAGGGTAGAGTGTTTGGCATACTTAATGGAATAGATGTAAAATTTAACCAATCATTACATAGTAAAGCAGTGAAATATCCTTATGCCAATAAAAATTTATCCTGGGAGGAAGGAAAAAGGCATAATAAGCTATATCTGCAAAAAAAACTGGGTTTACGATCAGGAGAAAATATCCCCCTCCTTTCTTTTATCGGCAGATTTGATCCGCGCCAGAAAGGTATAGAAATAATCCATAAAATGATGAGAAGAATTGATGTGGAAAAATATGAGTTTGTTATCCTTGGTACAGGAAATCAGGAGTGGGAGGAACGGTATCAGTGGCTGAGCAAGTTTTATCCGAAAAATGTGTCATGCAATTTCAGATTTGATGATGTTCTCGCTTACCAAATATATGCTGCTTCTGATTTTATTCTAATCCCTTCTAAATTTGAACCTTGCGGACTTATCCAAATGATTGCTATGTCTTTCGGGACTTTGCCTATTGCTCATAAAACAGGAGGACTGGCTGATTCGATTAAAGACGATGTGAACGGATTCCTGTTTGATAAATATACTTCGGTGTCTCTGGAGAAAACAGTAAAAAAGGCGCTGGGAATTTGGCATACTGATAAGCCGCGGTATAAAAAGATGGTGGAAGCAGCTCTAAATACAGACTTTTCTTGGAGAAAGAGCGCAATGGAGTATTTGGAGCTATATAACAAGTTGATAAATGGTATACTTTAATACTTCATACTGCTCCAAAATAGTTATCATGCAAACAAAATTTCGTTTTGGCACTGTAGCAATTGCCGGTACATTTGACAGACTTCACAAAGGACACCATTACTTTATTAAAAAAGCTTTTTCTTATGGAGAGAAAGTGATTATAGGATTAACCTCTGATGAGTTTGTAAAGGCAAAATTCCAATCCCGCCATGGCGGGACCAAAATCCCTGCCTCGCCGGCAGGCAGGCAAATTACAAATTATCAAAAGAGAAAAAAAGAATTGGAGAATTTTTTAAGAGAGGAAAAATTATTAGATCGGGCGGCAATTGTAAGAATAGATGATGTATATGGATCGGCTATCGAAAAAAATGACATCCAGGCATTAGTCGTGACGAAAGAGACTCTATCTGGTGCTCGTTTGGTGAATAGAAAGCGCAAGTCTAAACACCTGAGTCTGCTGAAGATACATATAGTTCCACTGATTCTTGCCCAGGATAGAAAAAGAATTGCCTCAACGAGGATAAGACTGGGTGAGATTGATAGGTGGGGAAGAATTTTAAAATCTCAAATCTCAAATTTCAAATCTCAAATAAAAGAAGAATTAAGGCAGGAATTAAAGAAACCACAAGGGATTTTGATTAAAGGGGATCAGAAAAACCACCAAAGACTTCTTCCGGAGTTAAAAAAGGCGATTGGAAAACTCCATCCCATTATGATTAGCACTATCGGTGATGAAGTGACAAAATTATGTAATCAGATTGATTTGGAGCCAAATTTAGCAGTTATTGACTATAAAGTGAACAGAAAAAGGAAATATTATTCCTTATCAGATTTAGGCTTCCCAAAAACATATGTAAGGGGTGTCCTTGCAAATGTTGTTACAATAGTTAGAAACCCACCGGGCAATATTACCAAAACGCTGGTTAAGGCAGTAAGTCAAACTATAAAAAAATATATCCAAAATGATCAAAATCAGATTATCAGAGTCTTGGGTGAAGAAGATCTAGCAGGAGTACCGGCGATACTTCTTTCGCCTCTTGGATCAATCGTTCTTTACGGCCAGCCGGGAGAGGGAGTGGTGGTGGTTGAGGTGACGGAAGAAAAGAAGAAGGAATTGACGGAATTATTTAAGAAATACCCCTAAATTCTTAGATTTTACTCTTAAACTCCTATAGGATATAATACCGGGATAATATGACCACAGTTGAGCACGGACATGGATATACTCCAGAATCTATAGGTCCAACATTAGTGGAATATTTTACTCCGCCCACTTTACAAACCCCGGGTGGTGAAATCAGATTGGCAAAAGAATCAATGGTGTCCACATTAAATGAACTAATCAGTCAATATCAAACTGTTCTTTTAATCGGCGATCCCGGTTCTGGCAAATCCACTCTTCTTCGGCAGTTGGTCCATGATTATGATACTGGACCAGATCAAGCATATGATACGGTGATTGATATGCCGCTTCGAGCCTTTGAAGCATCAGGAAGAGAATCACTTCTTGGATGGTTTGAGGAAAAAGTAGCAGCCAAGAACCCCCAAAAAGTATTGTGGGTACTGGATGGTTTAGATGAGGCGAAAGACCCGGAAAAGATTGCCGGTCTGTTGGATGAAATAAGAGAAAGCCGGCAGGCTGATCACATCATTGTTGCCGCCAGACCGGTGGTGGTGGAGGAAGGAATACTTGCAGATTTTGCGCCAGTAACTGTTCTTCCTTTTGATGCTGCTTTAGCTTCCACTTGTGCGTTATCCTATTTTGATATTGAATACGCGGGTACTCCGGAGGCGAGAAAAGAGACATTAGATGGAAAACCGTTACGGGAATATCTGGAATCTACAATAAGGGAGCAGGTATCCCGAAATACATTGCTAGGCAGAATGTTTTCATCGCCCATAATGATTCCTTATCTTACCAATATGTACGCAGAAGGATTTTTCCTATTTCCGCACAGTAGAGCAAAAATGTACAGAGACCTCCCCGAAATGATTTTAAGATCAAGTTGGGTGACCAAAAATCCTGACTCGTTTAATGATGTTTTTGCACTTCCATTTTGGCAAGGTTTTGACTTATATGAAGGAGAAGAATTGAGAAGACATAAATTAGATGACACATTCCAGCGCATTAATTTTTTTAAGTTTTATATGAACCTAGCTTCCAGAATGATGACTGAATACGGGAGTCCAATAATCACAAGATCCCAACTGGAAAAGATTTTGGAGGAATATTTTACGGCTGATTATCATGGAGAGAATCTTGAAACCGGCGATGTAAAAAGGAGAGTAGAAGCTTTTGTGAATGCGGCTGATCAGAGATTGCCGCTTGTGGCGAAACTTGAAGAAGACGGATACGGTTTTATCCACCGGTCTTTTCTGGAATATTATTCCGCACATCAATTTTTTTCTGAATTTGCTAGGAAAAGGCCAGAATTGATTAAGATTTTAAATAGCAAAGGATTGCTGACCTCTTTGCATTCAAAGGAGATGGTTAGATTCATTTTGGAAATATATTCTGGATACATCCTAGATGAAGGAATTGTTGATTTCTTAGATTTGGTGATTAAGGAATTTCCGAAAGATGAGGGGTATGCTGCAGCTTTGGCTGCCAGTTTTGTGACTGAAGATATAATTTCCTCAGAGATGAAACCGGTACTGGTTAGAATTCATAAAACTCTAAATAGATCAATTACAGCCATAACGGAACCTGGTGGGGATATCCAAGTCCAGCGAAAACTGCAAAAAATGAGTATACAGAAAGAGAGATTGGAACGAATGATTAGGCATAAAAAAATGGAGTGGATTTTGGAGCAAGAATAAAATATTATAAAGTAAATTATGGCGAAAAGGATAACTGTCCATCCGACACCCGAAAAACTTATCTGAGATAAAGCCTCGAAGTTTTTGATTGACTCCCTAAGTTGTGGCAAAAGGAGAAAGAAAAAGAAAAGTCTTGGAAACGTTAGCTCACGACCAACGACCAAAGACGAATGACAATAATTTGGATGAGTTTCCAGCGATGATTCTTCGGGAAATTCCCCAGGTGGATATATTTACGGATGCGTTAATCCCAAATCGAATAGCGGGTCCTGACTAGATGTGTCCAAGTGATATTTAAGGACTCTTAAAGCGGGACTTTCATGCAGGATAAATTGACACATCGGGAGCTATATCTGTCATTAATCGGAATTGGTTGGCAAAGCGTATCTAAACATCGTCCTGCAGTCGCACAGCGATTGGTCAATTGATCCTGATACCATTTACTGTTGACTGAAATCCATTGATCAAGGGAATAATCAACCGGTTGGCAATTATCCGGGCAACAATTAAACATCTGTTCCTTATTTATCAACCTGCAATCTGTATCTTGGGTACAGCTGGTTGAAGGATCAGCGGGAGGAATTTTCTGCGAACCTGTGGGATTGGCTATTGTGGGATTGGCTATTGCGGAAGAAACAACTTCAATTTTCTGGGCGATTTTTTGATTGGCACCGGGATAAACAGTCACACTCATTCCGGTTTTCAAATCTTTCATGGTCAGGCTGATGGGAGGAACAGATGAGGGTAAGTTGCCTCCAATCAGGTTGCTAATGGGTATGTCCGGAACCGGTAGGGAAAGCAAAATGATTTGCGTTTCCGGAGTGACTACAAACCCGTATTTCCTTTCAACCGGAGTATACGGTGGATTTTCTCCAGCGACTTGAGGTTTTTCACCCGAACAAGGAGCAAATTCACAATTGGGACCAACTCTTCCCACAGAAGTGCCATCAGGACATATTTTTGCTTCCATCGTACACGGAGGGTTTGATGTATTTCCCGCTCCTGTTCCTGAAAGGTTAATGACAAGATCTATTATGCTTACTCCTGTGACTTCGATGACGATATTTCCGTCCTGTGCAGGAAGAATATTCGTAATCTTACCGGTGATAGAATTCATAAAATTGGAACCGATGATTTGGGATGAAATTTCAGATTGAGGTGCGAAGACACTAACTTTTGCGCTGCTGGAATTGGCTAAATTCCTGGATTTTTGGCCCAGGACAAACCCGCCCAGGAAAGCCATGACCGTAAGAAAAATTAAGATCAGAGAGACGTTATTCGAGAATTTGAATTGATTTTTCTTATCCATATCAGAATTCTGATTTGTTTATGCTTATTATCATCGTAGAAAACTTTAAAAATTTTGTCAAGCATTCAGAAGAATAGAGAATTTTTTCGCACAATAACATATGGCAGCAAATATATCTATTCAAACTGCAACCAATTGGATCAATCGTCCTCTACGGCCAGCCGGGAGAGGGAATGGTGGTAGTAGAGATAACTGAGGAGAAAAAACAACAGATGATAAACTAATTTATAAATGTTCTTAATTATTTAGTTATAGTTGGAGTAGGTTTGATTGGCAGTGAGAAGTCTTTTATTTGGGTAACTTCGGTAATTTTGCTCAAAGTCTTATCCCATAAGCCTTTTACTCTGACACGGTCTCCCACAGTTAAACTGTCATACTTAATTGTTTTGCTACTTCTATCGATAAATTTTGTCTTTGCATCAAAATAAACCGTTTGGTCACCCTTAACTAGAATAGAAATTACAAAACTCCCCGTGTCTTTAGATTTGACAGGGCCGATGAAGACACCATACCGTTTCATAATTGATGTATCACGAACCATTCGGGCATTGACCGTTGTTTGGGCGTCATCTGCCCAAGTGCCCCAGATACTAATATTATCACCTGGAGAAATTTCGCCAATTGCTGATTTACCCCAGAAATGACGCCTAAACAAAGTCCCGCTATTTGTGTTGACGGTATAAGTTTTTCCATCCTTGGAAACGGTGAGAGTATTACCTGATACAGTTGCTACCTGAGCGTCAATTATTTTGGCAGGTTTATTTTTGAAGCTAAGCTTTTGTTCCGGTCTTATTTCATTCTTTATTTTTCCAGGAGTTGCACTTTGGGCATTTATAAAAGTTGGGGAAACAAGAGTAAATATCCCCACAGCAAAAAGGACAGTAGCAATTGATAAATTATTTTCCAGTCTCATAGGTAACCACAATTTCCTGCTCGGCAAAGTTGCCGTTTGTATCATTGGCCACAATATCTATATAATTATCTCCTTCATCCAAAGTGACAGTTGAGGAAAAGTTCCCCTGAGCGTCTGCTTTTAAATCTTTGTCGTTTACTGAAACCTCGGCTTTCGGAGCTGTTTTGCCTTTGACAGTTACTGTTTTTGCCGATGTGGTTGAATTATTAGAAGGCGCAGTGATAGACAGTGGAATTCCTGCGGAAACAGTTGGTTCGTTTGTGGTCGATATAGTGGGAGTAGGGCTTAGACTAGCTGCAGGTTGCCCCTGTGAAGGTCCAGGGGGAGAAGTTGAACTTATCTTTTGAAAAAGAAGAACTGCTCCTAAAATTAAAACTACAACGACTGCAGCGAAGATGAAATAATAGGGTTTTTGGATGTTAAGCATAACTCCATATTATTGTAACATCTTATTGCAAGTCCCTGAAAATAGTCTCTTGTATTTAAATATTGGCAAAATATATTTTTTCTGCTAAAGTAATAGGAGAATTATGATATATTTGGGATCTGACCATGGCGGTTTCGACCTTAAAGAAAAAATAAAGAAATGGCTGACGGCCGAAGGTTTTGCTTGGGAGGATTTGGGCAATACTCTTTATGAGAAAGAAGATAATTACCCACAGTTTGCTTTTGCCGTTGCAGAAAAAGTGGTTAGTGAAGAAAAAAAATTACCCATGGATGATTTGGGTCTTAGAGGTATAAACATCCCCTGGAAACAAAGACCCAAAGGGATTCTTTGCTGCCGATCCGGAGCGGGAATGTCGATAGCGGCAAATAAAGTAAAAGGAGCCCGGGTGATTGCCGCTTTTGATCCCAGAAGTGCGAAGCAATCCAGACTTCATAATGACGCCAATATTTTAGCCCTGGGCAGTGATTGGTTGGAGGAGTATCAGGTGAAAAAAATACTGAGTATTTGGCTCACGACAGAATTTACCGGTGAAGAAAGACATGTGAGAAGACTAAAGCAGATACAAGAGTTTGAGGAAAATAGAACAAATAACAAATAAAAAAACGGCACCTTCTGGCACATCCAGTCCAAAACCTACTCCAAGCCTCTATTTAGAGTCCAAAGCTTGACTTAGTTAAACCAACAGGATAGTCTGGAATTATGAGCAGAATTGCATACTATAGAAATAACCCTTCTTCTAAACCTCGAATCACTTATAGTTTACAATCCTCCAAAATTCCCCATTTTCTAACTAGAATAAATAATTTATTTTCAAAATTAATTGATCGGGTAATCCAATTTTATAAATATTATCAGAAACAGAATCCAAAAAATAAAAAAATATTTGTCATCTCCTCCATTTTTGTTTTCGTAGTCGTACTGGCCGGTATAGTAGCCGGTATATCATTAGTGAGCAACGGTGGAAGAATAAATCCCGAAGCGGCAAGTAAATTATGCGGCAGTTTAAATACCAGCCGTTGCAATAATAATATTATTGAAGTATGCACTTTTAAAGGAACAGGCTATCAATGGAGTAAAAGTGTTGATTGCCAGGAGTTAGGGAAGGATTATACTTGTAGTAGTTCGACAGGAATGGTTTCCTGCATTCGAAAATGCAATCAGGTTAATCAAAGCCGCTGTTATGGTACAGTAGTACAAACATGTAACGCTGATGGTGGGTGGATTCTGGTTCGGGATTGCAAGGATATCGGGTTTTCCTGTGAAGAACAAGAAGGGGGACCAAAATGTATTTCTCCTAAAGATGCTTTCCTACAACCATTTTCGAAAACTTTGCCATCACTAATACCATCTCCTGTTTCTTCTCCATCAGCTACAATCCAAACTCTTTCCGCACCCGCATTGAGCATAGAAAGAATCGGTGGAGTAACTGAAGCAACATCCTCAACCTCCCGTACTCTGCGATGGAATACTACTGCTGGTGCTCTTTCATATTGGTTTCAGATAACAGATGGCACACCTTACCCTGAAAAAGAATATTTCAAAGATCCGGTTTCAGGAAATTATTACTGTACATTAGGAAATATTCCGGGAGCTTTCAGTTGTCCAGGGCAAGAAAATGTTGTTGGAGATCCCACTACTAACGGTTGGACAACTGCCACTACTGTCACCATCAAAAACCTTTCTTGTAATACTACCTACTATGCCCATGTCAAAGCAGGTAGCATTAGCAGTAGTTCTTCCTGGTCGACGATAGAGGAAGCATTTACTACAGCGCCCTGTTCTACAATTTCTCCCTCGCCTGAAGTTACTGTAACGCCAGTCAGTAGCTTTTCATTAACATTAACTCCAACTTTGACATCGCCACCCTCCAATATACCTACAAATACTCCTACTCCAATTCCTACCAGTACTCCAATACCAACTAATACCCCGCAACCCGCTCCAACAAACATACCCACTTCGACACCCTTACCAGTCATTTCTTCGCTGACTTCTAGCTGTGATGCTTCAAATCATCAGACATTTACATGGAGTCAGCAAAGTGGAGCCGTCAATTATTGGATCCAGGCATGGAATAGTAATCCAACTCCAACATGGTATATGAACGGTTGGTTAAATGGTTCAACACCACAAGTTTCATTTAATCATCCAGGAGAAACGGTTAATGCTCGTGTTGCCTGGACCAATGATGGCAACTACAGAAATATTTCTGGTTTCTCCCCAACTTACTATGTATATTGTCCGTTTCCAACTTCTTCACCTACTATTACGCCTATACAAAGTAGAACACCTACTCCTATTCCTCCAACCAACACTCCAACTCTTATTCCTACATTGACATCTATTCCTACAGAAACTCCCATCCCAACCAGAACACCAACACCTACTAATACTCCTGTTCCAACCAGCACTCCTACCTCAACACCTACAGTGACTCCGCTTCCTCCACTTTTTGTTAGTGTTGTTACCCCAACCCCAGGTGGACCAGGAGACAGTGGCACCAGTTTGGCTATCCAGTGGAGCTCCCCCGGTGGAACAACCTACTGGTTCCAGATAACAGATGGTAGTATAAAAGATGAAGTAACAGGCAGCTTTAAAGATCCCCTTTCCGGCAACTACCTCTGTACGCTTGGGATAGTAGAAGGAGCGACTACCTGTCCCGGGAGTGAATTCGTGGTAGGAGACTCGCAAACCTCTACCAATGGTTGGACGGAAGCTAACTCAGTAACCATTAAAAACCTTTCCTGTAACACCACATACTTTGCTCACGTAAAAGCATCAACCGAGAATAATAATACTCCTTGGTCAGCATATAGAGAAGATTTTACGACCAATCCCTGTCCAACTAGTACACCGACCCCCACTTTGACATCTGCACCCACCGAAACTCCTACACCACTGACGCCTACTCCAACACCTACTGTACCAACTAATACACCAACACCAACGGAGACTCCAATACCGACAAACACACCAACTCCGACATTTACTCCTACAAATACTCCAACACCAACCAATACACCAACATTGACTCCAACCCGGACTCCCACTCCAGTTCCGCCGACCAATACACCAACACCAACAGTAACGCCGACTAACACGCCAGTCCCAACGAGTACTCCTACACCAACCAACACTCCAACTCCAACAGCATCTCCAACCCCTATACCTCCAACTGCAACACCGACTAATACTCCAACTCCGATTCCAACTATGACGCCAACACCGACTAATACTCCAACGCCTATACCTCCAACACCGACAAGTACTCCTATTCCAACACCGACCGATACACCAATACCGACAAACATACCGACTCCGACACCAACTGATACTCCTACTCCAACTCCAACACTTCCTCCAATTTCCTTTCTAACTGCTATTTGTGATGGAACAAACAGACAAACATTCAGTTGGGATGATCAGTTAGGAGCAGTAGACTATTGGGTCCAATCATGGAATAGTAATCCAACTCCAACCTGGTATATGAATGGTTGGTTGGGAGGACCAACACCGCAAGTATCATTTAACTATCCCGGAGAAACTATAAATACCCAGGTTGCCTGGACTAATGATTATACCTATACAAGTGTCTCAGACTTTTCTTCTTACTACTCTGCATACTGTCCGGTTCCTACATCAACACCTACTAATACACCTACTCCAACAAGAACACCTACACCTATTCCTCCAACCAACACCCCAACTCCAACAGTAACTCCAACTCCTATATCTCCAACACCGACAAATACTCCTATTCCACCGACTTTCACACCGACTCCGACTAATACACCTGTACCTCCAACCTTTACTCCTACTCCAACTAGGACTCCAACACCGATACCTCCTACACCAACCTTTACTCCTACTCCTACCTCAACTCCAACTCCAACGCCAACTCTTCCTCCAATTTCATCTGTTGCTGCCATCTGTGATGCTTCCAACCATCAATACTACAGTTGGGCTCAACAGACAGGAGCTATAGACTACTGGGTCCAATCATGGAATACCAATCCTACCCCCACCTGGTATCTGAATGGTTGGTTGGGAGGACCAACACCGCAAGTATCATTTAACTATCCCGGAGAAACTATAAATACCCAGGTTGCCTGGACTAATGACACTTCCTACACAAGTGTCTCAGACTTTTCTTCTTACTACTCTGCATACTGTCCGGTTCCTACACCAACACCAACATTGACGCCGACTAACACGCCAGTCCCAACAAGTACTCCTACACCAACAAGCACTCCAACTCCAACAGTAACTCCAACCCCTATACCTCCAACACCAACAAATACTCCTATTCCAACACCAACAGCCACCTCAACTCCCATTCCTCCCACAGTTACTCCAACTCCAACAAGGACACCAACTCCTATACCGCCCACAGCAACGGCCACTCCAACAAGGACTCCTACTCCCATTCCTCCAACACCAACCAACACTCCAACTCCAACACTGGTACCTACAGTCACGCCCACTACGCAAGTGACACTGTTCTCGGACAACTTCGAGACAGCGCTTTCCGGCTGGAC
>Ga0315281_10004130_pt1 | contig 21164 bp, 21 predicted proteins | sample YL17G07_0_MG_FD_204540 | JGI IMG/M metagenome (GOLD analysis project Ga0315281, IMG submission 204540) | Sediment microbial communities from Yellowstone Lake, YNP, Wyoming, USA - YL17G07_0 | ecosystem: Environmental > Aquatic > Freshwater > Lake > Sediment | place: USA: Wyoming | collected...
AACCCTTCCGAAAACAAGAATTCATCGCCAGAACTTTTTATTGACAGAATGGAATACAGACAAGAGACCGAAACTACCACAGTTTATTTTAATAAGGATATAAACTCTGTTATTGGCAAACGAGGTGCCGGAAAGTCCGTTTTGCTCAAACATATTGCTTTTAATGTGCTTGGTGAACAAGAACAGCCTGATGTTAAAAAGATACTCAAGTTACAAGATTTTAAAATCCATTGGTGTGATAACACGTCTGAAAATAAATTTGTTGAATATATACCACAAAACTATTTATCAACTATCACCTATGAGGATGGTAGAGACTATTATAAGCGAGACGAAATGCTCAAGACGCGCCTGTTTAATAATGATTTATTCAAAAACGCGGATACAAGCAAAGCCGAAACTATTGATTCAATAGAGCTCAAAATTAATGCGAAAGTCAAAGAAGCCCTAAGCATACGTAGACAGATTGTAGATACTACTAGTCAACTAAAACCGCTTGGAAAAGCTGAAGATAAAGACAGTGCAATAAAAATCAAGCAAGAAGAAATCAATAAGCTTGGAAAGATTAATATAACCGATGCGGATATCGAAAATCAAACAAAGTATTCGTCGGAAATAGAGTCACTTATCAAAGAGATTAAGTTACTAGAGCAAGACGTCCAGATTATAAAGAACATTAACGGCGGTAGCGAAGTAAGCTTCATCACAGTTGATAATGAGGCGTTCTTCGGGTTGTCTCAGACAACAATGGAGTTGATTGAAAAACACATCGAGAAACTTTCTGGTCAAGAAATTAAAGCGTATCTAAGTAAATTGCTAACTGATTTGACGACTAAGACTAAAACTAAAAAAGATAGAAAAATTACAGTCGAAAAGAAACTGGTCCCAATAACAAAGAAATTACAGCAAAATAAAACCATTGAAAAAATCCTAAAGGAAATAAACAAGCTTGGTGAAGAAAAAAAAGAGATAGAAAAATTGGATAAATTTATTAAAGAATCTAGTCAAAAAGAAGAAGGAATAATAAGCGAGGTAGCCGATTTGTATCTATCTTTTGAGGCCAAAATTGAGGGAATAGTTCAGACACTCAAAGATGCATTTGATAATTTTACTTTCATAACATTCGATTTTACTGTGAGTTACAGCGTGGATGAATATAAGAGTAGGTTTTTTGATGTGTATATTGATGGACGTTCAGGGGAGCGTTTCAAAAAGTTTTTTGATGAAAAAAGGGATTTTAGTAAAACGGAAATAGTTCAAATTATTAAAGATATTGTCATTGATGCGCCTACTGCAAAATTGAAGACTATTGGTGGCGACAAAGAGAGCGCGTTACTTACATTGTTGAGCTGTAGACATGATATCGATTTCACAAAATCCGTTAAATATAAAGATGGAGAGGAATTGATAGATTTTGAAAATATGACTGGCGGACAGAAAGCGATGGCACTTTTGGATCTCATTTTCAATCTGTCAAAAAGTGGCTATCCAATAATTATTGATCAGCCAGAAAATGATATTGATGTCTCTGGGATTTCAAATGACCTAAGGAAGCTTATATTAGATCAGAAAGAAAGACGCCAAGTAATAGTGGCGACACATAGTCCTAATTTACTATTACTAACTGATTCTGAGAATGTAATAGTTTCGGAAAACGAAAACAATACTATAAAATATTATAATGGCGGAATTGAAGATAAACAGATTCAAGATGACATTGTGAATATTCTTGAAGGTGGCGAAGATGCACTGAGAAAAAGGATGAGTAAGTTGAATTTAAAAAATTAGTTATGTCTAAATATCAAAGCAAAATTGAAAAACTGATCGCCGAGCTCTGCCCGAATGGGGTGGAGTTTAAGGAGTTGGGAGAGGTTGCCAAAATTGGGACTGGAAGCAGTAATGGAAATGAAGGAATCGAAAGCGGAAAATATCCGTTATTCGTACGTTCAAAGTTTGTAAAATCAATAGACACATTTGAATTTGATGAAGAGGCGATAGTAATTCCTGGCGAAGGCGGTGTCGGTGAGATATTTCATTATGTAAAGGGTAGATATGCCCTGCATCAAAGATGTTATCGTATTCATTTTACTAATCCTAAAATATCAACAAAATTTGCTTACTACTATTTGTTTGCCAACTTTTTACCTTATATTCTGAAAAAGTCTGTAAATGCAACTGTGAAATCAATACGAAAACCAATGATAGAGGATTTCAAAATCCCTCTTCCACCCCTTGCAATCCAAGAAGAAATTGTCAAAATTCTTAATAGTTTTACAGAGCTAGAAGCAGAGCTAGAAGCAGAGCTAGAAGCAAGAAAGAAGCAATACGAGCATTATCGTTCAATGCTTTTGACGTTCAACGACATGGGGGGGGGTACAATGGACAACGTTGGGTGATATTGGAATATTTATGCGAGGCAATGGCATTAAAAAAACAGATACAACGGACCAAGGCGTTCAATGCGTTCGTTATGGTGAGATATATACGATCTATAATAATTGGTTTGTTGAATCAAAGTCGCATACCACCAAAGAGGTCGCAGACAAATCTCTAGAAATTAAGAATGGGGACGTTTTAATGGCAATCACCGGTGAGACGGCTGAAGATATCGGAAAAACGACCGCATATGTTGGTGAGGAGAGGGCGGTCGTGGGTGGAGATGTTGCCGTGCTTACAAAGCACGGGCAAAACCCGAAATATATTTCTTATTTCCTCAATTCAAAATGCGCGATTGACCAAAGAACGAAAATGGCTACAGGACACACTGTTGTACATGTCGGTGTAAAAAACTTGGCAAAAATTAAAATCCCCATTCCACCTCTCGCTGAACAAGAACGGATTGTAACGATTTTGGATAAATTTGATGCCCTCGTAAACGATATTTCGATTGGTCTACCAGCAGAGCTTGATGCACGTCGATCGCAATATGAATACTACAGAGGCAAGCTGTTAACATTTGATGAAATGATATGAAAAAAGAATTACAAAACAAAATAATTATTTACGAAGGCGATGATGGAACATCTCACATAGATGTGCGGTTTGAAGGTGAAACTGTTTGGCTTACACAGGCGCAATTGGTTGAGCTTTTCGAGTCAAGCAAGGCCAACATAAGCGAGCATATTAAAAATATTTATACAGAGAAAGAATTAACCCAGGAAGCAACGGTTCGGAAATTCCGAACAGTTCAAAAAGAGGGTGGCAGAGAGGTTTCCAGGGATCTTGAACATTACAATCTTGATCTCATCATATCGCTTGGCTACAGAGTAAAATCACAAGTTGCTGCAAGATTCCGCATTTGGGCGACCGCGCGACTTCGTGAATACATCGTCAAAGGTTTTGCCATTGATTCGGATCGTTTGAAAAATTTGGGCGGTGGGAATTATTGGAAAGAATTACTTGATGAGATTCGAGATATTCGCAGTAGCGAAAAGGTGCTGTATCGTCAGGTGCTTGATTTGTATGCAACCGCTATTGATTACGATCCGCAAGCCAGCGAGTCTTTGAAATTTTTTAAAATTGTCCAAAACAGGCTTCATTTTGCCGCTCATGGCCATACGGCAGCGGAAGTAATTTACTTGCGAGTAGATTCCGATAAACCATTCGCAGGGCTTACAAATTTCAAGGGTAGGCAACCGACTCAAGCCGAAGCGATGGTTGCTAAAAACTTTTTAGAATTAAGCGAGCTCAAAGTTTTAAATAATCTTGTTTCGGCTTATTTTGATTTAGCAGAAATCAATGCCCTGGAACAAAAACCGATGAAGATGGCGGATTATATCCGTGGGCTGGACAATATTTTAAAATCAACGGGAAGAAAACTTTTGAGCGATGCCGGAAAAATAAGCCATGAAAAAGCAATGGAGAAAGCCGAAAAAGAATATCGCGCATACCAAGTAAAAACTTTGTCTTCAGTTGAGAAAGATTATTTGGAAGCTATAAAAGCAACAGAAAAAAAGATTGTTAAAAAAGTCAAAGCAAATAAGAAATATGCCCACTAATAAAAAATACAACCTCGTTGCGGAAAACCCGCAAAGCACCGTGGTGGCGGAATATACGCCGAATACTTTGCGTGTCGCCCACTACCAGAGCGAGGCGGAACTTGAGCGTGCATTTATTGAACAACTCAAGACGCAAGCATACGAATACCTTGCCATTTCCAATGAATTTGAACTCGAAGTGAATTTGAGGAGGCAACTGGAGAAACTCAATAATTTTACGTTTTCGAATGCTGAATGGGATCGTTTCTTCGCGAGCGAGATTGCGAATCCAAATCAGGGCATAGCGGAAAAAACAGCGATCATTCAAGAGGATTACATCAGAAACCTGACGCGCGACGACGGTACGGTAAAAAACGTATATCTGCTCAAAAAGGACAACATCCACGACAACAGTCTGCAGGTCATCAACCAATATGCGACCGAGGAAGGCCAGCGTGCCAACCGCTATGATGTAACGGTGCTCGTGAACGGTCTGCCTTTGGTGCATATCGAGCTGAAACGGCGCGGAGTGGCCATTCAGGAAGCGTTTAACCAAATCAATCGCTATCAGCGCGAAAGCTTTTGGGCAGCGGCGGGGCTTTTTGAATACGTGCAACTGTTTGTGATTTCAAACGGTACGCATACCAAGTATTACAGCAATACCACGCGCTCTGAACACATCAAAGAAGCGAACGAGGGCGCGGCGAAGAAAGGCAAACGCGCAAGCAACAGTTTTGAGTTTACGAGCTGGTGGGCCGATGCGACCAATCGACCGATTACGGATTTGATGGATTTCGGGAAGACCTTTTTTGCCAAGCACGTATTATTGAATATTCTGACCCGCTATTGCGTGTTTACCACTGAGCGACAGCTTTTGGTGATGCGCCCTTATCAGATAGTGGCGACTGAACGCATATTGAGCAGAATCGAAGTCAGCACGAATTACAAGAAACTCGGCACGGTAGGAGCGGGCGGATACATCTGGCACACGACCGGATCGGGGAAGACTCTGACCAGCTTCAAGACGGCGCAGATGGTAAGCGAACTGCCGTACGTGGATAAGGTGATATTCGTCGTTGACCGCAAGGACTTGGACTACCAGACGATGAAAGAATATGACAAGTTCGAGAAAGGCGCGGCCAACAGCAACACCAGTACGGCGATTTTGAAACGCCAGTTGGAGAACCCAAACGCCCGCATCATCATCACGACCATCCAGAAGCTGGACAGATTCATCGGGCGCAATGCAGGGCACGTGATCTTTGATGGCCACGTGGTGCTTATCTTTGACGAATGCCACCGCTCGCAATTCGGAGATATGCACGCCGCGATCACCAAGGCGTTCAAGAAATACCACATCTTCGGTTTTACCGGTACGCCGATTTTTGCGATAAATGCCTCTTCCGGCGGCCGGCTGGATTTGAAGACCACCGAGCAGGCTTTTGGCGATAAACTGCACACCTACACCATCGTGGACGCTATCGCCGACAAAAACGTCCTGCCGTTTAAGGTCGATTACATCTCTACGGTCCACGAAGCCGAGGATATCGAAGACAAGAAGGTCAGCGATATCGATCGTGAAGCGGTGCTTGCCGCGCCGGAGCGCTTGGCGAATATCGTCAGTTACATTCGTGAGCATTTTGACCAAAAGACAAAACGCAACAGTTTTTACAAACTGAAGGACCGCAGATTGGCCGGATTCAACTCCATCTTCGCCGTTTCGTCTATCGATGTCGCGAAGAAATACTACGCCGAGTTCAAGAAACAGCTCGCGGATTTGCCGAGCGACAAACGGCTCAAGGTGGCTACGATTTATAGCTTTGGGGTGAATGAGGAGGAAGCGGATGGGGTGGTAGATGAAAACTCGGAGGATACGAGCGGCTTGGATGCGAGCTCCAGGGATTTTTTGGATGCAGCCATCACAGACTACAACGCCATGTTCGGCACATCCTATGATACTTCGTCGGATAAATTTCAGAATTACTACAAAGATGTCAGTCAGCGGGTGAAAGACCGCGAGATCGACGTGCTTATCGTGGTCAACATGTTCTTGACCGGCTTTGATGCGACGACTCTCAACACGTTATGGGTGGACAAGAACCTCCGATTGCACGGGCTTCTGCAGGCATTTTCGCGCACCAACCGCATCCTTAACAGCGTGAAAACTTTCGGAAACATTGTCTGCTTCCGTAATCTCGAAAAAGCGACCAACGAATCCATCGCGCTTTTCGGTGACAAGGAGGCCAGCGGTATCGTGCTTCTTAAATCATACGCGGAGTATTACAACGGCTACAATGATGGCGAGAAAGAAATTCGCGGGTATGCGAGTTTGGTGGCCGAGCTATTAGAGAAGTTCCCCGTAGGTGAGCGGATCGTCGGCGAACAAAACCAAAAAGACTTCATCAAGCTGTATAGCGCGGTTTTGCGTGTGCGTAACATCTTGACGACCTTTGATGAGTTCTCCGGTAACGAGATTTTGACTGAACGCGATGTCCAGGATTACCACAGTGCGTACATCGACCTGTATAACGACTTCCGCAAGGGTATAGAGAAGGAACAGGAGAACATCAATGATGATCTGGTGTTTGAGATGGAGCTTATAAAACAGGTCGAGATTAATATCGACTACGTCCTTGGTCTAATCAAGCGCTATCATGAAGACCACATCAAGAATCGAGAGCTATTGGTCGATATCAACAAAGCGATAGATTCCAGCGTTGAATTGCGCAACAAAAAGGATCTCATCAATCAGTTCATCGCTTCGCTTGACGTGCACTCGATCGTCGATGACGATTGGCGGACGTTCATGGACAAGAAAAAGATTGAGGAACTTGAACAGATTATTACCAGTGAAAATCTCGATTACGATGCAACTTATTCGTTTGTAAAAAATGCATTTCGTGATGGCAGTGTCGCAACGACTGGTACGGCAATTACCAAGGTCCTACCGCCGGTGACCAGGTTCTCTCCAACAGGCGAGCGTACGCAGAAGCGTGAGAGCGTTCTGGATAAATTGACGAAGTTCTTTGAGAGGTTCTTCGATATTTCGGGTGGGAAGTTTTCAGAATAAGTGAGTAAGAATGCGTGGGAGCGTGACTCCTAAAACCAACAACTCCCGCCGTTCTCCCTGCACATCTCCATCCAGCTATCGAACGAGCGGTCATGTCCCAGCGCTTCCGTGATTTTGATTATCGCTATGCTGAAGGCGTCGCACAAGTCGTCGTGGTTCTCCACGCCGAAACCAGTCAACTGCGTTACGAGTTCTTCGGCCCCATGCTTCGGGAACAGGACGGTCCCGTTCTGGATAAGATGACTCGTGAGCGCGAGCCGTGACCGTTTGTCGCTGGTGTTCTTCACGCCCTCGACCGAGCAACCGCTATCGCTCATCGCTTGCACGTAGATTTCTTGGAATCCATTGGATTCGATGACGAATTCAGGACGCCTGCCTTCGGTTGTCAGGATTCCGTTCAGCTCCTGCATGGCCCGTACCGTATCTGGGAAACCCATGCGTCTGTTCACGGGATTGGGCATGACATACGCATGAAGGCCTTTACCGTATCCGTAGACTTTGATCGTCACCATGGACGTGCAATCCGCGGTCTCACGCTGTGAAATGGCGAGGTCCACGCCTACGACGACATCGCGTGGTCGGCCGCTCTTGTCCGGTAGTTCGTCGTAATACTGGATCCATTCGGGCCAGATGACGCGTGTCGCATCGGAAATGATATTGAGCAAGTATTCCTGCTGCCACGCCAGTTCGTTAGCCACGCTCCGGCGCAGATCCTCAATCTTCTCCGGCGTGTCGAACTTCTCGGGCCACAAGCAACGCCCGTCTTCGGCAAGGAGCGGGAACCATTGGAACGTTCCTCGGATATCTTTGGCCTCGATTTTCCTACGAAGCCGCATCATGAGGCAATCCTCGTGCAACAGGTTCCCGACCATTATGATGCGCGTGCCGATGTCGCCCAACGGCACGATTTCCCGGGTGAACCAATCGAACGTCTTGTTCCGGCCTTCCAGCGTGCGGGTGGAGTTCAGGTCTTCGATATCGTCCAGGATAATCAGGTCCGGGCGATGCTGGTAATGGCGGACGCCGCGGATGCTCTGGTCTATGGACGCGACCATGATGCGTGCACCCGTGTTCCTGAACACGAGCGACGACATGGCCCACTCGCCGTTCCCGGATTCCTCTTGGAACGGCCCTAGGTCGCTCTTGAGCAAGGCGTTCTGCTCCAGCTCGCGCCGCAGGTTCATCATGTGCTGGCGCGCCTGCGCTTGGGTCTGGCAGATGAGCAGGACGAACTTTTTCTGCTGTACGCCCAGCACGGCCCAGATGGAGTACGAGAGGGTTACAAGCGTGGATTTGGCCGATCCCCGGAAAGCAACGATGCAGGCGAGCGGATTCGACCTGTCCTCTGTCGTACGGATGATATCCTTCTGGAATTCAGCCATGGGATAGAGGATGTAGTGGCGGAAATAGATTGCGAAGAACATGCCGTGGCTTTCGCGGGTCACCGTCCGGCGGACGGCCGGATCCTTGGCGATGGAATCGAACAGATCCTCGCTATTCTGGCTTTGGTCCTTGTTTGTCATATGGTTTGAATTGGATGCCCGTCAGTTCTAGTGCCCGACGGACAAGTTCTTTTTGCTCTGGACTTAGTTCTTGGATTGAGTTCACCGTCCCCTCTATCTCAAGACGGTTGCGGTAGCTGTTGTGGTGGTGCTTAAGCCAATACATGACAGCGGTCAGGTTCCGGTCTTTGACCGCGCCGATGAGTTGGGATTCGGCTAAATCATTCACGAGCAGATGGCCTTCCACGGTCGCTTCTTCGACTGCCTTGGCGAACGCCGCATCTTCAGCTTTCCAGCGATAGAAGGAAGCGCGTGAGATGCCAAGCTTCTCGCACACGATCTGGATGATGGGAGTTTTCTTGAGCTGCTCCAGAAAAAGTTCCTTGTTCTTGTCGGATCTCTTCATAGTCGTTCGGCTTTACGTTTCGTCAAACTTTCCCAGCGTCGGATGATCAGTCTGCAATACTCCTCGTCTTGCTCAATCATGAAGCAACGCCGCTTCAGCTGTTCGCAAGCCAGGAGTGTCGTGCCGCTGCCCCCGAACCCGTCGTACACGGCGTCGCCGATATCAGTCGAGTTCAGGATAAGGTGCCGGATGAGCCCGAGCGGTTTGGTCGTCGGATGGTACGGGCTTTTGTTCGGCTTCGGGTAGAAGATGACGGATTTGTCCTTGCCCCGTCGGAAAACATGCGTGCCGTACCAGCCAAAGACTATCAGCTCATGCTGGGGCAAGTAGTCCTTGCGTCCGACTATCGCGTGGTTCTTCACCCAGATGACGAGTTGGGAGAAACGGACGCCCGCCGCGTCCAGCCCGTCCTTCAGGGCGAACAGCATCTTGTCCGCGTTGAAGATATAGAAGCTGTTCTTCTTGGCGAAGCGTGGCAGGATGGGTGCGAGCCAGTCTTTAGTGAAGGCTGCGTACTCCGGTTCGGTAGCAATGTCGTCGTTAAGGATGGCCCGATGTGTTTTGGATGGCGAGATGCCGGTTTTGCCCTCCACGGCCATCACACCATACGGCGGATCCGTCACCACGGCGTTGATTTTGGCGTTGCCGACGAGCTCTTTCACGAGCGATGCGTCCCGAGCGTCCCCGCAGGCCAAGCGGTGATCCCCCAATTTCCAGATAATCGCCTTAATCGAGCTTTTTGACTTTCTGTCCCGTGAGTTTTTCATAACGGCGGATGATTAAATCGCAAAAAATCGGCTCGCGTTCGACCAGATAAGCGGAGCGTTTTAACTGTTCGCAGGCGATAAGCAGGCTACCCGAACCTCCAAAGAGGTCGAGGACGACGTCCCCGGGCTTGGTACAGCGCCGGAGAGCCTTCTCATGGAGCATGGGTGGCTTTTCAGTTGGGTGTTCGTAGTCGCTCCCGCTCAACCGCTTCACGAGCCAAATATCCAGCATGTCGAGTATGTCTTCGATCGTGCGGTTGCCCGTGCCAATGTCCTTGTTGAGCAGTTCGGACAGGTTCAGCGCCTTGTCCGAAAGGTACGGGCTGCCGACCGTCCCGTATACGCAGGGTTCGTACTGCTTGTTGAACGCGACTTGAGGCGTGGGCGTGCTGTTGTTCTTGATCCAGAGGCAAACGCGCTTGGGCGAGACGCCAAGCTCGACATAGAGCGTCTGGAGCAGCCAAATGTACCGCTGGTCACAGTACGTGAAGACATGGGCGTCCTTGTCGCAAGCCACAAGCCCGTTGGCGAGCGCTTTGCGGAGGAATGAACGGTACTCGTCATCCGGCTTCGCGTCGTTAACCATGCCTCCGTATCTGCCTTTTCCGCCGATGCCTTTGTTGTAGTCGAGGGAGATGTTGTATGGAGGATCGGAGTAAATTGCCTGGGCTCTCTTGCCGTCCATGAGCTTCTGAACCGTATTCGCGTCCGTGCTGTCGCCACAAGCCAATCGGTGTCCGCCGAGCTGGTACAGGTCGCCAAGTTTCGATTTCGGTTTTTTGATTTTCTCAAGCTCCTTGTCGATATCGAATTCGTCGTCCTCGACTTCCAGGTCGTCGAACAAATGCGACAAATCGGCATCGTCGAAGCCGCTCACGAGCAGCGTACCAATGTCGAAGTTGGCGGCCAGTTTTTCCCAGTCCCAATCGCCATGCAAACGGTTGCTGGTGAGTAGGTACTGGTCGTATTCGGATTTGGTGAGCTTGCGGTTGGGCACGCGCACCTCAATCTCTTCGTCCTCACGGCCAAGCAGCTTCATGACCATGATGCGCTGATGCCCGGCGATGACCTTGTCGTCCCGGTCGACCACCGGGATTTCTACGAGATTAAACTTCTTGAGGCTCTTCTTCAGATCCTCGACTTGCTTGGGGCTCATGGTCCGAGGATTCTGGTCGTTCGGTATGAGCGCGGAGACCTTTCGGGTCTCGGTATGCCATTTTAGATGGGGCATATTCTTATTAGCCACGTGTCATGGTTAAAAGAGAAAGCCCACCTCGTGGCGAAGGCTCGAAAATCAACGGACGTCGATAATCGGACTTTCTCTACGAGATGGGCATGGCGCACGAAGCGCGGTACTCCATCTGTGATCTTCAATTGTTGATTATATCCTACACCTTTCTCCAGACTTTGCCAGTGCGCGCGAGCTTGAGGCGTTCCTTTTTGTTCATCTGGGCCATTTTTTCGATTGCGTCCTTGCCAAGGAAAACCGGGGCTCCGCCTTCCGGCAACTTGAATTCTACCTCAACCTCGCCCGCATCGACCTGTTTTTGCAATTCTTCAGGCAGCTTGATGGCGATTTTGAACCTGCCGTCCGGTAGAGTCTCGACGGCGTCATTGGTGTATATCCTGCCGCGCTCAATGCCCGCGGAGTCTTTTTTAATCGCATTTTCAATTTTCGTCGCGGGACGGAATTCGCGGGCATGGAGCGCGAAGTCCGTGATCTGATAAACTATTTTCTTTTTTGGTTCAGGCATATTGTTAATCGATTAATGTACCCCTTTGGCCCTGGGCAAATCAGCGTTCGCCCAAGGTTGTGTGGTGGGGTCTTCCGGGTCACGACGTAACCCGGCGGATCGGCGGTCAGTCCTTAAGTTTGCGAAGGGCTTCGCGCACGTCTTTGAGGGAAGTGGCGTCGAAGCGTTCCTTGAGGGTGCTGAGCTTCGTGTTGCCGTTCACTTTTTCGAACTCGGGATATTCCTGGCGCAGGTTCTTGGCGAGCGAATCGCCGCGTTCCCGCCGGAAGGTACCCATGTCCGTCCTTTGGTGTTTGCCGAGTGCCATAATGATTTGGCTGGTTAAACGGGTGAATTATGCGACCTTTGTTGAAATCGTCGTAGCCCGGGAGGGGGGTGAACGATTTTCGCCCGACATGTTAGAACAAAAGCTAGAACACAGCAATACGTTCTTGACAAGGATCGAATCTTCGGCTAAGCTGTGGGCAAATATGCATAGCCTACACGAGTCCCAGGAGCGTATCCTCGGCCTCCTGAAAAAGCACCAGACCGATCCGCTCACCATAAGGGAGTTGCAGGAGGAGCTGGGCATCTCCTCGCCAAGCGTAGTCATGCACCACATCCGGCAACTTGAGGAGAAGGGCTACCTGCGAAGGAATCCTTCTAATCCAAGGGATTATCAAATAGTCGCCGACGGCCAAGACAAGAAAATCGCATATCTTAACCTCTACGGCCTGGCGCAATGCGGACCGAATGGCGCTTGCCTCGAAGGGAATCCGATTGAAAGCGTCCCAATCTCTACGAAAATACTTGGGTTCCCATCAGCCGACGCCTTTTTGGTTAAGGCCAAGGGTACGTCCATGGTCCCGAAAATCCACAACAACGATTTGGTTATCGTGAAAAAAACCAACGTCGCGAATAACGGTGATGTCGTCGTGTGCGTTAATGGTGGTGAGGCGCTAATCAAAAGAATCCAAAAATCTGACGGTAAAATTATTTTGATGTCTGAGAATAAAGAATATGAGCCTTTTATAGCGAGCGATGATTTTCGAGTCGAAGGAATAGTCAAAGGCGTTCTTTCTTACGCCATGTAATTGTATGGAATCTAACCTTGAATCAAAACCGAAACAATTGCCAGACCGATTGAAACGTTTTATAGCGGACTCTAAATGGACTTTCGCTATTACGTACGCGAAAAATTGGCCGCATGAATACATCGTGCAGGAACGCGTGGACAGCGACTTGTTTTTGGCCCTGGCCCACCATATCGACACGTACGGCTACGAGTCGCATTTCTACAATACCAAGCTGATGTATTTCGATTACGACGGCAACACCTATTGGCACATGGACAACATCATCAACCGTTGCGTCGAATCCGAGACGTATCGCCGCAGGGAAATAGAAGGCAGGCTGCCCGCGGAGGAAAATCGCGAACGTGCGCATGTCAAACCTTCGGCCGTAGAGAGCCGCCTCGTTTACGGTTGCGGTTTCGAGCATTTCCGCTCGGTCGACGGCAGGACGAGCGTCCAGCACCTCATTCCGCAAACCCAGTCGGGCATATACGTTCTTGCCCACAAGGATGGGACCTATTACGTCGGCCTGTCGGTGGATCTCGGTAGACGGTTCGAGCAGCACGTCGAAAACAAACGTCCCATCGCCGCTTACGCTTTCAGGAAAGTGCACAAAACCAATTTGGACAAGACCGAGAGCGAGACCATCTCGATCCTTAAGGACATGGGCGTCGAGGTAACGAACACCGAGAAGATGGGCGCCATGAAAGTCGAGGATGCGGTTTCCGACGCCATCCCTTCGGAGGACATCAAACATTGGCTGTCGGATGATTCTTGGAACGACCTAAAAGGAACAGCGCCCGAATCGCCACGACCGCATGGGGACATCGAAAACAAATACCGGAGCGAGTTCCTGCACAAACCCTACGTCCAAGGCATCCTGGATTTTTATGCGGATTACGTGGCCAAGTGCATCTACAAACCCTTCCGGACGGCACCGGACAAATGGAATGTGACCTGCTTGCCGTCGACTAGGTATAAGTTGGGCGAAACGACGGGAAAGGCCGTAAGCCTAATAAACGTGGGGGCACAGTACAGCGTCCTCTTGATAGACGACCATGGGAAGATAATGGTCAGTTTGGCCGTGAAAAAGTCCATCTTTCGAAGGGCGCACCCTGATGGCATAGAGGACTTGCGGTTTTACGCGCCTTCGGTAAGAGAAGAAAAGGCCACCGTGACGGCGCTGGGCGACGATCAACTTGAGATTTTAGTTCCGTTGAGCGAAGCTAAGGCGTTACTGAAGGATAAAGGATTGATTTCTTCTATTAGGGCGTTGGTCGTCCACAATCGTGGAATGAACCAAACCGGCTCCAGCGTATTCAAACGCTTTCATTGTTACGCTTTTGCCAAAGACATCCTGCAGCTGATTGCCGATAAGTAAAATGAGACAGTGCCGATCCGTTAAGAAATGTCTCATTTGTCTCATTTCAAATAATTGACCCCGACCCACTTGCCTCAAAATTGCGTTCGGCCAAACCCTCCGAAAAGCCCTCAACACACTACACTGGTGGGGTACCTAACCCGCCGACACCGCCACGCATACTGGTGGAGCTGCGAAGCTCGCGAACGAATCATATTCATTATTACGTCCTTAGTTAGAAAATATGTGGTATTTTTATGTACTGCAAAGTATCAATGAACCTGATTACTTTTACAAAGGATCCACAAACGATCTCCAACGCAGATTAAAACAACACAACGATGGAGAAGTTTTTTCTTCGTCTCCAAACAAACCCCATCGTCTCGTTTATTATGAAGCCTATCTTTTTGAGTTTGCAGCAAGAGTGCGCGAGAGTTCGGTAAAAAAGAACGGCAACATTTCTACTCCTTTGCTCCGCAGAATTCGCGAAAGCTTGGATGAATTCACGGATATTATATTATAATTTAATTTATCGCTGTACAATTTTTTATGAAATATTTCAAACTCTTTACGGTAACCGCCGCCCTCTGTTTTCTAGCCGCCGGCTGTTCAGGATCCTCGTCGACGCCAACGACGGCGACCAATCCTGGCGGTTGGCAAAGAGCCGCAGTACAAAAAGGAGGAGACAATAACGCCGCGTCACTGCCCCAAAACCAGGCAAAGACCATGCCGGCAATTGCCAAAACATGTGCAACTCCCCCACCGGCAGAATCGGCTTCAACCAGCACTAATGCCGAGGGCAAAGAATATCCATATCCCAAGTCAAAAATCTACACCAGCAGCCAAGCCATACCGCAGCTTTGGGCCGAAGCGCGAAAATGGGCACCTGACGCCAAAATCCGCGGCGGTTATGGCGGCGGGGGGACTTCTTACACCCCGGCAGACCCAAAACTACGCGCTCATTTTGCGCAAGCTCGCGGCGCCGAATGGGCCTGGGACGCAACCTTTTACTCCTCTTCCAAGAAACAAGAGATGTTTATTGCGTATATCGATGGACAAGCAGGAGGTTCGATAGCGCAAGCGGTGCAAGAATCTACATTCGCAGCTGATGAAAAGCTACCGCTATCGATTTACACGAATGCGGACGACATGATCGATTCGTGCGTGGTCTACGAGCTGGCCAAGGCCAACGGTTTTGACGAAAAAGCCAATTACCACATTTACCTGACAGACAACGCACAATCGGGTATAGAAAAATACCGGAACCGCAAAACATGGAAATTGGAAGAACGCAGCCGCACCGACACGGACGGCGGCAAGGAAACCATGGGTACGGTCGTCAACTCATATCTGTTCGACGCGGTAACCGGAGAACTGCTGGAAAAAGTCGCAGGCAGAACGTATTCGTTTTAAAAAAACGGGCCGACAATAAAAATCTCCCGATGTACCTCGGGAGATTTTTTATCTTTTCAATGCTATTCGGAAAAGGCCAGGTATCCGGGAATGACCAGGTTCACCAAAGGAATCAACACCAGCAAACCGACCCAGCTCGGCTTGTTGCGTCGCTTGGCGATTTCCATCCATATGATCACAGCGCAGACAATGTTCACCAAAGGAATGATGAACAAAAGGATCCACCAATATGACTTGCCAGCTATTTTCACCATCAGGAACGCGTTCAAAAGCGGCACCCATGCCATCCAGCTGTTGGGCGTCTTGGTTTTGTCAGCCAAGACCATCAGTGCATATGCCATGTAGGCATAAAAAGCCAAACTGATAACCAAACTAATTAGACTTTGCGCTGTTGACTGATTGTCCATATGACTTTCGTTATAAATTAACCGTTTCAAGTTAAAAGTGATCTTTGAAGATTAGCGCAGGTTTTGGATGACGCCGCGCTGCATGTCGTTTGTACTCTTGATGAGATTGGATGTCATTCCATTCATTTTTTGCAAAGCCTGCATATTCTTTTGCAGCTGATCCAGCTTGGTTTTGTCCGGATTGGGTTTTGAGCTCTCCGTCAGCAACTCGGCCTGAACGGCCGTGGTCATGTTGTTAACGCAGTTTGTAGCCGCCTGGCCCGCGAGTTTGCCGCATGTTTCCGGCTTGGTAGCCGTCTTGGCCACGCCGTCCTGGCATTCTTCCTTGGTATACGATCCGACGCCGCCCTTGATACTGTCGCAAGCCGAAGGATCCTCCTTGTTAGCAGCCACCATCATGATGCATTTATCTTGCGGTGGATTGGAACCGAATTTGGCATATTCCGCTTTTTGTCCAATCTTTGTGCAATCCTGCGTGCTGTTAGCTTCAACAGAAGCTTCCTGCCGGCAATGCACGGGGTCCGGGTCAAAAATACACATGAACTGTGCGATACCGAGCACCGGATCGCATCCCACTAAAAAAACCGATGACGCCATTAACAGCCCGACGAGGGATGCGGGACGGGCGACGATGGATGATAGTTTATTGAGCTTTTCCATATTTGAAAGACAAGGCGAATAACACCAGCGACACGCCCGCAACAACCAGGCCCGCATACATGAGCGGCGCACCGAGAAAAAAAACGGCGCCCGCAGCTATGGCCGTGTTCTTATTGGACTGGTTGGACATGGCGTAACCGAGCCAAACGAACGGTAAAGACGAAAGCAGACAACATGAAGTGACGCCGAATGGCGTCTTGGTCAGCCTGACGATCGCGAAAATGCCAAGCGTCACGTAGCTCAGGATGGCATACAACAAGCCAAAAATAACGCCGGCCAAAGCACCATAGGTGACGAAATATCCGCGGATGGTGTTCGCCGAGCCTGAGCCGAATATTTTGACGCTGGGCAGAGCGGCAATAGTCGCGTCAAAAGAAGACGCAGCAGATGATTTAAAGGCGTAAAACAACGCCACGAAAGACGCTGCCGTTACCAGGCTCATGATGAACGGCCAAGTCGCCGACCGCAAAGCGGGTTTTTTTAGGTTATCTGACATATTTACTTGTAACTCTTTATCTCCTTGGCGATATTGGCGCCAAATTCCACCATCTTGTCACTGGCCAAAATATCATCCGAACTTTGGGTGATGGAGATGAATTTTTCGGTCTGCAGTACCAGTCCGACTTCTTTAGCAACGCTGTTTTGCCAAGCCGCATAATTTTGCATACTGATGCGAGAATCGGAATTCACACTCATTCCCCGCCCCTGCAACGCCGTCTTACGGCTGGCCGCGCTGGAATAATTCAAAGTCAGCTTCACGTATTTACCATCAGTACCGCCGGGTGACAGGTAATATTTGCAGTAAGTATCGTTGTAATCCGTTGAAGATTCGAGCTTGTAGATAGTCATGCCCAGGGCATTTTGCGTGAAGTCTTTGGTGAACTGGCCGCAGATGTCTTCCACGACGTAATAGGATTTGTCCTGGCGCGTGGGTTCGCCCGGATATTGCACGAAACAATTGATCAAACGCTTGCCCTGATCGCCGTAGTTGGGAATGGTGACAGATCCGACGGCACACACTACCTTGGCAGGGGCTTGAGTGGTCGTGACCGGCGGAGTCGTACCGCCTATTTCGCCAATCTGTATCTTGTCCAAGTCGGTATTAGCAATCCCAAATCCCAAATATCTCATTATTTGATAAGCCGCCGCTCCGTCGGCCATGTAGATGGCCCGGCACTTTACCGGATGAACGTACCAGGCCTCGCCGTGCTGCTGGACCTGGAGCAAAATCTTGCCCTTCATGCGATTAGCTAGCGAATTCGAGGTACAGGCGGAAGTCGCCTGGTTCATGGCCGTGGTATCGCTGACCTGCGGAATTTTTGCCAAATCCGCATCCGTAATTCCCTGGCTGTAATTGCGCATCATCCGGTAAGCCGTGGCGCCGTTCTTCAAGTAATAACGTAAATTGTCCGATGACCTCACATACCATGCCTCACCGTGCGACTGGACCTGCAAAAGAATGCGTCCGTACATTCTTTGGGCCATGGCCGAATCGTAAGCTTTGGCACTGTATGGCATGGCGCAAATTATGCCGAGCAGACCGGTTAAAAACAGCAATTTATAAGTTTTCATAAAAAAATTTAGCTAAAAATAGCATAACTAATATAGCATATTTTTCTGATGTTTACCCGTTTTTGAAAAACCTTCGATGAACTCAGGGGGAGGGATTCGAACCCAAGTGCGGGTGAGGCGGAATATCGCTCAACACTGCGAAGAAGCTGGCAACGACGACAAGACGCGATAAGAACGTGAACACTCGCAAAATAGCTGGAAAAAACTCTAATTAAATAAGCATGGGCAACCGGTGGGCAACGTTTGGGAAGGCAACAAAATCCCTCCGATAAGGAGGGATTTTGTGTTAGTCCTTTAAGTTTTTGTAATGCGCCACTTCCGCATCGGTGATCGGAGGCAGATGTTTTGCGACATCTTCAGCTCCCGCCGCTTCCCATTGCGCCCAATCTTCTTTATCCCCAATCACGCGCACATAATCCGCACATCCATCCACGGCCAACGCGCCACACTTGCAGGCCGTGAGATTCTTGTTGGTATTTGCCGGAATCACATCACCGCATTTTTTGCATTTGTAGGAGGTTTCGGTTGTAGGCATATGGATTGAGTGGCGATTAGATAAGCAAGAAATATCTCAACGGCACTTTTATCATCTTTCCGGTCTCATCGATGGTTAGATCGTTCTCCGAAATCGTGAGGCCATAATCCGCTTTCACTTTTAGCATCGATTGGAATACCTGACGATTCCCTTTTTCCCCCCAGCCTACTTCTACGATAATCCGATTTTTTAGCGACACGACGAAGTCGGCACCACCCTTTTGCGAATCGTATTGCAGCGGAGTCAGTAGATTGCCTCCATAACGACGGTAGATGGTTGCGGCGACCAGATCCTCCAATAACTTACCCTTGTTCTTCTCATACGCAGCAGAGCCCTCCACAACACTCAATAACGCCAATCGTAGCAAGGGAGAACCGAAGCAATATTTTGACGGCTTTCTTACCTTGCTCTCGGTGGATCCATACGGGAAGACTCGTAGAACGATTTCGGCACGCTCTAAGGCCTCAAATACGGTGAACAGGGTGTTTACCTCCATTTGGAGGCTCACCGCCATCTTGGTAGCCACAGTTTCGTCATTTGAAGCCAGCATGAACAACGCGCTACGAATCTTTGAAATCGTCTCCGGAGCAAACCTTGTCGTTTCAGCGATATCGGCGGATATCACCTTATCAAGCAAATTCATCGTGCGTTGGTAGATCGCTGCGTCGTCCTTTAATCGCAAGGCGAACGGCATGGTTCCTCGCTTCATGAATGCATCTATCTCTAATGGATCAATCTTCTTCCAATACTCATTCACGCGCTTCTCCAGAGCTTGCAATCGTTCAAAACACTCACGTCCACTCTCTGCTTCAAATAACGCCGAGGCGATTTCCGAACCTAAACCAGTAATGGGATATTTTTCTGACTGCTCTGGGTCGATATTCGTCTTCATGAGCAACGACTCGGTGAAATTCATCGGATACATCTTCTCAAGCTGCGCCCGACGTGCAAGATCAGGCGTGGATTGTAGGGAGAGCGCGGATGAGCCCGTACAAATAACAAAGACGCGACGCGATTTATCGAAGATCGTTTTCAATACCGACTGCCACTTCTTATCAAAATGCACTTCATCGATGAGTAAAAAAATGTCGCGATCGAGTCCTTCAAAGCTAATTCCAAGCAAGCGCTCATATTCCTTCAAGGCGGTATACAGATCAGATCCAAGGAGATTCACAATCTCATCTACCGAAATATAGAGCACTTCTTTCTTTGCAGCAGTCAGCTCAAAATACACCTGAGCTAGAAGCGTCGTTTTGCCTACGCCGCGCAAACCAGGAACGATGATCAATCTTGATTCACGATTGTCGCCTCTAAAGTTTTTAATGTATTCACGTATGCGCAGAATGATTCTGCGCTGAATATATGGCTTACCCTGCTCATCCTGAACAAGCGACTTTAGGAGTAAAGGCGCCCTGCTTAGTTGGCTTTGGATGTACTCCTTGATGTCGGTCATATTTCTATATCAATAGGCTATCATAGAAAGGCCTGTTTGTATATCAATGCATACATATACAACGTATTTATGCCTAAAATATGGCTTAAATTAGGCAAATATAGTTACATTTTCTGTTTGCGATTTTGGGTTCTTGGGTTTTCGTACGCCGACTTGAGCGTTCAAGTTACCGTGAATTTCATTCGAAAATGGCATCCATTCACGCAAATCTTAGGTTGTTAGGTTAATAACCTAGAAATTGAGGAGTTGTGTTATTTTGGGATAACTCCTTAACCACCCGTATATGACTGGCTTCATCTAGAAGCAAGTAAACCGACTCAATTAAGGCTCAAACTAGGGCAATTAACTTTTACCTGCTCCCTTGCTTGCAAGTAAACGAAAATAGAAGAGAAATAAGAATATGGCTAATTTAAGCAGTTTTTCTCTCTATATTCATCCATTGCCCGGCTTACGATGAAATAAGATCAAAACCAAAAAGGAACATACGAGGCGAACTTTCTCGCATGGCTTGAAGGATCCGCTGGACGAATTAACCCAACATCAATCGTGTCATTAATGATCTTTGTAGCCGATGACATCTGCTTTTCAGATAAACCAAAACGACGTCGAACGGTTTCGTTATTTGTTTTTTCACCTGAAACTCTACGTAAGCAACAATGTAAATAGCAGGCACGAATCCGATCGGTCTTATCCATCGCGGAGAGTTGGCGCTGAGAATACAGAACTGCACGCGTGCTCGTTTCGTCTGCAACGAATTTTGGAGCGGGTAACTGAAATAGCTCGATAGCAAATAAAACTCGATCTATACCCTGACCCTTTTCCTCACAGATGTGAGCACGACGCATTAAGGCCGCTAACATCTCATTTCGAGATCGAGGTGCTTGGTCGAGAAAACGGTCTGTACTAATCAAAGGCACGCCGGGATTCGTAATCTCTAAACGATCTGTAAAAACCTCCACCATTGGACCAGTACCAGTAATGGAAAAGTCTTGATGGATTAAGGTATTTGCGAGTAACTCACGATTTGGAGCGTACCCCTTAAACTAGACACACATTCTCATTTGGCTGGTATACTCCAACCATATGGGCAAGCACATCGACAACACGATCCAAGAACAATTTATTGCTGACGTGAAGGGCGGCATGAAAGTCTCCGAAGCTTCCGTAAAACACGGCATCCATCCTAAGACTGCATACGCCATCATTCGCCGTCAGGCGGACAATTCCGGAACCTCG
>Ga0315281_10004131_pt1 | contig 21162 bp, 21 predicted proteins | sample YL17G07_0_MG_FD_204540 | JGI IMG/M metagenome (GOLD analysis project Ga0315281, IMG submission 204540) | Sediment microbial communities from Yellowstone Lake, YNP, Wyoming, USA - YL17G07_0 | ecosystem: Environmental > Aquatic > Freshwater > Lake > Sediment | place: USA: Wyoming | collected...
CATGCAGCGAGAGCGTGCTTTCGTCGATGCGCACCGCCTGCACGGGGTTGGCCGCCATCAGCACACTCAGGCGCAGGCTGTCTTCGGGGGAGAGGTCGGAGGCGCCGATAGTCATTTATTCATTCAAGCAACTACACAGAGGTAACAGAGTAAAAAAAGCGTTAACCACAAAGGACACTAAGAACACAAAGGAAAGCCAGTTTTAACTTTGTGTCCTTAGTGGTTAAAGGGGTTTTGTTTTCCTCTACCAGCACCGGGAGTGCTTTTTCAATTCAACTGGATGCGATTGCCCCACGGTACGGGTTTCTTTCCCTTGACCAGCCAGATGACCGGATAGTTCGGCGCGTGTTTGGGAAACGCGGCATCGGCGTCGGTAAAGTACACCAGTGCGTCAGGCCGCAGGTTCTGGTTTTCCACCCAATCGAACACGGGCGCGAAGTCGGTGCCGCCGCCACCTGCAAACGCGCGTGGCAGGCGGAAATCTTCCCAGGGCTCGAATACCCAGGGGCTGCCCTCGGCCAGTTTGGCATCGCACGCCAGGAGCGTGATGCGCACCTGCAGCGCGCCCTTGATGGCGTTGATCTCGGAAAGAAATTCCGACAATTCGTCCTCGCCGATAGAACCGGAGGTATCGATGGCCACCACCAGATCGCACTGCGCGCTTTTCAGCGAGGGCAGGATCATGTCGCCCTCGCGCCGCGAAGGGCGCATGTAGTTGTAGTCGTTGCGCGCCTGGTCGAAAAAGTAGTGCGCCAGCAGGGAGCGCCACGGCAGTTTGGGCGCGAGCCAGGTATCGACCATGCGTGCCATCGCGCCACCCAGCTTGCCGGCCTGCTGGGCCTGCTGTGCCGCGCTGGCGAGGTATTGCTGCCATTTCTGCGCGAGCGCATCGCGCTCATGCGCGGTCAGCGGTGAGGGCATGGCTTCGCCTTCGCGGGCTTCGCTGTCCTTGACGCCAGTTTCGTTGTTTTGGGGTTGGAGTTTGTCGCTGTTGCCGCCTTGCTGCTTGTCCTGACGCTGCACGCCGCCCCCTGACTGGCCTTGCTGATCCTGCTCGCCGTTGTCCGGCGGCGGTTCGCTGCTTTGTCCCCCCTGGCCACCTTCGTCATTGTGGTCGTAGAGATGCTGATCGAGTGTTTCGTTGTCGAGGCTGTCGTCGAGACACGGATAAATTTCCTCGGCGCTCATGTTCTCGAACTGGTTCAGCACCACGGCCTCTGGCGGCGGCTTCAGGCCGTCGTTCAGAAGGATGGGATTAATGGCGAAATCGCAGGCCAGGTCCCATTTGCGCTGGATGCGGTGGCCGCGCCGGACAAAGTGGGTGAGGGCGCAATGCAGCGCCTCGTGCGCCAGCATGAATTCCACCTGCGACAGTGAAAGTTTGTCGATGTAGGCTGGGTTGTAATAAAGGCTCCTCATGTCCGTGGCGGTGGTGCGGCACCAGGCCCCGGCTTTGATCATGGGCAGACGCAGTGCCAGCGCAGCGAGGAAGGGCTTATCGAGGATCAGGCGCGTGCGCGCTGCGGCCAGTTTAGTGGCGGGGTCACTCGTGAAAGAGATCTGGCTGCTGCCGAAGGACATACAGGCTAGGGTATTACGATGCGTTACTCATACAAAACGATTTCCGCCACCTGATTGGCCCAGTTGGCGAACTGCGGCACGGCAAACAGTTTCTGGCCGACATTACGATGGATGTCGGATACCAGCATCACGCCCATTTCCTTGAGCGGAAAACGCGCGGCGTAATCGAGGATGTGGCCGAGCATTTCCTTGATCTGCGGTGTGTTCTTGTTGCGTATGGCGCGCGCCACAAGAGCGGAAGCCACGGCGTACTGCAGATCGGTGTCACGCGGCACATTGGCGTCGCGGCCTTCGACAATGGCATCCAGATCGGGCATACGCGACAGGTTTGCGAGATAGGCAGAAAACTCGATGCCGGCCGCCTGCCCGACACAGGCGATCAGTGAGGGGGTGAGCAAGTTGGGCAGATCGCCGAATTTTTGCAGCGCACGGTGCGCAAATTCCCACGAGCGCGGCGTGGGGAATGCTGCGGGATTGCGTGCCGCGTCGAAGTCGAACAACAGTTCAGGCCGAAAACGCAGAAAACCGATCAGCCGGTCGTCGATATTGTTTTCATAGGCCCACTGCGACCAATCGTCCAGATTCGCCTCGACCTCGAAGTGCGAAAAGCGGTTGGCGAGCGGCGCAGGCATGGCGTACGTTACGCCACGATCACCCTGGCGGTTGCCTGCGGCGAAAATCGCCCAGCCCGGCGGTACTTCGTATGCGCCGAGGCGACGGTCAAGAATCAACTGATAGGCGGCAGCCGAAACCGAGGGCGGGGCTGAAGTGATTTCGTCGAGGAACAGAATGCCTTTTTCGCCGTGGCGTTTTGCATCCGGCAGGATGGAAGGAATCGCCCATTCGACGTGCGCGCCGACGCGAAACGGAATGCCGCGCAGGTCCGATGGCTCCATCTGCGACAGGCGGATGTCGATGACCGGCGCCTTATGCTTGGCCGCGACCTCGCCCACCATCTGGGATTTCCCCACGCCCGGTGGGCCCCACATCATCACGGGAGTATGGTGGCCGTCAGCCGCGCTGAGAAACTCGCGCTCGAGAATCGGAATCAGTTGGGTGGGACGCATTGCGGAAAAATTCAGTGACAAAGCGAGACATTTTACTCTGGTCGTCGATGTGTATGTTCGGGGGGGGGGGGCCCAAGAAACCGATGCCTGTGTGAAATGTTCTCGCAGTAAAATCCACGATACCGTCAGGATACACATCAGGATTCAGGACGATTCAAATGGAGAGCCGACATCGCTTCCTCTAAATACAGACGATTGTTCGCCATACTGTCCGGCATTCTTGCGCTTGCTGTTTTGGTGGTGTGGTTTGCTTTAAGTACACCCAGTCCCGTGGGCGAGATCGAACGTGTTCTGGCGCCACCTGAGCGCTGGTCTGTATCGGACTATGGATTCTACGGTGATGACGGAGAGGCGAATCTGTCCATGATCAATACACCTGAGCGCGCTGAATCGATGCTGCGCCTGCTTGATCGAAAGATCGGAACTGAGCAGGATGCCTGGGTGCCCGATGATATTGGGATGGCATTGGAACAAATCCGGGTTGTCTCACCGCAGCTTGTGGAGCTGCCTAGTTTTCGTCGCCTCGAAACTCTGGCGCGACGCAGGGCGCGTAATGAATAGGCGCTATATTCGAGAAGTGATGTTAAGCGGTTTGTATTGGCCGGTTGGGAGTGCTGGAGTTCTAAAAACATCTCTGCGGGTTTCGGGATAAAGGCGTGCTGTCAATAGAGGCGGAAGAGGTCGTTTTCTGCGGAGTGGTGTGTGATATTATCAAGCCTATGCAACGACTGTTTCTATGGATTAATTGAAGGCAAGGCGAGAGAAAGGGCCCGAATTCAAAATGGTTATGACACCGCGAACTAGTACGTTTTACCTGTTACGACGGTAATTGTCGCGCCCTGCCTTGAGAAAAGCGCGGCTGGCCCGCGCTTTTTTAGTTGGAGAATAGAAGATATGGTCAACATCAAACTTCCGGATGGTTCGCTGCGTCCCTACGATAAACCGGTGTCGGTCGCGGAGGTTGCGGCGTCGATCGGGCCGGGACTGGCCAAGGCCGCGCTGGCCGGCAAGGTCAACGGCAACATTGTCGATACCTCGTTTGTCATGGATCGCGACAGCGACCTCGCCATCATCACCGACAAGGATGCCGAAGGTCTCGAAGTCATTCGCCATTCGACGGCGCACCTGCTTGCGTTTGCGGTCAAGGAGTTGTTTTCCGATGCGCAGGTCACTATCGGCCCGGTGATCGAAAACGGTTTCTACTACGATTTTTCCTACAAGCGTCCGTTCACTCCCGAGGACCTCGCCGCCATGGAAAAGCGCATGGCGGAGCTGGTGAAAAAAGACATCCCGGTTACGCGCGAAGTCTGGAAGCGCGATGACGCGGTGAAGTTCTTCGAGTCGATCGGCGAGAAATACAAGGCCGAGATCATCGCCTCTATTCCAGCCGGGCAGGACATATCGCTGTATCGCGAGGGCGATTTCATCGATCTGTGCCGCGGCCCGCATGTGCCTTCGACGGGCAAGCTCAAGGCATTCAAGCTGATGAAGCTCGCCGGCGCGTACTGGCGTGGCGACTCGAAAAATGAAATGCTGCAGCGCGTTTACGGCACGGCGTGGGCGAAGAAGGAAGATCAGGACGCTTACCTTCACATGCTCGAGGAAGCCGAAAAGCGCGACCATCGCAAGATCGGCAAGCACCTCGATCTTTTTCACATGCAGGACGAGGCACCGGGGCTGGTGTTCTGGCATCCCAAGGGCTGGACGATCTGGCAGCAGGTCGAGCAGTACATGCGCAAGGTCTATCAGGACAACGGTTATCAGGAAATCCGCTGCCCGCAGATTCTCGACAAGAGCCTGTGGGAAAAATCCGGCCACTGGGAGAACTACAAGGAAAACATGTTCACCACGGAATCGGAAAAGCACGATTACGCCCTGAAGCCGATGAACTGCCCAGGACATGTGCAGGTATTCAATTCCGATCTGCGCTCGTACCGCGATCTGCCGCTGCGTTACGGCGAATTCGGCGCATGCCACCGCAACGAGGCCTCGGGCGCGCTGCACGGCATCATGCGCGTGCGCGGTTTTACGCAGGACGACGGGCATATTTTTTGCACCGAGGATCAGATTCTCGAAGAGTGCGTGAATTACACGGCTCTGCTGCAGAAGGTGTATGGCGATTTCGGCTTTGGCAATATCGTATACAAGCTTGCCACGCGCCCGGACAAGCGCGTTGGGTCGGACGAAATCTGGGACAAGGCCGAACACGCGCTTTCCGAATCGCTTGGGCGCAGCGGCGTACAATACGAAATGCTTCCCGGAGAGGGGGCATTCTATGGGCCGAAAATCGAATATCACTTGAAGGATTCGATCGGGCGTTCGTGGCAGTGCGGCACCATGCAGGTCGATTTTTCCATGCCGATGCGGCTTGGCGCCGAATACGTGGCCGAGGACAATACGCGCAGGCATCCGGTCATGCTGCATCGCGCCATCGTCGGGTCGATGGAGCGTTTTATCGGTATTCTCATCGAGAATCATGCCGGGGCATTGCCGTTGTGGCTGGCTCCCGTACAGGTGGTCGCCATGAATGTCACCGAGCATCAGGCCGAATACGTGAGGCAGGTCGTCGCGGGACTTGCGGCAGCGCGAATCCGGGTACACGCGGATTTGCGTAACGAGAAAATTTCCTATAAAATTCGAGAACATAGCCTGCAGAAGTTGCCCTACCAGCTTATTCTGGGCGACAAGGAAGTGCAGGCTGGCACTGTGACGGCACGGACTCGAAGCGGAGAAAACCTGACGCCGCAATCGCTGGCGGATTTTATTTCGCGTTTACAAGTTGAGATTGCGCAGCGCAAGTAGCATTGTGCGATGCATGAATATGGGCCAGGACAGCGGCAGCGGCTATTCCGGGCGATTAGTTAATATTTAGGGAGTGTTTTATCGCTACTGACAAGGATGTGCGAATAAACGGCGAAATATCAGCGCCTGAAATTCGCCTGCTCGGCCCCGAGGGCCAGCAAATAGGGATTGTGAGCCTCGCCGAAGCGGTACGTCAGGCGGAAGAAGCGGAGCTGGATCTGGTGGAAATAGCGCCGACAGCCAAGCCGCCGGTTTGCCGGATCATGGATTACGGCAAATTCAAGTATCGCGAGGCGAAAAAGGCGCACGAAGCCAAGCTCAAGCAGAAGCAGATTCACGTCAAGGAAATCAAGTTTCGCCCCGGCACGGACGAAGGCGATTACCAGATCAAGGTGCGTAATCTGATCCGCTTCCTGGGCGAGGGCGACAAGACCAAGGTAACGCTGCGTTTTCGCGGACGCGAAATGGCGCATCAGGAACTGGGGGTCGCACTGCTGAAGCGTGTGGAAAGCGACCTTTCGCCGCATGGCCTGGTCGAGCAGTTTCCCAGGATGGAAGGGCGTCAGATGATCATGATCGTGGCGCCACGGAAGAAGATTTAGTTTTTTTCTTGAATTAACAGGGTAGCGCCGTCCCGGCAGAGAAACGGCGCAAAAACAAGCTGTGTCCAGGTTCGAAAAAGCGCCGAGCGGTTCGGCCACCTGACGCGGTGTTAAATACGGGAAGTCGATCATGCCGAAAATGAAGACCAAGAGCGGAGCAGCCAAGCGCTTTCGAGTGCGCGGCAGCGGCAGCATCAAGCGCTCACAGGCGTTCAAGCGCCACATTCTTACCAAGAAAACCACCAAGAGCAAGCGTCAACTGCGTGGCACCGAGGGCGTTCACAAGACGAACGTCGACTCCGTGCGTGCGATGCTTCCTTACGCATAAAGGAGAGCTCACATGCCACGAGTTAAACGCGGTGTAACCGCCAAAGCGCGTCACAAGAAGGTTCTGGATCTGGCGAAGGGCTATCGCGGCCGTCGCGGCAATGTTTATCGCATCGCCAAAGAAGCGGTGATGAAGGCCGGGCAGTACGCCTATCGCGACCGCCGCAACAAGAAGCGTACTTTTCGCGCCCTGTGGATCGCGCGCATCAATGCCGCCGTGCGCGAAGCGGGCATGACCTACAGCGTATTCATGAACGGATTGAAGAAAGCCTCGGTCGAAGTCGATCGCAAGGTGCTCGCCGATCTCGCCGTGATGGACAAGTCGGCGTTTGCTCGATTTATCGAGCAGGCAAAAGCGGGTCTCGGCGCGTAAGCACATATATCAGGCAAACGTGAAGGGGCTCGCGGAATTGAATCCGCGAGCCCCTTTTCATTTCCGACGCGAGTTAGATGGTACAAAAAGATTAATGCCCAAAATATGACTCCCGCTCTCGACAACATTGTGGCTGAAGCGCGCTCCGCACTCAGTCTGGCGAAGACAATTTCCGACCTCGACCAGGCCAAAGCGAGGTTTCTTGGCAAGACCGGCTCGCTCACGGAGCTGATGAAACAACTCGGCAAGCTGTCTGCGGAAGATCGTCCCGGAGCGGGTGCGCTGATCAATGAAGCCAAGCAGGCGGTCGAGGCTCTCATTGCCGCGCAGAAGGATGCCATTCATGCCAGTGAACTCGAAACGCGGCTTGCCGCGGAATCTCTCGATGTGACGCTTCCCGGCCGCTCCATCGGACAGGGCGGTCTGCATCCGATTTCGCGCGCGCTCGAGCGCATTGAACAGCTTTTCCATGCCATGGGATTCACGGTGGCCGACGGTCCGGAAATCGAGACCGATTTTTACAACTTTACCGCCCTCAACACACCGGAGAACCATCCGGCGCGTTCCATGCAGGATACGTTTTATATCGAGGATTCGAAAAACGTGCTGCGCACGCACACTTCGCCGGTACAGATCCGCTACATGCAGTCGCACCGTCCGCCGGTGCGCATTATCTGCCCAGGGCGCGTCTATCGCTGCGACCACGATGCCACGCATTCGCCGATGTTCCACCAGATCGAGGGATTGTGGGTTGACGAGGGCGTCAGTCTTGCCGACCTCAAGGGCACGCTGACGCAATTCCTGCGCAATTTCTTCGAGCGCGACGATATGCAGATACGCTTTCGCCCATCATATTTTCCGTTTGTCGAACCGGGAGTCGAGGTTGACATGGAGTGGGAACGCAAGGATGGCGCCATCAAATGGCTCGAAATCGGTGGCGCGGGCGTGGTTCATCCGCAGGTGCTGCGCAATGGCGGCATCGATCCCGAACACTTTTCCGGTTTTGCTTTCGGCATGGGGCTGGATCGTCTTGCGATGCTGCGCTACGGCGTGAACGATCTCAGATTGTTTTTCGAGAACGACATGAAGTTTTTGAGTCAATTCCGTTAAGCGGGCCGGCATATGAAAGTTTCAGTCAACTGGTTGAAGGAACTCGTCGCCATCGACATGTCGGTCGAGAAGCTGGCGCACACGCTTACCATGGGCGGGCTGGAGGTCGAGGAAATCGCGCCAGTCGCGCCAGCGTTTGACAAGATCGTCGTGGCCCAGGTTAAAAAAGTCGGCCCCCACCCCAATGCAGACAAACTGCGCGTGTGCGAGGTCGATGCCGGAACCGGCAGCACATTGCAGATCGTGTGCGGCGCACCCAATGTCGCGGCAGGGCAGAAAGTGCCGTGCGCGCTGGTTGGCGCCACATTGCCCGGTCTGGAGATCAAGGCCGCCAGGCTGCGCGGGGTGGAATCGCACGGCATGCTGTGTTCGGCGCGCGAGCTGGGATTGTCGGACGAGCATTCAGGTTTACTGGTTCTTCCCGAAGATGCACAACTGGGCGAGGACGTGCGCAGGGTCCTTGACCTCGATGACGTGTATTTCACGCTCAAGCTCACGCCCAATCGCGGCGATTGCCTGTCGATGATCGGCATCGCGCGCGATGTGGCGGCCCTGACCGGAGCAGCGTTGAGGCTGCCCGTGACGGAGAACATTGCGGCGACGATTCCGGACCAGCGCCCCATTACACTTGCGGCGCCCAAGGCATGCGGACGCTATTGCGGGCGCGTAGTCCGCAACATCAACGCGCAAGCTTCCACGCCGCAATGGATGAAGCGCAGGCTTGAGCGCGCAGGTTTCCGTTCTATTGCGCCGCTCGTAGACATCACCAACTACCTCACGCTGGAACGCGGGCGTCCAATGCATGCTTTCGACCACGACAGGCTCAAAGGCGGCATCAATGTGCGCTGGCCGGAAGCGGGGGAGGAAATGACTCTTCTCAATGGCCAGCAGGTGCTACTGAAACCCGACATGCTGCTTATTGCCGACGACGCTGGGGCCGTGGCCATGGGTGGCGTGATGGGCGGACTGGAAAGCATGGTTTCCGACAGCACGACCAACGTATTTTTCGAGGCGGCATATTTCGACCCCGGTGCGATTCAGGGCAAGACACGCGAATTGGGCATCAATAGCGACGCCGCGCATCGTTTCGAGCGCGGCGTCGATTTCGAGAGCGCGCGCGACGGCATCGAATATGCGACGCGTCTTACACTGGATATCTGTGGTGGCGAGGCGGGTCCGGTCACCGAAGCGATTGGCGAGCTTCCCATACGCGCAGCAGTTCGTGTACGACCCGCACGCGCCACTCGCCTTATCGGCATGGCGATACCGCGCGATGAGATGGAGGCGATTTTTGCGCGCCTGAATTGCCAGGTGGCGGCCAGCGGCGACGATTTCCTGGTTACCCCGCCGAGTTATCGTTTCGATCTCGACATCGAGGAAGATTTCATCGAGGAAATCGCGCGTATACGTGGCTATGAATACGTGCCCGCCGCGGCGCCGCGCTCGACACTGGCGATGCTTCCCGTGCCCGAAGGGGGGAAATCGCGCACTGCCATCAAGCACCTGCTGGTGGCGCTGGGCTATCAGGAAGTCATCAATTACAGCTTTGTTGCGGCGGACTGGGAGCATGATTTGGCAGGAAACGCGCAACCGGTACGACTTGCCAATCCGATCGCAAGCCACATGGCCGTGATGCGCACCTCGCTGTTTGGCGGACTGATCGCGACGTTGCGTTCCAGCCTGAATCGCGGCGAGGAACGTCTACGCCTGTTCGAGGTGGGGCGCTGTTTTCCTGGCCATACCGCGGAGGATGCGGCACAGCCTGAGAAAGTTGCTGGCCTGGCGTTTGGCAGCCGCTATCCGGAACAGTGGGGTGAGGACAAGTCGGTAAGGACGGATTTTTATACCGTCAAGGGTGACATCGAGCTGCTTTGTGGCGGATTCGACATGCGCTTCGAGAAAACGCTTCATCCCGCCTTCCATCCCGGCCGTGCGGCTCGAATCAGCCTGAATGGGGAGGAATTCGGCATAATCGGTGAACTGCACCCGAAATGGCAGCAGAAGTACGAGTTGCCTTTGGCTCCGGTGCTATTTGAACTGGAAGTGAAAAAACTGCAAGAAGGCATGGTGCCGCGATTTGGCGGCATTTCGCGCATGCAGGCGATCCGTCGCGATATCGCCCTGGTTTTCGATGAAGCGGTGACAGTACAAGCCATTCTGGATGCCGTAAAACCGGTTTTGCAAAGGACAATTAGCGATTTTTCCGTCTTTGATCTATATCAGGGTTCCGGTATTGAAAACGGGAAAAAAAGTCTTGCGTTTCGGGTGGTTATGCAAGATACTGACAGGACTTTGACAGATGCGGATGCGGACAGCAGTATAACCACAATTGTTAATGTATTAGCTTCTAAGTTCGGCGCAACTCTAAGAAAATAAAAGACATTATGACCCTGACGAAGGCAGAACTGGCTGACCTGATGTTTGAGAGTGTCGGTCTTAATAAACGCGAGGCCAAGGACATGGTCGAATCCTTCTTTGAGGAGATTCGCATGGCGCTGGAAAAAGGTCAGAGCGTCAAACTTTCCGGATTTGGCAATTTTCAATTACGCGACAAACCGCAGCGTCCCGGCCGTAACCCGAAGACCGGCGAGGAAATTCCCATCACTGCGAGGCGGGTCGTAACCTTCCATGCAAGTCAGAAGCTGAAGAGCCTGGTGGAGAAGTCCTTCGATGGAAACCGCGCCCCTCAATAGCCTTCCCCTCATCCCGGCCAAAAGGTATTTCACCATCGGTGAGGTGAGTGAACTGTGCGGTGTCAAACCGCACGTGTTGCGCTATTGGGAGCAGGAATTCACTCAACTCAAGCCGCTCAAGCGGCGTGGCAACCGCCGTTACTACCAGCACCACGAAGTGCTGCTCATTCGTCGTATCCGCGAGCTGCTCTATGAGCACGGCTTCACCATCAGTGGGGCGCGCAATCGTCTGGAGGAGCCCTTGCAGGCCCGGGTGTTTCCCGCCGAGCGTCCGGAAAGCAACAGGCTGACCGCGGCACAGCTACGCAAGGAACTCAAGAGTGTGCTGGCTATTCTGCAAGGCTGACATAATCCGGCTATAATCGCACCTTCGTCGGGGCGTAGCGCAGCCTGGTAGCGCACCTGCATGGGGTGCAGGGGGTCGGAGGTTCGAATCCTCTCGCCCCGACCAAATTTCCTCTTTGTAAAATACCTTTACCGGACAGCGCGGTTTCAGGCGAATTGCGCGTCTGGCGACGCTTCGCCGTTGCCGTGGGTTTTCTTCACTTCCAGCAGATCGTATCCGGCCGCCACCCAGCCGCGGCCCTGATCGCGTACACGGTTGAACTGGATGACGAACATTTCCCGCTGGAAACCGATCTCGTAGCGGTGTTTGATCGAGAAGTTGATATCGCGCAGCAGCATGATGTCATTGCGCCCGCTGTTGTCGCTGCCGGGTATGTAAATTCCCTTGAACTGTGCTCCCGCCTTGTCGCGTGTCGAGCGCATGCTGACCATGGTCGGATTGGCGGTAAGGACTCTGATGCCGACATGCACATTGGAACCGTCGCCAACGGGCACTTTGCGCGCGATTTCGCCTATTGTCACCTCCTGTGTTCCAGGTACGCGTAGTCCGAGAATGTCCCCAACGGTAAGCGGGCTGGCGCTCTCTTCGGTTGCTTCCAGGCCAAGTCCGGTGTCGCTGACATCGTGAAGCTCGAACACCCGTCTTTTCAATTCGTATTCCTGGCTGAAATCGACATGCCGCGTCCGCTCCAAGTCAGAGCCGGGGTTGCCGGCGGCAGCGGATTTTTGCAGCGTGGCCATGACGACACCGGGGTTGTGATCGCGCACGCCAAGGGCGCGCGTGAACACCTCATCCAGCCCGAGAAATCCCTCGATCGGCTGGCTCGCGGCGCCGCTACGCGCGGCGCGCCTGACGGCGATGCCCTGCTTGGAGGCCGACAGAAAGCGTTCGAGGTAATCGAGTACAGCAACGTGATCTTCAATGCGAAATTCGGTCGCAGGGCCTGACCCGGGATAGATGCGCCCGGAATGGAACTCCTTGATGACTTTTGCAAGCTGCATCCGCAACGCTTCGATGTTGACAAATACACCCTGTTGCGCCTTTGCCCCGGCAAAGCCCGGCTTCAGTCCGCTGTTGCTCGAAAGGTCGATGGAGAATCCGGCCTCGCCCTCGCTAAGGGAAGATGCGATTTCATAGGCGTTGATCCATGTCCACAGCCAGCAATCGAGAATGGCGATCTGGGAACGCGTTAAATTTCCGGTGCTGAATGAATCGAGGAGCATGGCGCGCAGATACAATGCCATGGTCGTTGTCTGGATGACGCCGCCTGCGCGCGCGATTTCATGCTGCCGGTCGGCGTATCCCTGCCTGGTCGCACCCAGATAAAGCAAATGCAGACGGCGGTAGTCGCGTCCCGGATTGTGCTTTCCGGCGATGTAGTTCCATTTGGCCGCGTGCCCCAGGTTGACGAGCGCGGTATCGAGTAATTCGTGCAAATGCTCGGGGGCAAGCGGACAGACGGGCGCCGCCAGAAAAGTTTCTGCCAGTTTTGAGCACATTTCGCCGATATTCGCGAAGCACTGCGCCGACCATTCGCAGAATCGCTGATCGTCTTCACTCCACCATAACGCGTTCGACAGGATGGCATGCTCACCGTCCGCGAAGCGTTTATCGAGTTCGGCGTCCAATTTGAGCAGTGCCAGCAGTACCGATTCCGGTTCTGTTTCGACGGTGGCGAGGCATTCTTTGATCAAGCCATCGACATGCTGATGCAATGCCGTGGAACGCAAGGGCTCGGCGGGGAGGTTGTGCCTCGAGGTCGGAATCATCGTGCGGCTCCGCCGGTCTGGGAACCGGCATTCGCATCCAGCCCGAGCACCATGAGGCGCATGCGCAGAGGCGCGTTAGCCACCTGGCTGACGGTGTCGGTGGGAGCCTGTATCCAGTTGGGAAGGCTCGGCCAGGATTGGTTGTCAGGTCTGGCCGGTGCGGTTGACCCGAACAAAGTCGACTTGGGTGCAAGCTGTTGTCCGAGATTCACGATCTCGTCCCATTCGGCGGCATCGCCATGCCGGGTACGAAAACGCTCGCAGACTTCTACTAATGCAGCCGCGTTGCGGTCGAGGTAGAGGAGTTCGATCAGCGCCAGCCACAAGGGTTTCAACTCCGGATACTGGGCGATGGCAAGATAAAGGAGTTCAAGCGCAAGTTCGCCTTTGCCGTCCTCGAAGTACAGGCGCGCCGACCGGATTGCCGCCGTTGTATCGGAAAGTTGGGCGGTGTTGCTCATGACGCGTGGAAAACGCACGCTGATATAACGGTCGCGGATTTTATTGCATTTGTTCTGATCGGCGGAGTCGGATTTTTTTGACGAGTCCGGTTTGGCAAAATCTTGTTCTACAAGAGACAGCAAATTGAGTTCTACAGGTGGCGACTCTTGGGCAACCTCCGGGGCGGGGGGTTGCGCGACAGGCTGCGGGGCTGCTGTCTTGGAGGTGCGCGGTATTGATTGCGCCACAGCCGCGTCGCGCTCGCGCACTTTCGCTTGCCGGGTACTGACCCTGTTAGCCGCCGTCTGCCCGGGGTTCACGCGAATCTCATCGGGTTTCAGCGATAGGGCAGGCCAGGTTCCGGTCTGTGATCCTTCGGGAGACGCCTCGTACTTCGACGCGGACGGGAAAACGTGCTGGTCCCTTGCATGCTTTCTGCGCAACCACAGACCATAGCCGCCATATGCGGCAAGACCGATAATTACGACGCCTGACATGACCTGCACTATCGAGAGTCTGCCCGGCTGCGCTTCTACCACGCGATACCTGGGTGTGTCCTCGGCTGCCGGTTGTGCCGGCGATGCGGCGGCGAGCGGCTCGCGCGCAGCAAGCGCGCGAGTTTCCGCAGCGGCATTTTCTTCCCCGCTGTGCACCTGCGGATATTCCTGCGCGCATACCCCTGCGCATGCGACCAGTAGAAACAACAGAACTGACGCGCGCGCGCGACAAGGCTGTCGCGGCGGCAATTCGCTTCCTTTGAGGCGGAAGGGGCTGGTTTTCATAGCGCCGATCATATCATTCATGCCGGTGCTTTTGTATTTGAAGAGAACGAACTCTCAGGGCGTCATCCCCGTGACACCGCGCAGCAGGGCATTTACCAGAGGCGCTTCGAGATAAGGAAGACAGAAATAGATCGCGACCAGTCCCAGCAGCAATGTCAGTGGAAAACCGATTGCAAATATATTCAGTTGCGGCGTGGCGCGCGCCATGATACCCAGTGCGAGATTGACGAAAAGCATGGTGGCAACCACCGGCATGGCGAGGGCAAGTCCCGTGGCAAATATATCCGCACCAAGCTTCACCAGTGCGTGAACGTCCGGGAGCCCGCCCGCCGGTCCGGCGATGGGGAACCATTGGAAGCTTCTGGCCAGAGCATCGAGCATGATGAGATGGCCATTTATCGACAGAAAAAGCATTGAGACGATCAGGGTAAGCCATGCGCCGACCGCGTTTTCGCCCAGCGAATTCTGCAGGTCGAAGAAACCGGCGAACGACAACCCGACCTGCAAGCCCATTAATTCTCCCGCCAGTCCGACGGCGGCCATGACGATGGAAGCGCTGAATCCCAGTGCGACGCCGATGAATATCTGCTGCACCAGTGTGTAAAAGCCCTGCGCCGATAACAGGGCAGGGGTTTGTCCCGCCGGTAAAAGGGGAGCGAGAACGATGGTGATTGCAAGGGCAAGGCCGATTTTGACGCGCGCAGGAATGGTACGATGCCCGAGCAATGGTGCGCTGCCGATCAGTGCGAGAACGCGAACCAGAGGCCAGGCATAACTGGCGACCCAGGACTCGAGTTGCGTCGAGGTAAAGGTGAGCATGCTCGGCTCAACCGAGGGAATAGGGTATGGAGGTGAGTACGCGGCGCAGATAATCGACCAGTGTCGCTAGCAGCCACGGGCCGCCTGCCACCAGCACCAGCACCACGGAAATCAGCTTGGGAATGAATGACAACGTGGCTTCGTTGATCTGGGTTGCCGCCTGCAGCACGCTCACCAGCAGGCCTACCGCCAGTACCGTGATCAACAGCGGCGCCGACACCATGAGCAGCACTTCCATGCTTTGCATGGCAAAAGTCATGACGCCTTGCGAATTCATGGCGCGCGGCTCCTCATGTGGCAAAGCTCGCGGCAAGCGAGCCTATGAGCAGATTCCAGCCATCCGCCAGCACGAACAGCATCAGCTTGAAGGGCAGCGACACCAGAACCGGCGAAACCATCATCATGCCCATCGACATCAGCACGCTGGCGACGATGAGATCGATGACGAGAAAGGGAATGAACACCATGAAGCCGATATGAAAGGCGGTTTTGAGTTCGCTGGTCACGAACGCGGGCACCACGATGCGTAGCGGTATGTTCGCGGCGTCGGACTTTCCTTGGTAATTGGCGAGCTTCGCGAATAGCGCGAGGTCGGGGTCGCGGGTCTGCCTGAGCATGAAGGTCTTGAGCGGCTTTTCGCCGCGCTGCAATGCCTCCTCGAAAGCGATTTTCTGTTCGCTGTAAGGTTGATAGGCTTCAGCGTAAATGCTATCCGCGACTGGCGACATCACGAAATAGGTGAGGAATAGCGCCAGTCCGATCAATACCTGGTTAGGCGGCGTGGTCTGCGTACCCAGCGCATGCCGCAACAACGACAGCACGATGATGATGCGCGTGAATGCCGTCATCATGAGCAGGATCGCGGGCAGAAATCCCAGTGCGGTGAAAAACAGCAACGTCTGGACAGGTAACGAATAGGTCGTGATCGCTCCCGCAGTCGAGCTGGTGAGGGCAAGTGGGCTGGCTTGCCCGAGTGCCGGCCCGCTTGCCAGTACAAGCAAAGCCGCGAGCAAACCGGCAATGCGGAAAAATTGGTTAGGGAGCGGCATTTTTGTTCCTGAAGCGTTCTAGCCAGTGCGCAAATTGGGCCGGATGCGGCGTTGCCGCACCGGTCGTCACCGGCTCGATGGTGGTAAGCAGGTTAATCGCGGCGCTGGTCACGCCAAGCACCAGCCACTTGCCGTTGAGGTCGATAACCACCAGGCGTTCGCGTGCGCCCAGGCTGAGCTGCGCCACGGGTCGCATCCAGGCGGGCGCGAGCAGCGATCCTCCACCGAGACGTTTGAAGAGCATGCCGGCGATCAGAATAACGGCAACGACCGCGACCAGAGACAGCAGCAGCGGCCAGGTTGAGGGTGCGGCCGGCTCTCCCGCGGCGATTGCAGGAGTCGCCGGAAGCAAGAGCAATCCGCTCACGGTATAGAGACGTGGGCGCATCGCCGTCAGCGGTTGACTCGGCGCATGCGTTCCGACGGCGTGACCACGTCGGTGAGGCGGATACCGAATTTTTCGTTTACCACGACCACTTCGCCCTGGGCGATCAGGCAACCGTTGACCAGTACGTCCATGGGTTCGCCTGCGAGCGCATCGAGCTCAATGACTGAACCTTGCGCAAGTTGAAGAATGTGTTTGATAGGAATGCGTGTTCTACCCAGTTCCACTGTCAGTTGCACTGGAATATCGAGGATAAGGTCAATATCCCTTGGCGCGGCAGCGCCTGCTCCATCTCCGGAGAGGCGCGGAAAGATTGCGCCGGCGGAGTTCGACTGGGAGGCGACCGGTGGATTGGCCGCGGCAGAAGACGTCTGCTCGGCCAGCGCGGCTTCCCAGTCGTCGGTTGCCGTGGTTGTCGAGTTCTCGTCAGGCATGATGTTGATCTCCTAATGGATGCCCTTCCTGGGGCGATGTCAGGAACTGGTTCAACTTGATGGCATAGCGGCCGTTGGACAGCCCGAAACGGCAATCGAACAGGGGAACGCCATCGACTTTCGTTTCAATCAATTCCTTGAAATCGAGTTCGATGAAATCGCCCGGGCCGAGAGCGAGTAATTGTTCAACGGTGGCGCGTGCGTGCGCCAGTTCCGCCACCAGCTCGACATCCGCCAACTGCACCTGACTGGTCAGCAGTTTAAGCCAACGTGTATCGGGTTCCGCAAGGTCGCCCTTCATGTTGGTGAAAAGCAGGTCGCGGATCGGCTCCAGTGTTGCATAGGGGATACAGATGAATAAGTCCCCTCCGCCGTCTCCCAGTTCGATACGAAAAGAAGTGGTGACGACGATTTCGCTGGGAGTGGCGATATTGGCGAACTGGGTATGCATTTCCGCGCGCGAATATTCGAAGTGCAGAGGGTAGATACCTTGCCAGGCTTTATGATATTCGGCAAAAACGACATCCAGCAGACATTGGATGATGCGCTGCTCAGTGGCGGTAAAATCGCGTCCCTCGATGCGCATATGAAATCTTCCGCTGCCGCCAAAGAGATTGTCGATCACGGAAAACACCAGATTGGGGTCCATGATAAATAGACCGCTTCCGCGCAGCGGGCGCACCTGGACGATATTGATATTGGTGGGAACGACAATATCGCGCAGGAAAGCGCTGTATTTCACCACTCGTACCGGACCGACAGATATTTCCGGGCTGCGGCGCATGAAGTTGAACAGACCGAGCCGCAGGTTACGCGCGAAACGCTCGTTGACGATTTCGAGCGTGGGCATGCGCCCGCGCACGATACGCTCCTGGCTGGAAATATTGTAAGAGCGAACGCCATCGGCAGGGGCTTCTTCTGCCTGAGCGCTGTCGCCGTCTACCCCTTCAAGGAGTGCGTCGACCTCTTCCTGGGAAAGAAACTGTTCGGCCATTGGCTACTGAATGATCATGTTGGAAAAATGGACTGCCTCGATACCGGATGTTTTGGCATCGAGATTCAGGACCTTTCTGGTTTCCGAAGCGATCTCGGCTGCCAGTTGTTCCTTGCCTTCGCGCTTGGATAATTCGCCAGAATCCTTGCTGGAGAGCAGCAGTAGCAGACGATTGCGGATGGCGGGTGTATATAGCTTGATCTTATCGCTCAGTTTCGGATCGCTTGCCTCAAACACAATGGCGAGTTGCAGGTAGCGTTCCTGGGTGGTATCGCGAAGATTGACGGTGAACGGTTCGATAGAGACGAAAATCGGATCCTTGCGTGGCGCCTCCGCCTTGGCGGGGGTTGGCGTGGCGGCTGGGGCGACGGATGGCGCGGAGGGCGTACTTGTAAAGTACCAGGCTGCCGAGCCGCCACCTGCGATCGCGACCACAGTGGCGGCGATGGCGATCAGCTTGTTCTTTCCCTTGAGGCGGGTTTTTTTAGGTACAGCATCCTGACTTTCCGCGTTCTTGTCGTCTGCGGCCTTGTCCCGTAACTTGTCGCCCGGTTTAATGCCGGATTTATCCGCGGGCTTATCGCCCAACTTTTTCTGTGCTCCAGCTTCGGGTTTTTCGCGTATTGCGGCGCCTGCCATGCTGACACTCCGTAAAAAATTGCGCGACCCAGGAATGGATATCGTGCTTTACGGGAGAATTATCACGTCTCTTGAGGGTCGATGTTCGCTTGAAAAGGCTATGAAAGCGCCGTCAATCTTTACTAAAACAAATCAATGGAATTCCAACAAAGTGTCAGGCGAAGGTATCGATGTTTCCGCGTACGGCGATGTGCGTGATGCGTACCGGATCGATCGCGTCCGAAGAAGAGTCAATTCCGGATGAGGGTGTATTGCGCGGCATGGAGCCACCCGGCTGATTGCCGGACTGCTGGCCTCCCACGGTTGCCTGGCCAAGATTGATACCGCTTTCCCCGAGCATTTCCTTGAGCTGCGGCAGCGCACTTTCGATGGCGTCGCGCGTGGGCGCCTGCTGGGCATTGAAGGTCACCACGGCTACCCCATCGTTCATATTGATGCGCACCTCGATGGGGCCCAGTCCGGCCGGATTGAGGGTGAGTTCCGCGGAATGCCTGCCGGATTGAGTGAGCATGGACACTGTTCCCGCGAACTCCTCGCGCCACGCGGGTGTGCCGACTTGCGTCTGTAAATAGGTCTGCACGGGAGAGGTATGCGATGCCTGCGATGCAAGTACAACAGAAGGCTGCAGGATCCCCGAGGGTGACAGATCGGCTATGGCGGCCGGGCTGGCGATGGATGGGTTGCTATTGCTATGCGCGTTGCCATGCGTTGTGCCGGGTATCTCCTGTGTTGCCTGCTGCAGTGGCGCGGCAAGCAGGACTGTCTGATTTGACTCCCTGGCTGCGCTACTGATTTTTCCCATGCCTGGCGTTGGTGTACCTTTGTCGATGCCGGTTAGCACTGGGAAAACAGTTTTCATTACGCTCGCTGTCTCGGGATTTTCATCTGCGCCCGGGACAAGCGGATCAAGTTTGCCGGACGTGGTTTGTGTAGTTGTGCTGAGCGTGATGTTGAGCGGCAGAGGAGAAAGCCCCGCCGGTAACAAGCCTGTCCTATTTTGCGTGGCGCCAGATGATCCGGTCGCGACGGCCGGAGGCTGGATATTGTTCGCCACGAAAAGTGTTGCGTCGATTCCGCCAGACTGTAACAGGGCGAGCAACTCTTCCGGTGAGGTCGAATCTTTTTCCTGTGGCGTGTCTAGCGGTTTGTCATCTTGCGATACGGCGATTTCCGCGTCGGGTGACGGCAGCAGCCCCACGCCTGCCAGCAGGAGGCTGAGATCAAACAGCCCTGGCGCCACGCTATCGGCTGGCTGAGGTGTCTGGTTAGCGGGTGTGCCGGGCAGGAAGGGAATTGGAGTCATCATGGTATAGCCTCATCGGTTCGTTACGGTTAGTTGGCGTCCGGCAGTGCGTGAATACATCATTGTGTGCCCACGGCAAGAGAGCTGCGCACCATCCTGGCGGCATGCTCGTCTTCGAGCTTGTTTTCGTTACGCCGCGTTTTCTGGAGAGCAACCAGCTTGCGTTTATCGAGAAGTACTTCGAACGATTTGATTTTCATGTTGATTTGCGTCAGTTCCTCGCCGAGCGCTTTGGTGCGCTGGCGGTGCTGTTCGACGGCAGCGGCCTGTTGCGCCACCGCGGTTTCGAGCTTCACCAGGAAGGCATGAAAATTACGCAATTGCGATGCGCCGCTGTGGCTGGTGCGGTTCAGGCGCGCCAGATACTCTGTCTGGTAGGCTTGCAGAGACTGGAGTTGCGCCTCGTTATCGGAAAGGAGACGTTGCGCGGTGCCGAACTGGCGCATGATGGCATCGCGATCGTTGTGGGCCAGATCGATCAGCAGCGGCAGAGGGGAATGTTCCGGCATGGAGACGCTTTCCTTGCCCTAGGAAGGAATTGCTGGCGAAAGAGGAGAGCCGAGCAGCGTGCCGAGATCGGCGATCGAACTCGCCAGGTCGGCGCGTTGCTGCATCGGCTGCTGCAGAAACGCCTCCATTTGCGGATGCAGCAGAATCGCCTGATCGAGAATCGGATCGGCGCCGGTTTTATAGGCTCCAAGATTGATCATGTCGCGGTTGCGCTGAAAACGCGAATAAAGCTGGCGAAACTGGCGTGTTGCCTCGATGTGCCTGGCGTCGGCGACATTGGGCATGACACGCGAAACCGATTGTTCGATATCGATGGCCGGATAGTGCCCCTGCTCGGCGAGCGTGCGCGACAGCACGATGTGGCCGTCGAGAATGGCGCGCGCATGGTCGGCGATGGGGTCCTGCTGGTCGTCGCCTTCCGCGAGCACGGTATAGAAGGCGGTGATCGATCCGTGACCGTTGATGCCGTTGCCGGCGCGCTCCACCAATGACGGCAGCCGGGTAAATACCGACGGCGGGTAGCCTTTGGTGGCGGGCGGTTCGCCTATCGCGAGCGCGATCTCGCGCTGCGCCATACAGTAGCGCGTGAGCGAATCCATGAGCAGGAGCACGTTTTTCCCCTGATCGCGATAGTACTCGGCGATGGCGGTGGCATACGCCGCGCCTTGCAGGCGCATCAGCGGCGGGCTGTCTGCCGGCGCCGCGACCACAATGGAGCGCGCCATGCCTGCCGGACCGAGCGTTTCGTCGATGAATTCCTTGACCTCGCGGCCGCGCTCGCCGATCAGGGCGACCACGGTCACGTCGGCGGTGGTATAGCGCGTCATCATGCCGAGCAAAACGCTTTTGCCCACGCCCGAGCCGGCAAACAACCCGAGACGTTGACCGCGGCCGACGCACAGAAGCGCATTGATGGCGCGAATGCCCACATCGAGCGTGCTGCGGATCGGTTCGCGGTCGATGGGATTGATGGTGCGCGAACGCAGCGGCCGCAATTGTACTTCGCCCAGGGCGCCCAGCCGGTCGAGAGGTTTGCCGTTGGGGTCGAGAACGCGCCCCAGCAGCGCATCGCCCACCGGCAGATGGCGCGTATGGTCTTCGACGCGGCGTAGCGGGTGCGCCGGTTCGTTCAGGCG
>Ga0315281_10004132_pt1 | contig 21161 bp, 23 predicted proteins | sample YL17G07_0_MG_FD_204540 | JGI IMG/M metagenome (GOLD analysis project Ga0315281, IMG submission 204540) | Sediment microbial communities from Yellowstone Lake, YNP, Wyoming, USA - YL17G07_0 | ecosystem: Environmental > Aquatic > Freshwater > Lake > Sediment | place: USA: Wyoming | collected...
GATTCTTGACGATCTGGTCGCGTGCGGTGATGTATTTTTCGCGCGCGATCAAGCTCCTTGCGGCGGTGAGCGGGTGCTCGATGGCGACCTCGCCTTGAGCACGCACCCGGTAGATTTCGGCGATCAGCGCCGGATTCAGGTTCGGTGTTTTTTCGGCCTGGGCGAGCAGGCGCAAGGCTTCGTCCGGCCGGCCCTCGAGCGCGGCGAGCTGTGCTTCGTGAATATGCTTGCGCGCCGGGAACGACGCGTCGAGTTTGGCGATATCGACGGCGCGCAGCTTGTCGCGCGCCTCGCGCGCCTGCCCGGCCTTGATAAGCGCGTCAACTGTCTTGAGTTCGTAGTGCTGGCGTTGTGGTGCGGTGGCTTCCCTGGCCAGGCCCTCGTACTCGCGCGCCGCGACCACGTACTCGCCGGCCTGCTCGGCCTGCTCTGCGGTCTTGACGGTTGCCGCCGCCGGTGGCTCCGGTTTCGCAACCTCCGGCCGCCGTGGCGGGCGGGTTTCGCAGGCCGTTACAGCGAGCAGGGCGGCGAGCAGAAAAAAACGCGGAAGGCGGCGAACGGAGATCGGTTTCATGGCGAGTGTCGGGTAAACTGCACGGGAGTATCCGCAACCGGAGGCGTCTGTGTCAAACCAGCCTGGGGTTCTGTATATTGTCGCGACCCCGATCGGCAATCTTGACGATCTTTCGCCGCGTGCCTTGCTGACCCTGAACGAGGTCAGCCTGATCGCGGCCGAGGACACGCGCCACAGTACCAAGCTGCTCCAGCACTTCGGCATTCTCACCCCGATGCTGGCGTTTCACGAGCACAATGAGCGCGAAAAAACCCCGGAGCTGATCGCCGCCCTTGAGAAGGGCAAGAGTCTGGCGCTCATCAGCGATGCCGGCACGCCGCTGGTGAGCGACCCCGGCTACCGGCTGGTGCGCGCCGCGCACGCGGCCGGCATCCGCGTCGTGCCCCTGCCCGGGGCGTGCGCCGCGATCGCGGCACTCTCGGCCTCGGGGCTGCCCTGTGACCGCTTTGCCTTCGAGGGTTTTCCACCGGTAAAGAGCACGGCGCGCCGCCGCTGGCTCGAAGCACTGGCGCACGAGCCGCGCACGCTTATCTTTTACGAAAGCCCGCATCGCATTCTCGAAAGCCTGCAAGACATGGCGCACAGCTTCGGCGACGCGCGCGCGGCGGTGTACGCGCGCGAGCTCAGCAAGCAATTTGAAACCGTGCGCCACGCCACCTTGGGCGAACTCGTGGCCTGGGCGGGGGCAGACCCGAACCAGCAACGCGGCGAGATTGTGGTGCTGGTCCACGGCGCGGTCGCCGCCGCGACCGAAACCGGCGAAGATGCCGCGCGCATTCTGCGTATCCTTATCAAGGAGTTGCCGGTAAGCCAGGCGGCGGCGCTCGCGGCCGAAATCACCGGCCTCAAGAAAAACCAGCTTTACGAATTGGCCTTGCAGCTCAAGCAGAAGTAAGCCGAATGCGGGAGAAGAACAGGATTTCCCCGCGGATTCGTGACTGGCCATATCGAGTGGCGCTGCGTCGTACGATACGTTAAGTTTGTGCAACCTGCGGTCGCGCTGCGGGAGCCCGAGGACCGTCGATGCCAAAGAAAGCCCAACCCGACAGCAACCGGCTGAACGAAATCGTGGCCGGCGCGCACCGCAACCACGATCAACGCGAGCTGGCGTACCGCGAGCAGGCGCTCAAGCTGTACCCGTGGATTTGCGGGCGCTGCCGGCGCGAGTTCACGCGCGAGAATTTGCCAGAGCTTACGGTGCATCACCGCAACCACAATCATGATGACAACCCGGGCGACGGCAGCAACTGGGAGCTGTTGTGTCTCTATTGCCATGACAACGAGCACCAGCGTTTGCTGGAAGCGGCGGCACAGGGCAAGGTCAAGACAACCGTCAAGCAAGAATCCAGCGCTACCCACAACCCCTTCGCCAATCTCAAGAATTTGTTGAAAGACAAATCTTCTTAAAGATCGGTTTCCGAAATCGCCGCCGCGTACAGGTATCCTCATGGCGAAGTGGAGCGTCTACATACTGCGTTGCGCGGACAATAGTTTGTACACCGGCGTGGCCACCGACATAGACGCGCGCCTCGCCACGCACAACGCCGGCAAGGGCGCGAAATACACGCGCGGACGATTGCCGGTCAAGCTGGTTTACCGGGAATCGGTGAGCGGCCGTAGCGCCGCGCTCAAGCGCGAACACGCCATCAAGCGCCTGCGGCGCGCGGCAAAGCGGCGGTTGATCGGACGATCTGTGTGAGGATGGAAGCTTGGATGATCCTCCCGTCCTGCGAGCGCATAAAGATTTCATACTATTCGATTGCGCAAGCCGGGCGCACTATTCTTCTGAAATTCATCGTCTCCCGCGCGCCGTGAGCGGCGCCATGCCCGCCACATCCGAGGTTCCACACAGGTTTGAGAACAGCGGCGCCGGACACGGCCGCCTGCCGGGACACTACAGCACGCCGGCGCACGCACCCTGAGTTTCCGCACTTTATGGGGTTCAGCCCCGGTTGTTCATGGCCCTTCGCTAATATTAGCCGTTGCTGTTTCTGCTCCCGCCAGATTTAATTTCGTTGACGCGCCACCCGTTGAGCATTACATTTTTGTGCGCAGGGGAAAGGTTGATCATGCCCTTGTCATAACAAACAGACCCACATCATCTTTCTGGAGGAGCATTGCACATGAACAAGTTACTGACGAGTCTTCTGGCCATTGGTTTCATCGCTGGCCTGGGTTTGAGCACCACCAGCATGGCCGCCAAGCACATGGGCGAAGCCACCGCCAAGGCCTGCAAAGACAAGAAGGCGGGCGACATGGTGAAGGTCGACGGCAAGGACGTGAAGTGCCCGGAAGCGAAGAAGTAATTGCAGTTACTGCAGTCCGTTTCGCAAAGCGCCCCCAGTCGGGGCGCTTTTTGTTTTTGGCGTATGGCTGGCAAAGAATTCCGACAGGGCGATTCGCAGGCTCAGTACCTGTAGGATGGGTGAAGCGTAGCGGAACCCGTCGAGACGTTAAGGTGCGATGGGTTGTGCGTTGCGATGGGCAGGATGCCCGAGTGCCGCGCAGCGTAAGGATGCGCGAGTGCGGCCTCCACCCACTCTGCGTTTGCTCAAGGTCGCCATGAAAAAATTAAAACATGAGGCGGAATTGGTGAAGGCTGCGATTCTCGCGGGCATGAAGTATGGCGTTGAGCGCGGCGCCGTGGTGTTCGAGCCGACCGATTCGGCCAGCGAGAAAATCCTGTTTATCTACAGACTGCTGGTCCACGACAAAGTTATTCAGCCGTTGCCGGAAGATCAGGTCTCGCAACCCGCCCTGCGGCACAAGCTGGCCATCTGGTACGCCAAGCAATTGCCGAACGATCATCCGCTATTAAAATAATCTCTCCGCGAACAAACACCGGGACGGACTCTCCCCGACCCAGCTACGGACCGAGAAACTCACCGGGTTCCGCCCGCCGCCACGCGGCGCGTTGTACGCGCCAGGTTTTATCTTCGCGCGCCAGGTCGATCTCGAAGCGATGCAGATCGGCGCGCAGCGCGGGCAGTTCCTGAACTGATGCGATCGGCACACCGGCCATGGCGACCAGCACGACGGCCTCGGCCCGGCCCGGCGGCGGCAGCGTAACCGACGCGATGCGCGCGTACAGATGCAGGCTTTCATGGCGCAGGAAATGCAGCCGCAGCAGGTTCTCAATCGCGCGCTTGTCCTGCCCCTGGTCGTCTGCGTACCTGTCCGAAATGACGTCCTTCAGCGTTCCGATGTCCTTTTGTTCAGCCGCTGTAACCGCGCTGTGGATCCGTGCGCGCACCTCGGCCTGCGGACTCGTGCGTTCGCCACGGCAACTTGGCAGCAGCATGGCGACGACGAGACCCAGCAACCCGATCCGTAAGCGCAGTCGGTTCATGCCCGCCATGCTCGCATACCCGGCGGTTTGGTTATATGGGATGACAGCCATGCCGGTTTAACGGAATAATGGCGGCCCATCGAGCCATTTGCCGATTCATCCAAATTCTCTCTTAATCCTGAGTAACAGCGACTCCATGGCCTCGAATGCCACCGTCTTCAAAGCCATGCTGCAAATCGCCGACATGGATCGTAACTATTACCAGGACCATGCGCTGACGCTGGCGCGTCACCCGTCCGAGACCGACGAGCGCATGATGGTGCGCCTGCTGGCGTTTGTCCGGCACGCGCACGCGGCGCTGGTGTTCGGTCGCGGGTTGAGCAGCGCTGATGAGCCGGCGCTCTGGCAGAAGGATTTGACCGGCAACATTGACCTCTGGATTGAGGTGGGTCAGCCGGAAGAAAAAGATATTCGCCGCGCCTGCGGACGCGCGAAACAGGTTTGTATCTATGTCTATGGTGGCCGCGGCGCCGAGCTGTGGTGGACCCAGAACCGGGAGAAGCTCGATCGAGTCGAAAATCTCACTGTCATGAACCTGCCGCTCGACGCGAGCCGTGCCCTGGCCAAACTTGCACAACGCAACATGCGATTGCAGTGCACCGTTCAGGAGGAGCAGATCTGGCTGGGGGACGGGAACGACACCGTGCAAATTGAACTGGTGGCGCTGAAAGCCGCTTCGATTCAGCATGGCCGTTGATGCGGCCTGCCCAATGACCGTACCGCACGGGGAAGCACAGAGGGGCAATCGTGTCGCGTAACCGGCGAATATTTATTTTGTTGATCGTGCTCGTACTGGTCGCGGGCACGGCGTTGTGGGAGCGCTGGTGGGTACGCGGCTGGACGCGCCCGCTTGGCGTAGCGATCTATCCCATTGCGCTGGACGAGTCGAGCGCCGCCCTGGTCGCGCAGCTCAAGGCCGAAGATTTTCAGGAGATCGGCGGTTTTCTCACGCGTGAAGCGCCGCGCTGGGGGCGCAAGGTGTTGCCTGCGCCGCGGCTGATGTTGATGGCGCCGCTGCGCAACCCGCCACCGCTACCGCAGGCGTATGACAAACTGGAAGTGCTTCAATGGGGCCTGCGCTTGCGTTGGTATGCCTTTCGTCACACGCCCTTTTGGCAGAGCTTCGGCACGGTGCGGCTGTTTGTGCTTTATCACCCGCTTCAGTCTGATCAGGCGCTGCCGCATTCACACGGTCTGCAGAAAGGTCTGCTCGCGGTGGTGCATGTATTCGCAAGCGACGCACAGCGCGCGCAGAACAATTTTGTGATGGCGCACGAGCTGCTGCACACGCTTGGCGCCACGGACAAATACGCTGCGAATGGCCAGCCGCTCTATCCAATCGGCCTTGCCGATCCGAACAGCCAGCCGCCTTACCCGCAATACAAGGCCGAGATCATGGGTGGCCGCATCGCCATCACCGCGAACCGCGCCGAGATGCCCAGAGGTCTGGACGAGGCGGTGATCGGTTATGCGACGGCGGCCGAAATTGGCTGGTAAGGCGCGTCCCGCCACTGGTTCGTGGATGGAGTCATTCTTGTCCCTGGAAATCGCCGGCGTGTAATTGCACGCTCACAGGTTGTATCAAGGCGATACGTTCACTCGATGCGCGCCCGGGGGAACAGCGCCAAAGAAAATGGGGGGCATAAGCCCCCCATTTAGTACTACGTCTGACGAACAGCTGAGGCTGTTTTAGTCGTCACTACTTTCGGACTTGCTGCCACCCTCCTTACCGCCCTTGGTGCGATCATCGTCACCATGGGACTGGTGATGATGTTTCCCACCGAAGTGCGGTGTCGGAGTCGGAGCCGGAGCAGGTGCCGGTGCAGGTGCCGGAGCCGGAGCCGGTGCCGGTGCCGGAGCAGGTGCCGGAGCAGGAGCCGGAGCAGGTGCCGGAGCAGGTGCCGGAGCAGGTGCCGGAGCAGGAGCCGGAGCAGGTGCCGGAGCAGGAGCCGGAGCAGGCTTCGCTTTGCAGAATGCGCCCATATTGCCGGCTTTATACTGTGTGGCAAGCGCGGTATTGGCGTTGGAGATTGTCTCCGGTGAGCCGGAGTGACAGGTGCTGCAAGTTACTGTGGAAGTAACCATCATGCCCGTACTGGTGCAGTAGTTGTTAACCTTCGTGACGTAAGAAGATAGGGCGAAGCTGGTGAAGGAAACGGACAAAATTACCGGTGCTGACAACAGTGCCAGCAACCGCGGTGTAGGCATTCGTTTTCTTGGTTTGGACTGGATCATAAACAACCTCCGTATTGAGTTTATGTGGGTGTTGCCCTAACAGGGCCGTACTGCAAGTCTTTTGTGCCTGCGTATTTCATCTGAAGACGAAAAATCTTTAAGGCCTCTTTACCTGGGCTCTTGGGTGTGATTTTTAACGAAGCAGCCAACACCAGTCAATTCTCTGGCTAGCAAGACCCCTTCTGTTGCAGTTGTCGGATCGAAATTCAGGTGAAATTGCAAGGGCGAATTCCTCCGTTGGTCGCGGGATACCGTCATGCTGGCCCGCCAGGGCATCGGTTCAGGCTTGTATTTTCGGCGTTTCAACCATTTGTCAGGTGAATTTACCCATAAGTCAGGCACCCGCAATGCTGCAGAACAATTGAGTTTTGATAGTTGAGCCGCCGCCGCTCCTGGACGCTCAGAAATTCCAGCGATAACCGACGGAGTAATAACGCAATGCCAGGTTGGGGTTAGTGTAGGTATGTATCCCGAGGATGGTGTCGTAGCTATCCGTGCTGGACAGGGAACGCTCGTAACCGTATTCCGCCTCCAGGCTCAGAGAACTTTTGATGCGATACGCCAGCCGCAGCGAGGGTGACACCAGCAGGGTATCGCTGCTGATGTCGGTCGGGTTACCGGTCGGCGTGCCGTCCGAGGTGCCAGTCGTTCGGGTGTGTTCCTTCGACAGGCGCAAGCGGGTGTCGAGGGTCCACGCCTGACCGAACAGCGCCGTGTTGGAAAAGGCGAGGGTGTTGCCTTCGGCGGCGTCGCCGAGTTTGTGACTGAGGCTGATCTGGGTAATGCCTTTCGACCCGAACAGATTGGCACCGCGTGTCTGCAGGGTATAGACGTAGATATCGCCGGTGCCGGGAATGAGCGGGTTCGGATCGATGGCGGGCACCTCGCTGACGTTGTACAGCCGCGCATCGCCCCCGAGCTGCCACCGGCTGTTCATCTGCCAGTTGAGTCCAGCGCTGTAGTTATTGGCGGTGACGGTGCGCAGCAATGCCAGGTTGCGGATCGCGGCCTCGGTCATGCCCGGCGTCTCTTCGAGACGGGAAAAGGAGCTGTCATAGTCTATGTTGCCGAACACGGCATTGGTGGTTTGCAAGGTCGGCAGCAGGCGATGGTCCACCAGCAGGTTGTAGCTCATGGCCCCGCCGCTGCGCCAGTTGAGCTGCAACGCGCCGACGTTCAGTACCTGGTAGGAGGTGTCGTAGTCGAGCTGCAGGATGACCGAATGCAACGGATCGTTGTAGCGCAACTCGGTACCCACCGCTTCGCGGTCCACAATGCCGTCCACCTCCTGGTGCATGTAATAGAGATTTCCAAACCAGTGTTTGGCCACGGGCCCGGCATCCACGGATACCCCGTAAAAAATGCGATTGGCATCGACCTTGTATTCGTCGGGTGACCCGGCCGACAGCGCCACACGCCAGCTGGGTGACAGACTGTAGATAAACTGGGCGCCATCGTAGCGTCCGAAGATACCCCACGTGGTTCCGGTCAGGCGACCGAGTCGCGTGGTGTAGCCGGCCAGTTTGTCCTTGGTCTCGTAGTAGGCGGCAGACAGATAATTGATGGTGTCGTAAGTCGGGGAACCGCTGCCCGCCAGGCCGGGGGTGTGGCTATAGGTGTAGAGATCACGCAGGACGAAGCGGTTGTCGAAGCGCTCGGTCTGATAGAAAGCCGTCATGCTCAGGCTGGTCGCCAGCGAAGACCGGGTCTCGGCGCTGAGCAGTGGTTCCGCGCCGGCGGTCGGTACGTTCACATTCGAGAGCGTGGCGCCGCGGTTGTAGAACTGTGACAGGCTGCCGACCACACGCGACTCATTGAGTCCCGCCACGGCCGTGGGCGCCGGCTTGACGGGAGCGGTCGGCGCCGGCGCCGTCAGCAGTGCCTGCAGGCGCTGGCTGATACGGGAGGCGCTGGGGCCCTCCGGGTACACGCGCAGGTACACCTGGTAATGCTGAATGGCCTGCTGGATTTGCCCGGCGCGGTCGTAGGCTACACCGGTGTACTCGATGGCGTCTGCGGTATAGATGTTCTTCGGCAGCGTCAGAATCTCGGTAAGCGTCTTCACCGCCGCATCGTATTGGCGGGCGATGATCTGGTCTTGGGCGTGAACAAACAGGACCCGTGCCCGGTGCGCGGTGTGGTCGGCGCCGGGCGTCGGCGTCTTTGTGGCCACACGCGGCGCCGCGCGCGCCGGCAGCGCCACGACCTGCGCTTTCTCGCCGGCCGTAATCGTGCGCAAGGCGGCCTGTGGGTAGTGCGCGAGTAGTTTGGCGCGCGCCTGTTCCGCGGCTTCGCGATCACTGAACACGCCGAGATTCAGGTGGTACTCCACGCCCTGCGCGCCGGTGATCCGCCGCACGTAGATGCGATAATCCTTGAACTCTGGCGGCAAGACAGGCGTCGTGAATTGCGGATTGGCCGCCGTGTCCAGTTGCAGTGCGTACCCGACGGGTGGTTTTACCGGCGGCGTTGGTTCGGGGGGAGGTGCAACGACTGCGGCCGGCGCCGGAGGGGGCGCTGTCGTCTGCGCGAGGGCGTCGAGATCGACGCCCAGGGCGGTGACTTGTTCGAGCGGCGTGATCTGCGTCACCCAGGCGTCCGGATACCAGTTGCGTACCGATGCCAACAGCGCTTGCGCCTCATTTTTGTTGGCGAAGAATCCGAGCCGCAGGAAGTTCAGGCGGGTGCCGGCCACATTCACGTGTGTCTGGTAGACAATCAGATCGGGATAGGCGTTCTTGATGGCTACGGTGGATCGACTCGTGTACGACGCTGTCAGAGTGATGGCATAGAACTTGTTGGTAAATCGCAGCAACGCTGTTTCCAGCGTGTTGGGAGAATCAGACGTGACCTCGGCGCGGCTGGCCAGCGGTACGAGCAGCAGTGCCGGAAGCAGTACGGACAGGGCAATAGGCGTCAGTCGAAACATGCAATCGATCGGAGCTGGGGGCGTGTGTACACGTGACGGACGCCGCCGGCGTCAGTCCGGGTCAGGCGGGTTTGTGGTTGGCAGTTCCGTCTTGGCGGGCGCCGGGTCGGCAGATTTCTCCGTTGGTGTTTTTGCCGGTTTCGCGGGTGGAGTTTTCGCCGCCGGTGTATCCGTGCTCAGCACGAAAATCAGGAACCCCTGGTTGTCGGGGTCTGGCATGATCTTGTAGTGAACCGCTTGGCTGAATTGAACCAGCAGATGATATGGATCGAGACTGAGATCGTGGGTGCCGTGGTTGTTATAGGCCACCCAGAACACGGGCACGATGTCATTCGGCGGAGAGCGCATGAATTCATCGTTCGGCCGTCCGGAACCATGCATTTGCATGGCCGCGCCCCAGTTGCCGCGGTCCAGCGACAGGTCGTTGAAATAGAGGTGCACGAGGTAGCTGTGTTCGGAAGGAAAGTGACGGGTGTAGATCACCGGGCGGTTGAGGTGAATGTGAATCACCCCGACGTCGTTTTCCTTGTAGACTTCAATGCGACTGAGCAGATCGGCGGATGACGCCTCCTGCCAGCAAGCCGGCAGGAGCCATGCGGCAAGGCACGCGAGTGTACGAAGGCGGGTCCAGAGATGCATCCCTTGTCCTTGAGACGTGGAGAGCCGACAGGCCGAGGCGGCTGTACGGCCGTTACGCGGCGGCCGGCGCGATGCCAGATCGTAGGTGATTAATTGTGTCCCTGTCCAGAGCTGGCGGACTGAATCCGGCGTGGCCGACCAGAGCACACGGCAAATCCACAGGTGCGCCAAAACGCGTTTTGTCAGTGATGAGCGGCTGTCATTTGCCGACAAGCTGGACGAAGCGGTGACTGGTAATGCCGAAATTGACGGGCAACGCGCGTTGCGACACAGGTTCGTGGCAGTGGTCTATTCGTTTCATCGGAAGTCAAAGCTGGTCAATAATGCCGGATGTTTCGCTGACCCGCCAAGTTTGCCTTCAGGATGACCGTTTTTGATCTCTCTGTATTCCTCGGTTTTGCCGCGCTGGCGTGGTACTGGATGGACGCGTTGCGCTGCAAGGAAATTGCGCGCGCCGCCGGGCTGCGCGCCTGTCAGCAAGCCGAGGCGCAGTTTCTCGACGACACCGTCGAACTCACGAAGCTGCGGTTGCGGCGCGACGCGCGCGGCCAGCTTGTCATGTATCGGGAATACCGTTTTGAATTTACGCGTGATAGCGCCTATCGCTGTCACGGTGAGATGGCGATATTGGGACGGCGTGTGCTGCGACTTGCACTCGATCCTTAAAGCCGGGAGAGGTGTGGTTTTGCCTTAACCGGTGTATTGTTTATTCCGTCAGGAACGGTCTGACCACAACCTACCAAGGAGCGAATACAATGAGCAAGGGCATGGACAGTAAGAAGCAAGGAAAAAAAGAGCCGGCCAAAACCATGAAGGAGAAACGCGCGGCCAAGAAGGCCAAGAAAGAGGCCAAGGGCGGGATGCGCTGATCCTGTGGCGATCGGGCGCATTCTAGTGAATGAGGCTTCTTTCACTGCCCCGATCGCCTCCTGCTCGTGCGGCGCTGATCGATTCTTGAAATAGAACCATGACCGGCACGCAACCAAAAAATCCCCTGCATGGCGTCACCCTGGAGACAATTCTTGCCCGACTGGTTGCGCATTATGGCTGGGCCGAGATGGGCAAGATCATCACGGTCAAATGTTTCAACAGCGACCCCAGTATCCAATCCAGCCTTAAATTCCTGAGACGAACCCCTTGGGCCAGAAAGCAGGTGGAAGATTTGTATTGTCGTACACCACCAAACGAAAAGGCGCCGTAATTTTTTATCTCGCCTGTTCCACAGGCTGTTATGAGGAACAGCTGACCTGAATGTGGTCAACCGAATCCGGCGCGGGCCTGGCATATTGCTCCCAGTCGGGATGCGCGTCGAAGGGGCTGCGCAGAATGTTCAACAAGCGATCGATTTCGGAGTCGTCACCGTGTTCGGCTTTCTCGATGGCGATCTGTGCCAGATGGGTGCGCAAAATGTACTTGGGGTTCGTGGCGCGCATGGCCGAGCGGCGTTCGACGTCAACGTTGGCGTGAGTGCGCAGCCGGGCGCGATAGCCGGAAAGCCAGTGATCGAAACGTTCATGTTCGACGAACAGGTTGCGCAATGCCGCCACGGCTTGATCGCCGTCGCGTGTAACGTCGCACAGGGCGCGGAACAGCAAGGTGTAGTCGGTTTGGCTGCGTTGCATCTGGGCCAGCAAATCATCGAGTAATTTCAGCGTGCCATCATCTGCCTGCTCGAAGCCGATCTTGCGCACCATCAACCGGTGATAGTGGCCGGTGTACAGATCCCAATAGTCTTCCAATGCGGCCTTGGCGGCATCAACCTCGATGAGCGGCAGCAGCGCCTGCGCCAGGCAACTCAGATTAAACAGCCCGATCTGCGGTTGTTGATCGAAGGCGTAGCGGCCGTGATGGTCGGAATGGTTGCAGATGAAGCCGGGGTTGTAGGCCTCCATAAAGCCGTAGGGTCCGTAGTCGAGCGTTAATCCCAGGATCGACATGTTGTCGGAATTCATCACGCCGTGGGCGAAGCCGACTGCCTGCCACTGGGCCAGCAGACGCGCGGTGCGTTCGATGACGGTTTGCAGAAAGAGCAGATGGCGGTCCGGCTGGTCCGCGATCTCCGGATAGTGTTGCGTGATCACATAGTCGGCGAGCGTGCGCACCTGCGCATGCTGGTCGCGGTAGTAGAACACCTCGAACGAACCGAAGCGTACGTGCGAGGGCGCAAGCCGCGTCAGCATGGCGCCAGTTTCGATTTGTTCGCGGTAGACTTCGTCATGACTTCCGATCAGGCACAGGGCGCGGGTGGTAGGAATGCCGAGGCTGTGCATCGTCTCGCTGCACAGGTATTCGCGGATGCTGGAGCGCAACACGGCGCGGCCATCGCTGCCGCGCGAGTAGGGCGTCTGGCCACTGCCCTTGAGCTGAATCTCCCATTTCTCGCCGCGCGGGTTGGTGATCTCCCCCAGGAGTATCGCGCGGCCATCACCGAGCTGCGGCACGTAGTGTCCGAACTGGTGACCGGCATAGAGCATGGCAATCGGGTCGGCACCGGTCAGGGCGCGCTGGCCGCTGAAGGCTTCGACAAACTGTGGATCGTACTGAACGCTCGGGTCGAGACCGAGCAGCGCTGCGGCCCGGGTATTAAAGTGAATCAGTTTCGCTGTGGTCTCGAACGGCGTCGGCGCGACACGTGAGTAAAACGCCTGCGGCAGCGCGGCGAATGAATTGCTGAACAGCAGTCTGTCCATAGGACACTTCATGGGGCGAATACGGAATGCAAACAAGCAGGGAGCCGGGCGGGGATTGTAGGGTGAATGCTTTTTCGAAAGCCAGTGTGCGTTATAGTCGGACATCGCATGTGGACATAGCGATGTCCGCAGGGTGCATGTGTTGCGCGGGGAATTCCGCTTATGCGGCCGGCGGGTCAATGGACTGTGGCATAGGCGGGCCGGATAATCCCCCCAACAGCATGGCACGGACACGTGCCCAATGAGGGTCTGTTCCGATGACGAAGCCGTCGCGCATCTTGTGGTATTTCGCCGATCCCATGTGCTCGTGGTGTTGGGGATTCTCACCGGTGATCAATGCCATCAAGGAGGCCTATGCGGATCAGCTCAAGGTTGCCTTGTTGCTGGGCGGTCTGCGCCCCGGCACGACTGAACCCATGAGCGCCGCGTTGCGCGCGGAGATTCTGCATCATTGGCGTGAGGTGCAGCGGCGCACGGGCCAGCCATTTACCTTTGAAGATGCGATGCCCGCGGGGTTTGTTTACGACACCGAGCCAGCGAGCCGCGCGGTGATTGCCGTGGCCGAGATCAATCCGGAAGAAACCTTTGCCTATTTCAAGTCGGTGCAAGCGGCGTTCTACGCGCACCGGCAGGACGTCACCCGGACGCAGACACTGGCAGCTCTGGCGGAAGCACACAATATCGCGGCGCCACAATTCCTCGATCGGTTTCATTCCGCGGACGTGCAAGTAAAGACCCGGATGCATTTCCAGCAGACCCAGGAGGCGGGGGTGCGCGGATTTCCCACGGTGGTGCTGCAAGACACAGCGGGCAGCACGTTACTGACCCGCGGCTATTGTGCGTTCGAGGAACTGCGGCCGGAGATCGAGACGTGGCTGGCGAGGCCGGTGTGAAGAAAGCGCGACCGGAGCCGGCGTGCCCCGGCGGATCGGGTCAAGCGTATGCGGCCTGTTGCGGGGCATTCATCGACAACGGCGCGCTGCCCACCACCGCCGGGCAGCTCATGCGTTCGCGCTATCTCGGCGTACGTCCTGGCGCGCGACGATACGCGCAGAGTGTCGGTCAGAGCGATTTGTCGTGACGAGCATAGCCATTACCGGGTGCAGACCACCAAGACCGCTGAGGAACTGAACAGCATGTACGGCGCGAGTCCGGCGCAGGCGCGGGCGATGCTTGGCTCGCACACGCCACTGGCCGATCCGGGGCGTTACGATGCCGATGGCAAACTGCTTGCCCGGCCGGCCGGCAAGGTGCGCGAGAAAGCGGGTACCGGGCCGGATAAAGGATAAGCATCAGACTGATATAGTGGGATAGGCAGCGAAGGATTAGGGTCTTGTCTGCCCTGGCCTGATATGCCAGCCCCGGCGGGACGCCCCTTATGGAAATGTCCTAAAACAGGCCTATTTCTCTATTTCCAGGCCGAAAATAATGGTGGCTTTTGGATTCGGCCTGTGTATAGTGACCGCGTTGCAGTGCACTTCTTGTAGTCAAGTTCGGAAGCCCCTCCAGTCACTTTGGCAGCAACTCCCGCAATTTAAGCTTCCAAGAACGAACTGCAAACTATCGCAATTCAACCAATAGAGGAATTTCCGTGATTACAGGAACAGTGAAGTGGTTCAACGACGCTAAGGGCTTTGGCTTTATTACCCCGTCTGATGGCAGCAAGGATGTGTTCGTACATCACTCTGCCATTCAGGGCAGCGGCTTCAAGTCTCTGGCCGAAGGTCAGAAGGTGCAGTTCACGCTGGAGCAGGGCCCGAAGGGTCCGTCCGCCGCGAACGTCCAGGCGGCCTAAGCGTTAAACACTGCTAGCAGATTGCTAGGAAAGACCCTGCCACACGGCGGGGTCTTTTTTTAACCAAGTCCTGCTTCTCCGCCCAGATTTTTTCGCGCCGCCCGCCACGCGGTGACGTGCGCGATTTTGACACTCCACCCTGATTCATTTTCTTCCGGAACCGTATTTTGATTTCCACCGCCAACATCACCATGCAGTTCGGGGCCAAGCCCCTGTTCGAGAATATCTCGGTCAAGTTCGGCAACGGCAACCGCTATGGCCTGATCGGCGCGAACGGCTGCGGCAAGTCGACCTTTATAAAGATCTTGGGTGGGGATCTGGCGCAGACCGCGGGCACTGTTTCCGTCGATAACAACGAGCGTCTCGGCAAGTTGCGCCAGGATCAGTTCGCTTTTGAGAACCACACGGTGCTCGACACCGTGATCATGGGCCACGCCGAATTGTGGCGCGTGAAGTCTGAGCGTGATCGTATTTATGCGCTGCCGCACATGAGTGAAAAAGACGGCATGAAGGTGGCCGATCTCGAAGTCGAGTTCGCCGAACTGGACGGGTACACCGCCGAAGCGCGCGCCGGCGAACTGCTGCTCGGCATCGGCATTCCGCTTGAGCAGCATGCCGGCCCGATGAGCGCCGTGGCGCCGGGCTGGAAGCTGCGCGTGTTGCTGGCGCAGGCGTTGTTCGCTGATCCCGAGATTCTGCTGCTGGACGAACCCACCAACAACCTCGACATCAACACCATTCGCTGGCTGGAAGACGTGCTGAATACGCGCGGCAGCACGATGATCATTATTTCGCACGATCGCCACTTTCTGAACAGTGTGTGTACGCACATGGCCGATCTCGACTACGGCGAGTTGCGCGTTTATCCGGGCAACTACGACGAGTACATGACCGCCGCCACCCAGGCGCGCGAACAATTGTTGACCGGCAACGCCAGAAAGAAGGCGCAGATCGCCGAGTTGCAAACCTTCGTCAGCCGTTTCTCCGCCAACGCCTCGAAGGCCAGGCAGGCCACGTCGCGCGCGCGCCAGATTGAGAAAATAAAACTGGATGAGGTGAAGCTGTCGAGCCGGGTGAGTCCGTTCATTCGTTTCGACCAGGACAAGAAGCTCTATCGCCAGGCGATCGAAGCGCAGGCCTTGCACAAGGCGTTCGGCGGCAAACCGTTATTTAAAAACCTCAATCTGATGGTCGAAGTCGGCGAACGCGTCGCCGTGATCGGCCCGAACGGCATTGGCAAATCCACCTTGCTGCGCATGCTGGTGGGTGAGCTGGCGCCCGACAGCGGCCGGATCAAGATGTCGGAGAACGCCAGCATCGGTTACTTTGCCCAGGATCATGCCACCGACTTCGCCAACAAAACGAATCTGTTCGACTGGATGAGCCTGTGGGCGAAGCCGGAAGACAATGAACAATCGATACGCGCCGTGCTCGGCCAGATGCTGTTTTCGCGCGACGAGAGCGAAAAGTCGGTCAAGATCATCTCCGGCGGTGAGCAGGGGCGCATGCTGTTCGGCAAGCTGATGATGCAGCGCCCGAATGTGCTGGTGATGGATGAACCCACCAACCACCTGGACATGGAATCCATCGAGGCCCTTAACCTGGCGCTGGAAAACTATCCCGGCACGCTGATTTTTGTCAGCCATGATCGTGAGTTTGTTTCGTCGCTGGCGACGCGTATTATTGAACTCAGCCCGAAGGGCGTGGTGAACTTCGGCGGCAGCTACGACGAGTATCTGCGCAGCCAGGGCGTTGCGTTGGCGAAACGGGCAACGGCGTAATTTTTTTAATAAAGCAGGGACGCAAAGTCGAGAGTGCCTCTTTCAAGAGTGACCCTCTCATGAATAGTAGTAGCACCAAACATCGGCGCACTCCGGTCTGCGCTCGATTCTTCGCGGCAGACCACCTTGGTGGCGAGCCTCGACACCATTAACCTTAATGGAAGCCTAGACCGGCCCAAGACCCACGTGTTTCGGGTAGGCCAATCCAGGAGTCATCATTACTATGTCATTCGATACCCTCGGCCTCTCGGCTGAATTATTGCGCGCCGTTTCCGACAAGGGCTACGGCGAGCCCACACCCATTCAGATCAAGGCCATTCCCGTCATTCTGGAGGGGAAGGATATTCTTGCCGGCGCGCAGACCGGCACCGGCAAGACGGCCGGATTTGCCCTGCCGCTGTTGCAGCGCCTGAACGCCCAAGCGCAAAGCGGCGATCGACGCGTGATTCGCGCGCTGATTCTCACCCCGACGCGCGAACTCGCCGCGCAGGTGGAAGAGAGCGTACGCACCTATGGCAAACACCTGCCGTTGAAATCCACCGTGGTATTCGGCGGCGTCGGTTTCAATCCGCAGGCCGACACGTTGCGCCGTGGCGTGGACATTCTGGTGGCGACACCGGGACGCCTGCTCGACCACGTGCAGCAAAAGACCGTGGACCTGTCGAAGGTCGAGATCCTGGTGCTGGACGAAGCCGACCGCATGCTCGACATGGGCTTCATTCGCGACATTCGCAAGATTCTCGCGCTGCTGCCGAAGCAGCGCCAGAACCTGCTGTTCTCCGCCACCTTCTCGGATGAGATCAAGCAGTTGTCCGACGGCCTGTTGAATGCACCGGTGCTGATCGAAGTGGCGCGCCGCAACACCGCCGCCGAACTCGTGACCCAGGTGGTGCATCCGGTGGATCGCGAGCGCAAGCGCGAACTGTTGTCCTCGCTGATCAAGGCCAACGACTGGAAGCAGGTGCTGGTGTTCATGCGCACCAAACACGGCTCCAACCGACTCGCCGAGCAGCTCGGTAAAGATGGCATCAGCGCCACCGCCATTCACGGCAACAAGAGCCAGGGCGCGCGCACCAAGGCGCTGGCCGATTTCAAAAAAGGTGTGGTGAAGGTGCTGGTGGCGACCGACATCGCCGCGCGTGGCCTTGACATCGACCAGTTGCCGCACGTGGTGAACTTCGAACTGCCGAATATTCCGGAAGACTATGTGCACCGTATAGGCCGCACCGGCCGCGCCGGCAACGAGGGCGAAGCGGTGTCGCTGGTGTGCGTGGACGAACGCGATTACCTGCGCGATATCGAACGTGTGCTGCACCACGAGATTCCAAAGGTGGTGATTCCGGGTTTCGAGCCGAACCCGGATATCAAGGCCGAACCTATTATGCGTGGACGCGGACAACGTAGTGGCGGTGGTGGCGGTGGTGGCGGTGGTCGGCCGCAGGCCGCACGTCATGGCGCAGAGCGTGGCCGGAGCGATCGCGGTCGAGGTCAGAGTCAGGGCCGAGGCGGTGATCGGGGTCGTGATGGTGCATCACGCAGCCGTGACCAGCGTCCCGCATCGCGCCCGCCCGCCCGAGCCGGTGCCCGCCCGCAGCCGCATGTCCATGTGCGCGTCTCCGCCGACCCGCAAACACAGGGTGATTCCGCCCGGCCAGAGGTGGACGGCAACCGGCGCGCGCCGGAGCACACCGACGGCAACGCCCGTGGCCACGGGGCACCGTCCAGGCCGCACCCGTCGCAGACCCATTCCCGCCCGGACGCAGCGCGGCACAAGCCCCAGCCCCGCCCGCACCGTGGTCAGGAAGTGCCGGCCCTGCTCGACGGCAACAAGCGCGACAAATAAATACGTAAGGATAAGGAAGCGCCCACCATGAAGGAACCAGAAGAAGTATTCGACGAAGCGTTCAAGCGCGTGGTCGAAATCGGCAATCTCCAGACCAAGGATGAAAAGGAAGCCGATGCCTGGGATGTCGCCGATGGATTGCTGGCAGGCGCCATTCAGTTCTGGCTGTTCTCGCGCCAGCCGTGCGGCGATCCGCGCTGCGAGGACTGCGAACCCGTGAGCACCTCGCACGGACGCATGCTCGCGTTGCAGAAACTGCTGCGCGAGTTTGCCGAGGAGAGCGAGTACTTCCATTCGCCGACCGACAGCAACGTCGGCCGGGCTTAGTGGGTTGTTGAAAAACAACCTGCGTGCGGCACATGGATGTGCCGCCATTTTTCAAACACGCTGTATGTGTTTGAAAAATGAAGCAAAGTAAAAATGATGCCGTGCAGGATGCACCAATGCCGCGAGCGCGAGAACGAAGCCCTACTTCGTTCGTCTTGCTGTACGAGTAGCGCAGGAGCGGCCATTTTTGCTCTGCGGGTTGAAAAAGCCCATGGATGGGCTTTTTCAACAACCTGTTGGTAACACATGTCTATCCAGAGCTACTACGGATGCGCACGCATCAAACACCCTTGAGGTGGCGACCTCAGTAGTCGACGTGTGCCGCGCTGCGTTTTAAACGGCCCCGCTGGCCTTGCAAGTCCCTCCCCTTCAAGGGGGCGAGGGAGGGGGTGGGGTGTGGCGCATCAACCACACCCGAGGCAGTGCCCCCGCTGGTCGGCTAGACTCTAAGCCACGCGCTACCGAAAAACCCGAGGCGCAACACCCACGTGTTTATCCCGTACCGCGCGAAAATCAAAATCACCCGCATCCCGACCATCACCGTCGTGGTGGCGGTCGTGTGCCTGCTGGTGTTCTGGGCGCAGCAGCGTAGCTGGGATCGCATTGAGAAATCGGCCAAGGCTTACTGCACGGCCGAGGTGGCAGAGGCGCTCGAGCGGCCGCAGCGCGAGATCATCCGCAGCGGTTTCGATTGCCCAACCATTCTTCTGCACATCTATTTCCGCAGCGATCCAGAGCAACATCTCGCCTGGCATGTAGAAAAGATCGAAGCCAAGGGCGATCGCGAGGCAGCCGCGACCCTGGTCCGGCACTATCGTGTCTTCGCGGCCCAGGTGCCGCCCGATATCACGCGTAGCCTCGTGCACCAGTCCGGCAGTTGGAACCCGTTGCAGCTGTTGAGCGCCACCATCTCGCACGCCAGCTGGGACCATGTGATCGGCAACCTGTTCTTCTTCGTCGCCTTCGCCATGGTGGTGGAAACCGTCATCGGCCCAGTGCTGTTCCTGATTGTGTTCCTGGCCATGGGCCTTGGCACCGGCGCGCTCGAGAATTTGCTCACCGCCACCCGCGAAGGCGGCAGCAGTCTCGGTCTCTCGGGCGTCGTGATGAGCATGATGACGCTCGCCGCGTACCTGGCGCCCAAGGTAAAAATAAAGTTCTTCTATTTTTATTTCCTGTTCTTCGGCGTTTTGAGCTGGCCGCTGTGGTCGGTGGCGATCTGGTACGTGTTCTGGGATCTGTGGGCCAATCATTTCTCGCGCGACTGGAGCAACGTGAACTACGCCGCGCACCTCACGGGCGCCGCCATGGGTTTGATTCTCGGCCTCACGTTGTTCCGCGAAAAACGCCATTGGGTAGCGGAACAGTTGGTGGTGGATGAGCCGACCCTGAAGGATGACCACGAGTCGTGGTTTTACAAGTTCAACATCCTGGCCGCCACGCCGGTGGTCATGTTCTTTGTGTTCATCTACGGATTCCTGGCATTGTCGGTCGGTATTTATCTTTTCGTCACTTTTATCACCACCTTCGCCGTGCAACTGCTGATCGCCGCGCCAGTGGTGGCCGGGGCCATGCAGATCTACCGCATGACGCGCCCAGCCACGCCGCAATGGGAGCTGTACCAAAAAGGCCTCGCCGCACTCGACGCGCACAGATTTCAGGAGGCGCTCAAGATCCTCAAGCCACTCGCCGAAGGCGGTTACACCCGCGCCCAGTTCGCGCTCGGGCGTTTATACACCACGCTTCCCGGCGGCTATCGCAACGACCCCGAGGCCATTCGCTGGTTCCAGGCGGCCGCGAAGCGCGGCCATGCCCAGGCCCAACTCGAAGTCGGCACCCGCCACATGCACGGCAACCAGCTGCCGAAGGATCTCGATCGCGCCATCGAGTGGTTGGAGAAAGCCGCCGCCCAAGGAGTAGGGCAGGCCGCCCAGAGCCTCGGCCATCTCTACGAAAACATGCTGGGCCAAAAAGCAGACAAGGAAAAAGCCATCGAGTGGTATTACCGCGCTGCCGTCACCTTCCAAAAAGCCGGCAACAAGGAAGACGCACGCGCCGTCATCCGCCATCTCGAAAGCCTGACCGCCAAGCACCCGACCGTGCTCGGGCTCGTGGCCAAACTCGAAAAACTGGTGGCCGGTCAGGGTTGAGTTGTCCGGAAAGGGGCAGGCGATAGCGCGTTTGACATATCACGCGATGCGTAATAGGCTGAACGGCAATGATCCGCACCTTCCGCGACTCCCGGACCGAGGCCCTGTTCAACGACCAGGACGTGCCAAGGTATCGGGCTATCGAGCGAGTCGCCCGCCGGAAGCTTCTGTACCTGCACCAGGCGCAACGCCTTGACGAACTCAGGGTTCCGCCCGGCAACCGGCTCGAAGCTTTGAAGGGCAACCGCAAAGGACAGCACAGCATCCGCATTAACGACCAATGGCGGATTTGTTTTCGCTGGAAGGACGGAGATGTTTTTGATGTTGAAATCGTGGACTACCACTGAGGTGCCCTATGACCACTAAGCACAAGCGACTTGATCCGATTCACCCGGGCGAAATTCTGCTCGAGGACTTCATGAAGCCGATGGGCGTCAGCATCAACCGCCTCTCCCGCGAGATCGTCGTGCCGCCGGGCCGCATCAGCGCCATCGTCAACGGCAAGCGCGCCATCACCGCCGACACCGCCCTGCGCCTCGGCAAGTACTTCGGCGTCTCGCCGCAGACCTGGATGGGCCTGCAGGCGGAATACGACCTGCGACTCGCACAGCGCACTATCGGACCTGAGGTTGACAGGCGCGTGCAACGACACGCGGCGTAACGGTGGCGTGTCAACAAAACCGGGGTCAGATCCCAATTGCTCCTAATATTAGCGAGAACTGTGCTCTGACCCTGGTTTCCCAGCTTACCACCGAGGAGTTCGACAACTTGAGGTACCAATTTGGCACCTCAAGTTTGAAGTCACAAATTGGCACCTCAAGATGGGGCGGCCGACGCTACCCGCCTTAC
>Ga0315281_10004133_pt1 | contig 21158 bp, 11 predicted proteins | sample YL17G07_0_MG_FD_204540 | JGI IMG/M metagenome (GOLD analysis project Ga0315281, IMG submission 204540) | Sediment microbial communities from Yellowstone Lake, YNP, Wyoming, USA - YL17G07_0 | ecosystem: Environmental > Aquatic > Freshwater > Lake > Sediment | place: USA: Wyoming | collected...
CCCAATTGGTCATCAAATACCGCAAAACGACTGCCAGACACCTGGAATCCCGCTTTTTGATAAAACTCGCGTACTTCAAAGTATGGCTGCTGCTGATAACGCCCTGTCAACCTGACCGACTCAACTGCCGGACAGCCGCCGGCTACAACAAACAACACGGCATATTCGCAGGCAAGCGCGTCTTGCAGTTGTTCCAATGGCGTATCGGTGAAATCCTCGGCAAAGGCAACCCCCATATCCTTCAATGATGCCATTACCGTCGGCGATCTGATCGCATTCAGGTATTCCAACGTAGGCTCTTCCAGAAAAACACCTGCCAGCAAGCGATAAATATTGGCTCTGACCTTGCATTCTGCAATCAATTCATCGCTTGAAAATTCTGCTGCTACGTTTGCCACACCCTGTAAAACAGTTGTCATTTTCATCCTTTATTAAAAAAACAGCCCGGCGCGGGGAAGTGCGTGCCGGGCTGCCAACTTTCTGCCTCACAATGTTACCACCTAAGCCTGCACAAACGGGAGGGAGGAGCACCCACAGCACAAGCAAAGATCTCTTTAGTGACCTCCACCTTCACTTGCCTTAACGCTTTCCGGGCCGCCCCAAGAGGACATTTCCGGATGCATCTTACGGTGCAGGTCGCCAGTGTAAGCATAACGCATGGTTTCCTTGGCTGCTGCGAGATGCTTCTCCAAATTGCCTTCAACGTCACCATACTTGTCACTCGGCCCAGCCTTGGTGATTTTCACTACGGTGTCATACCAACCCTGAGAGCCGCCGATTGGATCAACAACGGTCGGGATGATAGCATTAGGGTGCACGCCATTATCTTCCCACCAAACGTTGTTCAAGTCGGCATCATCGGTTGCACCGAATTCGCCACCCTTTTTTTCTTTGAGCTTTAGTGTGGCAAGCCGACCATATTCCCAATGACCAAACGCGGTTGGAATTGCCACCACTTTAGGATGAATACCCTCGAAAACATAGGCCTTGGTCACCATGTAACCGACCTTGCTTTCAATTCGAACCAGATCACCGGTCTTGATACCCAGCTTTGCGCCGGTTTCGGTATTCATCCACACCGGGTTGCTGTGCATAATTTCCGCCAGCCACTTGACGGCAGCCGTACGGGATTGCTTATGCACGTTGATCTTGTAAGTGGTCAGGATCATTTCGTCTTCCTTCATGTCTTTGTGCCAAGGAATCTGCTTGAAGGTCGGCATGGGATTGAATCCATATTCAGCCCATTTATCCACACGTATATTGAGGAGCTTGTTGCCAGTCCCGAAGCCTGCATAGTTCTTGCCCTTGCGGCGAACTCCGATGGCCTTGCCGTTTTTCAGAATGGTGCCCTTGCCATCAACAGAGGTTCCGGCCATGTCCGAGGCTGACAGCTCTTTCATGTGCAAACCGTATTCCGGCACAATCTCACGACCGGTTTTATCGGAAATCTTTCCGGTACGCGGATTAAGCTTGCCGTAAATCGGCCAGACACCGTGTTTCTTCAAAAAATTGAGACCGCCTGCTTCTTTGAGGCCCGGAACGTTATCAAAGTGCTGGCGCATATAGTCTTCACCATCCTTGAAGTTCCAGTACTGTTTCATGCCGCGTTTTCCGTCTGGATCCATCTTCCAGATGATGTCGCGCATCATGATGCGGTTTTCGCGCGACTCGCCCAACGACTTGATCACCGGTTGACGGATACCCAGCCAAGGCCACAATGAGTTAGGCATGGATTCCGGTTCCCAGCGTTCGAGGTAAGGGCAGTCAGGCAGAATAATGTCAGCCAGTGCGGTTTCTTCACCCATAAAAGGACTCATGGAGATCAAGTATGGAATCAACTTCTCGTTGCGGTACAGCTTGCCCCAATATGCTTGCGCACCTGGATTGGTGTACACCGCGTTGTCCTGATAAGTGATATAGACGTTCACCTTCTGCCTGCCCTCGGTAATGAACAAAGGTAGCAAATGGCTCACCTTGTGCCCCGCAAGCGGGTATTCGTGCGGATGCGCCATAGCGGAGCCATGAACTGGCTTGGGCGGCTCCGGCTGCGGTTGCGGCCAACCCATGCCTCGCGGCATACAGTAGCCGCCGCGTTTTTCCACGTTGCCGGTTATGATGTTCAACATCATGGTGGCTTTTTCATTGTACGAACCGTACAAGTGCTTGGCCGGGCCGCGGTAAGTGTAGGTGGTCGCCGGTTTGGTAAGCGCGAATTCGCGTGCGATACGCTCAATGGTTTCAACCGGCACGCCGGAAAGACCGGATGCCCACTCTGGCTTGTACTGTTCATAGTGCTTCTTCAGTTCGGCAGTTGACACATTACACCATGTATCAATGAAGTCTGTATCCTGCAAGTCTTCGCGCAGGATAACGTGACCGAGAGCCAAAGCTACCGCGCCATCCGTGCCCGGGAACACCGGAATCCATTCATCCGAACGCCCGGCCGTGTTGGACAAGCGCACGTCAAAGGTCACCAGTTTGGCTTTGTTTTCCGCCATCCCTTCCGTGAGGCGCTGGGAATAAGGGTTGTGGAAATACGCCGCTTCCATGATGTTGGAGCCGAAGTTGAGGATGTACTTGGTGTTGGCAAAATCCGGGGTTTCAATATCTGGCCCCCAAGTTGGTTCCATGCCGATTTTTTTCGATGATTCGCACACCGAAGTGTGGTTGATGACGGTGGCCGACCCCAGCGTGTTCATGAAGCGGTCGATCACACCGCCAGAGCGGTTACGCCCATACTTCATACAGATGGTGTTGGGGTCTTCCTTGATGGCGGCATCCAGCTTTTGCGCCACTTCGGCCAATGCTTCATCCCAGGAGATGCGCTTCCACTTGCCTTCGCCGCGTGCCCCAACCCGCTTCAGCGGGTACAGGATACGATCTGGGTCATATGAATACCACATACCGGAGTTACCTTTGGCGCACAACCTGCCGCGTGTGGAGACGTGTTCCGGGTTGCCCTCCAGCTTAACGATGCGGCCATTTTCCACATAGGCTATTGCCCCATCCTGGATATTACAGACATGGCAGTTAGTCGGAATAGCTTGGCGTTCAGCCAAGCTCACTGGCGATAAATCTTTCCCGCCCAGTTCGTTCTCCATGGCATTCAGCACTTTCGGCACAGCGATTGCAGCTGCAGTCGCTCCCGCACTGACTTTCAGGAATGTTCTACGAGTCATTTCAAACATAACAATCTCCCCGAATTTAGAAATAAGCTTGGACGATTTGACCGCCAATCAGAATGGAATATCGAAGTGCCATCCCACCAACCAACAGCAAGCACCCTGCAGCCATGATACCGGTGTGCTGCCGCCCAAACGGAGTCAACAATACGGCTATTGGCGCAGCCGTTCCAAGAAGAACTCCCAACCCGATAAAAATTACACCCAAGTTGCCGGAGGTCATAAACATAAAGGTCAATTCCGAACCGGAACCGCCATAAGCGGTGGTTCCCAATAGGGAGACCAGCATTACACCCACCGCACCGCCCGCCCACAACATGTACAAACGCAACTTCGTAAGCACTGCTGCCTTGCCCTTTGCCAGCAAGGCAGCCACCGCCGCACCGGACACCAAGGACAGTGCGACAAACAGGATAGGTATCAGCGGCGTGTTCCATATCGGTCGGTTCTGATGCACGGTGAGGTCGAAGCCGGTGTAGACAGGCAGTCCAAGCGCCAGCAATGAGCCAATCACGCCGAAGAGTTTGGCGTTTTTCTCATCATTTTTCTTCACCGCCATAACGTACAGCACCGAAACAATGCCGAACGACATCAAGTTAAGGGCGCCCCAGGCCAGCGGAGAGGCAAGGTTGAGATAGGTTGGGTTCATAGTGTTGAGAAAGCGCATCGGCTGTGACAGATCGCCGATCAGCAACAAACCGCTGATGATGAGCAATGCGAACGACACATTAGCCGCCAAGGTGCGAATTGGAACAAGTGCTTGCTCAGTGGGAAACCAGGATTTCGCCGAGAAGAAAAACAATGCCGCAGAAATCCCAATGGTGAAAAAGTAAATAGCATACGTGCCCGACCAAGGCATGTGATGGAAAACGGTGTAGTCACCCATGATTTAGCTCCTTAACTATGATTTTTATCGAACACGGCCCGCTCGGCATCCATCACATTCTGAGGGTCATATATCTTGCGACCAATTTCAGTGTGATTGCGGTCTGCACCTATGTAGAAGACATGCGGCTTGGTACCCTCTTCTGGACGTAACACTTGTGTAGGCATAGTGCTAACCAGATACGACACTTCGCTGGTTGGATCATTGAGATCGCCAAAGATACGGGAACGACCAACGCAAGTCTGAACGCAAGCCGGAACCAGATCCTGCGTGACACGATGGTGACAGAAGGTGCACTTGTCAACCACGCTGGTGATGCTGGTATAGGTACGATGCTTGGGCAGCATGAAACGAGCGTTGTACGGGCAGGAAGCCATGCAAGCCTTGCAACCGATGCAGCGGTCATAGCGTTGCAGCACGAAACCGCCATCTTCCACCTTGTAGGTGGCTTCAACCGGACATGCGCGCACACAAGGCGGATCATCACAGTGGTTACACAATCTGGGCAGGAACATCTTGCGGACCGTTGGGTACTTACCGACAACCTTGTATGGTACCCAAGTACGGAAAACCCCCAACGGCATATCAAACTCAGCCTTGCATGCAACTTGGCATGCCATGCACCCAATACAACGGCGCAGGTCGATAACCATGGCATAGCGCTTCTTGCCCGGCATCCCCCTTGTTTCTATTGATGAAATGCGCAATTCACTCATCTTCAATCTCCCTGAACGATTAGTTTTCTCACAAAACCCGGTATCTTCTGAATCTTGTATCAACATCACGCAAACAACCGTGTACATCATCGTTACGCATTTCTCATGCCAATGATGATATCTAACTGTATTTAATAAAACACATGGTTTGTAGGGATAACATTTACTATTGCATATTACCCTTTAGTCGTACCATTAAAATCCTATGATTACCATCTGGTAATACATGGCAACTTTGCCTGTATGAGTTTGATACTAATGTTTTCCTGTCGCACTGTTTCTATCCGGTTTTGAACAGGTGGTATAGTTATTGCGGATTCGTAATACAAATGAATTCAAGGAGGTTTCTTGTGGGGATGCACGGGGCATTCCCCCCAAAGGCAGCTTTCAACTTACGCTTGCCTTACTGCTCATCAAGCTTGTCCGCTCCTGGTGAATCCAACGCTAAAAAAACATGAAATATGGGCTACCCGCATGAACGACGAACAACTGCTGCGCTATAGTCGGCATATCCTGCTGAATGAGATTGGTATTGATGGGCGGCAACGTCTTCTCGATGCCGGGGCACTCATCAAGCGTACTATCAACTCCAACATTTCGCATTGCGCCAGTGGCAACTGCCATGACTAACTTGACTGCCCTGATTCGCATACTGCTTTTGCTACTGGTCTTGCCGTTTGCACCGGTATTGCATGCAGTGGAACAACCAGTCAAACCGCCGATCCGTATTGGTTTAACGCCGGTATTTCTGGACTATCAAGCGACATTCATCAATGAATGGCGCGACTATCTGCAAAGTCATCTGGCACAGCCGGTGATATTCGTTCAACGCGGCAGTTATCGCGAGATAGTCGATTTGCTGCGCGATGGAAAACTCGATTTCGCCTGGCTGTGCGGCGCCCCATATGTGCGCAACAGGAAATACCTCCGGCTTGTTGCCGTGCCGCTTTATCAAGGGGAGCCGCTCTACCAGTCATATCTGATCGTGCCAAGCTCCGACAAACATACACAATCACTGGCCGATCTGCGCTGGAAAAATTTTGCTTTTTCTGACCCTGACTCAAATTCAGGCCACCTCTACACCGAATATTTGCTGGCGCAGCAGGGCCAAAATCCATCCTCATTCTTTGCCAAGTCGTTTTTTACCTGGAGCCATCGCAAAGTGGTGGATGCCGTCGCATCTGGCTTGGCACAAGGCGGCGCGGTTGACGGTTATGTGTGGGACACGCTGGCGCTATCGCACCCCGAGTTAACTTCAAAAACCCGAATTGTGAGCAAATCCCCGCAATTTGGGCATCCTCCCTTTGTGGCTGGCGTCGCCGCCTCAAAACAGGATATCGCTGCCCTGCAGCAAGTGCTGGTTCACATGACGCATGATGAAGAAGGCGTTCGTCTGGTGAACAGATTTAATCTGGATGGGTTTGTGTACGGCAACGACCACCTTTTTGACAGCATCGAAAAAATGGCCAGTTTTGTTGAGAAAAGCAGAAAAGATGCATCTCAAAAACATTAGCCTCAAATACAAGATTCCCTTGCGTGTTACCGTACTGGTAATCGTGACTGCTTTCGTATTGACATCAACGCTGGTATATCGCGGCATTGAGGATCTGCGCAACAACTTGGTTGCCAATGCAGACAGAATGGGGCGCGTAATCGCCGACACAGTCGTCGAACCGATGTTGCACGACGACGTATGGCATACGTTTGAAATCATCAATACGCCGTTCCGCGTTCCGGATATTCGCGCTACTATTCAGGAAACTGGGTACATCCTTATTCTGGATATCACAAACAATGTTTATGTTTCGACAGTGCCTAATCAGTTTCCCATACTAAAAAACCCGGTAACAATTGACCCTCGCTACACAGAGCTGCTGAAAGCTTTACCGGATTCCAAAAGCTCGCTCACCGCTATTGTGGATCCGCACAAATCAGCCGACTTGTTTTTGCTCATACCAATCCAATCGGACGGGTTACGGATTGGCACTTTGGTCATGAGCTACCCCAAATCGCCATTCACGTCTCGCTTTTACAGCCTGACCAAAGATGCCATCCTGATTACCCTGTTGGTGCTAATCGTATTGCTGCCAATAGGCACGTATTGGGGGCGCAAGATGGCGGCACCCTTGTTGCAGCTTTCTGACGCAATGCGCAACATCACGCCCAATCTGCAGGAGCTAGGCGAAATCATGCTTGAAGAATCCAATGACGAAATAGGGCAGCTCGGCAAAGCCTTCAAAGGCATGCTCGCCGAACTCACAGAAAAGGAGCAACTGCAACAACAGGTTATCGCATCTGATCGTCTTGCCGCAATTGGCCGGTTGACCGCCGGCATTGCCCACGAAATCAACAACCCGCTGGGCGGCATGCTTAACGCCATCAGCACCTACAAACGGCATGGTACGCAAGACGCGTTAACCCTGAAAACACTTTCCATTCTGGAGCGCGGGCTCATCCAGATCAAGGAAACGGTCGCAGCACTACTGGTGGAAGCAAAATCGAAGACACGTCCCTTCGACCGAAATGACGTAGAAGATATCCGCACGCTGATTCAACCCGACGTAAAGGCAAAACACATCAATTTCACAGGGGAAATCGACATTGCCGGTATCCAAACAATTCCATCCACCTTAGCGAGACAGGTCATCATCAACCTGCTGCTGAACGCCGTCCACGCAACGCAAGAACACGGCCATGTTCGCCTGCGTATTTATAACGACAGCGGCAACCTCATCATTGATGTCACAAACAGTGGCTCCTACATCCCCAAAGAGAAAGTGGCCTACCTATTTGAACCCTTCATTTCGCAGAATGAAACTGGAAGCGGCCTCGGGCTTTGGGTAATCTATCAAATAGTGCAACAACTGGGCGGGCTCATCATGGTACAAAGCGAAGAGAACGAAACCCGGTTTACCGTTCAATTACCTTTGCAGAAAAACACAGGAACATCATGAGCAAGCTTACACAACCCTTTCTTTGCCTGATCGAAGATGACGAGATCATGGGCGAATCGCTGTGTGACCGATTCGCGCTGGAAGGTTTGCAGGTTGACTGGCACCGCACTGGCGCCAACGCACTGCGCGCCCTCAACAACAAAAACTATTGCTTGGTCATCAGCGACATCCACCTGCCCGACCTGAACGGCGAAGAGCTTTTCGAAAAACTGCTTGCGGGAAAGCGGGCTCTTCCCCCTTTTATCTTCATCACCGGCTATGGCTCGATTGACCGTGCAGTACGGTTGCTCAAGCTCGGTGCCGCAGACTACATCAGCAAGCCCTTTGACCTCGACCAACTGGTCGAAAAAATCTGCCAACTCTGCCCGCCCCCCCCAACTGCGCCGTCAGAAGAGTGCGACCGTCCTACCCTTGGCATCTCCTCCTCCATGCGCAACATCGAAAAAAGTATTCCACGTCTGGCGCGCCTGGCCAATATCGTCCTGATTACGGGTGAATCCGGTGTCGGCAAGGAATATGTCGCGCAGTTCATCCATAAGCACTCACGTGAAGGAGCAGACGCCTTACCGTTCGTGCCGGTCAACTGCGGCGCGATTACCGAAAGCCTGCTCGAATCCGAATTGTTTGGTTATGAAAAAGGCGCCTTTACCGGCGCGGCGCGCACCCGCAAAGGTGTTTTTGAACAGGCGCATGGCGGCACGCTGTTTCTCGACGAGATCGGCGACATGCCGCTATCCATGCAAGTCAAGCTGCTGCGCGCCATTCAGGAACGCCGCATTGTTCGCGTCGGCGGTGAAATGCCGATACCGGTGGATGTGCATCTGATTTGCGCCATGAACCGCGACCTGAAAAAAATGGTTGAAGAAGGCACCTTCCGCGAAGACTTGTACTACCGCATCCATGTTATTCGGCTGCGCGTTCCTCCGTTGCGCGAACGCAAGGAGGATATTCTCTGGTTTGCACAACTGTTTCTGCACCAATGCGCCGAGCAGCATGGCGGCGAAGCCCGCTTGATCCCGCCACTTGCGGAACGCGCCCTACTTGATTATCCGTGGCCGGGCAACCTGCGCGAGCTCAAGCACAGCATCGAAAGAGCCTGCATCCTATCTCCCCAGGCCACGCTGGAACCAGCCGCGTTTTTCGACGACGCACCCAGCGAGGAAATCGATAGCGGAGAAATCGCCAGTGACAGCAGCTTGGCGGCTTACCTGCGTGACTGCGAACGCAAATTCATCCTGCAGATACTGGAGCGCAACCAATGGCATTTTGGCAATACCTCCGCCAGCATGGGCATCAGCCGCAAAAACCTCTGGGAAAAAATGAAAAAACTCGACATCCATGCAGACAAAGATAAGGATATTGATGATTAACGCAAAAAACCCCTACGAAACGGGCATAAAAAAACGGGCATCCGAAAATGCCCGTTTCCATAACAGCTGATTCAGGTAAAAAGCAAGAATCAGAAGCTGTAGGTCAAACCGATACCGAAGGCTGATGGATCTTCGCCGATAACAGCCAGAGTACCGGCTTTCCCGCCATGGCCATAGTTGTCCACGGCGAATTTAGCATTAGTTTCGTTGGTGGTTTTTGCATAAACAACATACATACCCATCGCATCGGAGAGTTTGTGGTCATACCCAATCGCGAACATGTTGGCGCCCGAATCAGCTGTGCCAGTCAAATTACCCGCACGTGAATACTGTGCCTTGATCGCGCCGTTGCTGCTCACATTAAACTTGCCGCCGATGTTATAGATGTTTTGTGTGGTCGAAGCAGCGGCTATGTCTTGCTTGCTTTTGACATACTGAGCCGTCACCATGCCATTGCCAAAATCATAACTGCCTGCAACAGAGGTGTTCATGTTATCGGTAGTGACAAGCGCAGCAGTTGTTGAGACCTTGAAATAGGTTAAATGGCCTCCAAAGCCCAGATTGGCATAATCCAGCTTGGCGCCGTAACTGCTCTTGCCGGTAGTAGCCCCAGCATCCAGCGATGCAGCCGGAATATAGGTCAAGCCAGCCTTGAGGCCGCTCATATCAGGTGTTTGATACGTCAAAATACCACTCAAACGGCCACCGACACCACGTCCGGAGTTAAAGTTGCCCGCATCGCCCAGTTGGTCGGCAAACAGGTCGGAATCATACGCCCATGCGTTAGCGCCATCCATACGGCCAGCCTTGACGGTGCCGAAACCACCCGCCAAACCGATGAACATATCGCGTGCATTGCTAAAAACCTGACCGGTAGCGAGGCCGCCATTACCGTCAGGCACCGTTCCACCGACCGCGTTTACGCCTGATTCAAGCTGGAACATCCCCTTCAGGCCACCCATACCCAAATCCTTGCTGCCCTTCACACCAAAACGGGATGAGTTGGAATTAACGGATGTTTTGTTTGTATTTGCGGCTATGCCGGATATCCCGGCAACATCCACGTGAACGAGGCCATAAATAGTAATATCGCTGGTAATGTTTATGGTTTGGGTAGCTGCCATTGCAGCGGCAGGTGCCAAAGCGGTAGCCACTACGATTGCGATTAGTTTTTTATTCATTTTGAAATCTCCTTGGGGGGTTAATAACAAACACCGTTAAGCTTACTGCAACCCAAGACTAGGCAAGTTTTGCGCCATCGTCAACAGCTTGACACAACTTGAACCCACAATTTTGCGCATTTTGCAGTGCATAGATGAGAGTGGACGGGCAAAGCGCGTCTAAAGAAGGCGCATTTCCCCGTGGCCTGAAATACCAGACCCATTTGAGGTGTTACCGCATGGTGGCAAAATATAAAAAAGAATTACTGTTTAGTAATCGTTATGCTCTTCCGTGAGGAAAAGCGCTAAAGAAAAACAAAAATGCTATCCATCCCAGTTATTGCGCACATCCTGCAACCACTCGTGGAAGCTCACTCGCGTCCCCATTTTTTTTGGGGGGGCATCAAAACTCCAGCGGGTCAATGTCCAGCAACCAGCGCAATTTTTGTGCAGGCAGCGCATCCAGCAGCGGTCGCCACGCGCGCAGAAATTGCTGCAAAGGTTTGCGCGCGGCACATTGCACCAGCAGTTGCGCACGTATGTGGTTGGCGCGGCGCGGCAGGGCGGCGGGCACCACGCCATACACTTCGACTTGCCTCGCCAAACCGACAGCGGCTTCGCGCGCCTGTTGCAAGAAGGCATACACCCCGGCCTGCTGTTTGCCTTCGGCGCGCAGCATCGCCTGATACACAAAGGGCGGAAAACCGGCGGACTGGCGCTCCGCCAGCAGGCTTTTTGCCCACGTGTCGTAATCGTGCTCACGCAAGGCGCGGAATAGCGGGTGGTCGGGAAAGGCAGTCTGGATCAGCACCTCGCCCGGTTTGTCGGCGCGTCCGGCGCGTCCCGCCACCTGCGCGAGTTGCGCGAACAATTTTTCCGAGGCGCGGAAATCGCTGCTGTACAGCGCGCTGTCCGGGTTGAGCACACCGACCAGAGTGAGGTTGGGAAAGTCGTGCCCCTTCGCCAGTATCTGCGTACCCACCAAGATGTCCACCGCCTCATCGTGTATCTGCTGGCGCATGGCATTCCACGTGCCCTTGTTGCGCGTGCTGTCGCGATCTACCCGCAAAATGCGCGCCTTGGGAAAGTGTTCCCGTAATGCGCTTTCCACGCGCTGCGTGCCGATACCGACCGGTTGCAAATCCGTATCGCCGCAGCTTGGGCAGGCATGCGGCACGCGCGCCTGATGGCCGCAGTGGTGGCAACGCAAACGTTTGTCCTGCAAGTGCAGCACCAGCTTGCCCGCGCAATTCGGGCAGTCGGACAGCCAGCCGCAAGCGGTACACATCAGCACCGGTGCATAGCCGCGCCGGTTGATGAATACCAGGCTCTGTTCGCCGCGTGACAGGCATTGCTCCAGCGCGGTAAGCAGGTGCTCGCTGATGCCGTGTTGCAACACGGCATTGGCGGTGTTGATGCAGCGCACTGTCGGCAACCTGGCTGCGGCCAAGGCGCGTTCGGTGAGTTGCAGCAGGCGATAGCGCCCGGTCTGCGCGTTGTAATAACTCTCCAGCGAGGGTGTGGCCGAACCCAGCACAATCGGCACACCGCGCTGGTTGGCGCGGAAAATCGCCACATCGCGCGCCGAGTAGAGCAAGCCATCCTGTTGCTTGAACGAGGTGTCGTGCTCCTCGTCCACAATCACCAGCGCCAGTTGCGGCAACGGCGTGAATACCGCCAGACGCGTGCCGAGCACGATGCGCGCCTGACCGGACTGCGCGCGCAGCCAGTTTTGCGTGCGTGCGCCATCGGAGAGGCCGCTGTGCAGGCTGACCAATTCTGCATCGGGAAAGCGGCTGCAGAAATAATTTTCCAGTTGCGGCGTGAGATTGATTTCCGGCACCAACAACAATATTTGCCCGCCTCGCTGCAATATCTGGTGCATCAGGTGCACATAAATCTCTGTCTTGCCGCTGCCGGTGACGCCGTGCAGCAGGAAGCAGCCATAGCCTTGCGCTTGCGTGACTGCGTCCACCGCCTGCTGCTGCGCGGCGGTCAGCGTATGCGCATTGTTGAATGCGAACGAAGTTGGCGCGGCAATGGAAGCACATGCCTCCACCCACCCTGCCTGCACCAGCGCCTTGAGCGCCGTTGCCGTGCTCGGCGATAGCGCCCGCAATTGCGCGGCGCTCAATGCCCCCGCCCGCAAAGCCGTGAGGATGCGCTGTTGCACCACCTTGCGTTTGGGGAACTGACCCATGTCAAGTGTGCGCCCGCTAACGCTAAGCGTGTATTGCAGCGCCTCTTTAAATGTAACCGGCTCACAGGCACGCAGCCGCACCGGCAGGGCGGACAGGACGGTTGCACCAAGGGGGTGATGGTAGTAGTCACTGCAAAAGCGCAGCAGGGTGAGCAGCTCGGCAGGCAGTGGCGGAATCTCATCCAGCACATGCACCACAGGCTTGATCCGTTCCGCCGCCAGTTCTGAATCCGCCGCACACTCCATCACTACGCCCACCACCTGTTTGCGCCCAAACGGCACCAGCACACGCTGACCCTGCACGGCTGAAACGCCATCCGCTAGCGCATAATCAAACAGGGTGGGCAACGGCACATCCAATGCGACGCGAACGATGGGCATTTAGTGAATCTTTCTCTGGCAATTTTTATGAAACACGGCTAACCAGCTTGAGCGGATTGCTTATTTTTTATTGTCCACAAAAGCTGTGGATAACAGTGTGAACAACTTTGCGACAACTACACTAACTATAAACTCTGCTTACCATTTTACTTCCCCGCTTATTTTATGTGCTGCATATTTTCCCGTTAAAACAATAAATTACATGCAAACACGCGAACTGCAAGGTCTTTTCCTCCGTAACCCGCCAATATTGAGGAGTTGTGAATAATCCAGCGGTTGTCAAGCATTTTTATCACGTTTTTTTGTGTGCCGAGCCACCCCTTGTTTCACCTGCACAAAGTGGGGGCAAACACAAAAGCCGCAGCGGATTTCTGCGGCTTTTGTTCTAACAATGCAACCTAAGCTTAGTGGTACTTGCGGCTTAGTTCGTGCACCGCAGCAACTAATGCCGCCGCATTGTCCGGGTTGGTGAACTGGGAAATACCATGCCCGAGATTGAACACGTGACCGCTGCCGTAGCCGTAGCTGGCGAGGACTTTTTCCACTTCGTTGCGGATCACTTCCGGGGTGGCAAACAAAACGGTCGGGTCGATGTTGCCTTGTAGCGCGACTTTGTCGCCGACTTTCTGGCGCGCGACGCCGATGTCCATGGTCCAATCCAGACCCACCGCATCGCAGCCGATGGCGGCGATGCTCTCGATCCACAGACCACCGCCCTTGGTGAATACGATGTTCGGTATTTTGACGCCATCTTTTTCCTTGATCAAACCGGCCACGATGCGCTGCATGTAGGGCAGCGAAAATTCATGGTACGCGCCATGCGACAACGCGCCGCCCCAGGAATCGAAAATCATCACGGTCTGCGCGCCCGCTTCGATCTGCGCGTTAAGATATTGCGTCACGGCTTGCGCGGTGACATCGAGGATGTGGTGCATCAGTTTTGGCTCTTTATACATCAGAGTTTTTACCTTGGCGTAGTCGTCGCTGCCGCCGCCTTCCACCATGTAGCAGGACAATGTCCACGGGCTACCAGAAAAACCGATCAGCGGCACGCGCCCGTCCAATGCCTTGCGTATCTGCGATACAGCATCAGTCACATATTTCAGGTCCTTGCCGATGTCCGGCACGCGCAATGCCATGATCGCGGCTTCGTCGCGCAACGGACGCTCGAACTTCGGGCCTTCGCCTTCGGCAAAATATAATCCCAAGCCCATCGCATCCGGTACAGTCAAAATATCGGAAAACAGGATCGCCGCATCCAGCGGAAAGCGGTCCAGTGGTTGCAGGGTCACTTCTGTGGCCATGTCCGGGCTCTTGCACAGTTGCAGGAAACTACCCGCGCGCTTGCGCGTGGCGCAGTATTCCGGCAGGTAACGCCCAGCCTGGCGCATCATCCACAGTGGCGTGTAGTCGGTCGGCTGGCGCAACAGGGCGCGCAGGAAGGTATCGTTTTTCAGTTTGAAGTTCATGATTTCTCTTTCGGTTAACGGGGTAATACGGTGCTGCCCATCAAATACTCATCCACTGCGCGGGCGGCTTGGCGGCCTTCGCGTATGGCCCATACCACCAGCGATTGGCCACGACGCATGTCGCCCGCGGCGAACACTTTTTTCACGTTGGTCTGGTAACAGCCTGCGCCTTCTGTCGTTGCCCTGACATTGCCGCGACTATCTTTCTCCACGCCAAATGCATCCAGCACTTGTTGCAGTGGGTTGACGAAGCCCATTGCCAGGAACACCAGGTCGGCTTTCATTTCGAATTCGCTGCCCGGCACTTCGCTCATTTTGCCATCCTTGAATTCGACACGCACCGCCTGTAGCCCGGTGACCTTGCCATTTTTGCCGATGAATTTTTTGGTCGCCACCGACCAGTCGCGCTGGCAGCCTTCATCGTGCGAGCTGGAGGTGCGCAGCTTCATCGGCCAGTTCGGCCACACCAGCGATTTATTTTCCATTTCCGGCGGGCGCGGCATCACCTCAAACTGCGCCACCGAGGCTGCGCCTTGGCGGTTGGAAGTGCCCACACAGTCGGAACCGGTATCGCCGCCGCCGATCACCACCACATGCTTGCCCTTCGCGTTGATCGGATTCTTACTGTCGCCCGCGACCTCTTTGTTCTGCGGGATGAGAAATTCTAGCGCATAGTACACGCCCGACAACTCGCGTCCCGGAACAGGTAAATCGCGCGGCTGTTCCGAACCCCCGGACAGGATCACGGCATCGAATTTTTGCAGCAATTCTTTTGGCGTGACCGTCTTTTTCGCATCATTAGCCACACCCTTTCCCGGCGCATCCTTGCCCACAAAAATATTGGTGCGGAATTCCACGCCCTCGGCCTGCAACTGCGCCAGGCGCCAGTCGATCAGCCGCTTGTCGAGCTTGAAATCGGGGATGCCGTAGCGCATCAAACCGCCGATGCGGCTGTTCTTTTCAAACACCGTCACGTCATGCCCGGCGCGCGCCAGTTGTTGTGCCGCCGCCAAGCCGGAAGGGCCGGAGCCGACTATCGCCACTTTTTTGCCGGTTTTGTGTTGCGCCGGTTGCGGTAGCACCCAGCCGTTCTCGCCGCCCTTGTCGATAATGGCACGCTCGATGGACTTTATGCCTACTGCATCGTCGTTGATGTTCAGCGTGCACGCCGCTTCGCACGTCGCGGGGCAGATACGGCTGGTGACTTCCGGAAAATTGTTGGTGGAGTGCAAGACCTCTAGCGCCTGCTCCCAGTTACCGCGATACACTAGGTCATTCCAATCCGGGATGATATTGTTGACCGGACAGCCGCTGCTGCAAAACGGGATGCCGCAATCCATGCAGCGTGCGCCTTGCGTCTGCGCCTGCTCGTCGCTCAGGTGCAGCACGAACTCCCGATAATTTTTCAGGCGTTCAGCGACCGGCAAATACTCTTCGCTCAGGCGGCTGAATTCCATGAACCCAGTGAGCTTGCCCATTATTCTGCCTCCCTTTTTCTGGCTTGTTGCTCCGCGATTTCCTGCAAGGCGCGGCGGTATTCGGTTGGCATCACCTTGACGAATTTCGGCAGGTAGTGCGACCAGTTGTCGAGAATATATTTGGCGCGCACGCTGCCGGTATAGCGCAAATGTTTTTCGATCTTGCCGCGCAGAGCCAACGAATCGGCCTTGCCGAGGTGGTTGAAATGTACGCGGCCATGACTCTCTGGCTCGACATCGGCGTCATCCAGCGCGGCCACTTCTTCCGGTATCGGCTCGAGTGCCACCATCGCCAAGTTGCAGCGTTTTTCAAAGTCGCCGTCTTCATCCAGCACATAAGCCACGCCGCCGGACATGCCCGCCGCAAAGTTGCGCCCGGTCTTGCCCAAAACGACCACCATACCGCCGGTCATGTATTCGCAGCCGTGATCGCCCAGCCCTTCCACCACCGCGACCGCGCCGGAATTGCGCACCGCGAAACGCTCGCCCGCCACGCCGCAGAAATAACTCTCACCGCTGGTAGCCCCGTACAACACTGTATTGCCGACGATGATGTTATCCGTTGCCACAAATTTGCATTCCTTGGGCGGCAACACTACGATGCGCCCGCCGCACAAACCCTTGCCCACATAATCGTTGCACTCGCCGGACAACTCCAGCGTGATGCCGTGCGCGAGGAAGGCCCCGAAGCTTTGCCCCGCAGAGCCTTTGAATTTCACCGTGATGGTGTCGGCAGGCAGTCCGGCATGGCCGTAACGTTTTACCACTTCATGCGACAGCATGGCGCCGACGGTGCGATTCACATTGCCGATGGCGCTCTCGATGACCACCGGTTTTTTATGTTCCAGCGCACCACGAGATTTTTCGATCAGCTTGTTATCCAGCGCCTTTTCCAGCTCGTGATCCTGCACCTCGGCATGCAGGCGCGCCACGCTGGAAGGGACATCGGGCTGATGGAAAATCTTGTAAAAATCCAGCCCCTCGGCTTTCCAGTGGGCGATGCCCTTCTTCACGTCGAGCAAATCGCTGCGCCCGATCAATTCATCCAGCTTGCGCACGCCCATCTGCGCCATGTATTCGCGCAACTCTTCCGCGATAAAGAAAAAGAAGTTCACCACATGTTCCGGCTGGCCGGTAAATTTTTTGCGCAGTTCCGGGTCTTGTGTGGCCACGCCCACCGGGCAAGTGTTGAGGTGGCACTTACGCATCATGATGCAGCCTTCAACCACCAAGGGTGCGGTGGCAAAACCGAATTCATCCGCGCCAAGCAGCGCGCCGATCAGCACATCGCGCCCGGTCTTGAGCTGTCCATCCACCTGCAGCGCGATGCGTCCACGTAGCCGGTTCAACACCAGCGTCTGTTGTGCTTCCGCTAGGCCCAGCTCCCACGGTGCGCCTGCGTGCTTGATCGACGACAGCGGCGATGCGCCGGTGCCGCCGTCGAAACCGGAAATCACGATGTGGTCGGCCTTGGCCTTGGACACGCCCGCCGCCACGGTGCCTACGCCGATTTCGGACACCAGCTTCACCGAGATTGAGGCGGACGGGTTGGCGTTCTTCATGTCGTGGATCAGTTGCGCCAGGTCTTCGATGGAATAAATATCGTGGTGTGGCGGCGGGGAAATAAGCCCCACGCCCGGCACCGAGTAACGCAGTTTGGCGATATATTCAGACACCTTGTGGCCGGGCAATTGTCCGCCTTCACCGGGCTTCGCACCCTGCGCCATCTTGATCTGGATCTGGTCGGCGCTGGTAAGGTACTCTGCGGTGACACCGAAACGTCCTGCGGCTACCTGCTTGATTTTGGAGCGCAACGAATCGCCCGCCTTGAGTTCGCGGTCGCTTGCGACGCGGCTCTTGCCGATGATCTCGGAGAGCATTTCGCCGCCCTTGAAAATCTTGAAGCGCGCCGGATCTTCGCCGCCTTCGCCGGTGTTGGATTTGCTGCCGATGCGGTTCATGGCGATCGCCAGCGTGGTATGCGCCTCGGTGGAAATCGAGCCGAGCGACATCGCGCCGGTGACGAAGCGCTTGACGATTTCTTTCGCCGGTTCGACTTCATCCAGCGGCACCGGCTTGCCTGCCGGCTTGATCTCGAACAGCCCGCGCAAGGTTTTCAGGCGCTGCCCCTGCTCATTGATGAGCTTGGCGTATTCCTTGAAGGTCGCAAAATTATTGGTGCGCGTGGCATTCTGCAATTTCGCGATGGTGTCGGGCGTCCACATATGTTCTTCGCCGCGCGTGCGCCAAGCATATTCGCCGCCGACATCGAGCGCGTCGGCCAGCACCGGGTCACCGCCGAACGCGTTGCGGTGGGTGCGCAGCGCTTCTTCGGCCACCACGCTCAAGCCGATGCCCTCGATCTGGGTGGATGTGCCGGTGAAATGTTTTTCGATGAATTCGGAATTTAGTCCGACGGCTTCGAATATCTGTGCGCCGCAATAAGATTGATAAGTGGAGATGCCCATCTTGGACATGACCTTGAGCAACCCCTTGTCTATCGCCTTGATGAAGCGTTTTTTCGCTTCCTTGCTAGTCAGGCCTTCCTGCAAATGGCCGGTCATGGAAATGACGGTTTCATACGCCAGCCACGGACACACCGCCTCTGCGCCATAACCGGCGAGTAGCGCGAAATGGTGCACCTCGCGCGCGGAACCGGTATCTATCACCAAGCCTGCTTTGGTGCGTATGCCTTCGCGGATCAGGTGATGATGCACCGCAGCACAGGCCAGCAGCGCGGGGATGGCCACACGCTTGCTCGACACCGCACGGTCGGACAGGATCAACACATTAAAACCCTGCGCCACCGCCTTATCGGTCGCGGCGCACAGCGCCTTGAGCGCGGCCTCGCAGCCCTTCGCACCCTGTGTGATGGGGTAGGTGATATCCAGCACCAGCGACTTGAAACGCCCCTGCGTCAGCTTGCTGATATCGTGCAGCTTATTCAGGTCATCATTCGACAGCAGCGGTTGATGCACTTCCAGGCGCAGCGACGGTTCGGTTTCATCGACACCGAGCAGGTTGGGGCGGGGGCCGATAAACGAAGTGAGCGACATCACGATCTCTTCGCGGATCGGGTCTATCGGCGGGTTGGTCACCTGCGCGAACATCTGGTGGAAATAATCGTAGAGCGAACGGCTTTTGTTCGACAATACCGGCAGCGCGGCGTCGTTGCCCATCGAGCCGATTTCTTCCTTGCCCGCAGCAGCCATCGGGGCGATGATAAACTTAAGGTCTTCCTGCGAATAACCGAATGCCTGCTGCATATCCAGCAGAGCGGCAGGGGTGCGATTTATCGCGCTCTTGCCTTCCGCCATCGGCAAGTTATCCAAAAAGTAACGCGATTTTTCTATCCATTGCCGGTAAGGTTTGGCGGTGGCGAGTTGCTGCTTCATCTTGATGACATCGACGACTTCTCCGGCCTGCAGATCAACCAGAAACATCTTGCCGGGCTGTATCCGCCATTTTTTCTTGATCTTGCTTTGCGGGATATCCAGCACGCCCATTTCGGATGCCATCACCACCAGGTCATCATCGGTGATCAGATAGCGCGCCGGGCGCAAGCCGTTGCGGTCCAGCGTCACGCCTATCTGGCGACCATCGGTGAAAGCCACGGCGGCTGGGCCGTCCCACGGCTCCATCAAGGCGGCATGGTATTCAAAAAAGGAACGGCGGTCTTCATCCATCAGCGGGTTATCCGCCCATGCTTCGGGTATCAGCAGCATCATCGCGTGCGCCAGCGAGTAGCCGCCCGCCACCAGCAGTTCCAGCGCATTGTCCAGACAGGCGGAGTCGGATTGTCCTTCCACGATCAGCGGCCACAGCTTTTCCAGGTCTTCGCCGAGCAAGCCGGACGACATCGTGGCATGGCGCGCCGCCATCCAGTTCACGTTGCCGCGCAGGGTGTTGATCTCGCCGTTGTGCGCGATCATGCGGTACGGGTGCGCCCGATCCCAAGTGGGAAAAGTGTTGGTGGAAAAACGCTGATGCACCAGCGCCAATGCGCTGACCAAAGTTTCATCATGCAAATCCGGGTAAAACTTACCGACCTGGTCGGCCAGTAACATCCCCTTGTACACCAAGGTACGCGCCGACATGGAAGGAATGTAAAAGCCACGCTTTTTTTCGTCGGGCAAGGTGCGCACGGCATGTTCGACCGTCTTGCGGATGACAAACAGTTTGCGTTCGAAATGGTCGGTATCCGCGCATTTTTTGCCGCGTCCGATGAACACCTGGCGCACCACCGGCTCCACCGCCTTCACGCCTTCGCCCAGACAGCGGTTATCCACCGGCACATCGCGCCAGCCCAGCAACACCTGGCCTTCCGCAGCAATCTTGCCCGAGATCACTTTTTCACACGCGGCGCGCGCCGCCGCATCGCGCGGCAAGAACACCATGCCGACACCATATTCGCCCGCCTCCGGCAGCATCACGCCCAGCGCCGCGCAAGACTTGCGCAAGAACGCATCCGGAACCTGGATCAGTATTCCCGCACCATCGCCCGCCAGCGGGTCGGCGCCCACCGCGCCGCGATGGACGAGGTTCTCCAGAATCTGCAAGCCCTGGCGCACCATGTCATGGCTCTTCTTGCCTTTGATATGTGCGGCAAAGCCCACGCCACAAGCGTCGCGCTCATTGCGCGGATCATATAAACCCTGCCGAACCGGGAACCCTGACTGTGCGAACTGTGCGGGTGATGAAGGATGATTCACTTTGTTCCTCAATTAAAGCCAATAGCCAAAAAAAGTGGCGACACAAGTCGCCAAAAATAGCAACGCAAAAGGGCGCGAATTTTACCTTGTCTGGGCTGGCAGGGCAATTAGGCAGGCAGAAAAAGGCAGGCAGAAAAAAAGGGGGGTGGGTTGATAAAATCCCAAGCGGTATGGCGAGTTCGATCAGGCGTTTGAGTTATGGTTGATCCATCGGTTCTGCCCCATCGGGTAACCGGCCTCTCGCTACGTTTGAACGCCAGCGCCATGAGAAAAAGATTCTACAAAATCTGCCGACACCGACCCTACTCAGCGTTGCTGGCGAAGCGTAGTGCAAACGTTAATGCTTGCTGCTTGCATGCTCCTTGCGTGCCTTGTCTATCAACGCATTCAGCGCTTGCACAGTTTCCGCGGGGTGCAAGCCGGTAATCAGGTATTTACCATCTACTATCAATGTCGGTGTGCCGCGTATGCCGTAAGTCTGCCCCATTTGTTTGGCGCGCGTCACCTTACTTTGCATGGAGAAAGAATTGTAGGCATCGCTGAATTTCTTGCGGTCTACGCCATGCTGGGAAACGAAGTCGGTAACCTTGGCTTCATCGGTCAAATCCACGTTGTTCACATTCCATGCGTTGAATAAGTCGTCATGCAGT
>Ga0315281_10004134_pt1 | contig 21152 bp, 21 predicted proteins | sample YL17G07_0_MG_FD_204540 | JGI IMG/M metagenome (GOLD analysis project Ga0315281, IMG submission 204540) | Sediment microbial communities from Yellowstone Lake, YNP, Wyoming, USA - YL17G07_0 | ecosystem: Environmental > Aquatic > Freshwater > Lake > Sediment | place: USA: Wyoming | collected...
ACTTGGTTATCGTCGTCTGGACAGTACTCGCAGGAACAGAGATGATCATAAAAAGTGTAATCAGGGCATTGAGGTGACCGTAATCGATGGGGGGAAGCATTCTTAACATGAAGAAATGATAAAGGAGACCGAACAGGTTGAAGAGGCCAATGCCGATGAACATCAAGCCCGTATGTCTGAAAAACTCATCTTCCAATCTCAAAAATTTCAATAAATTACCTCGTAAATAACCGATCCCCTATCGGCTCTTCTAAAAATTTCTTTTAAATCCGTTGATTGCATGGATTCAATAAAACCTGGATTCAATTCGTGGGTATTTCTATTGACGAGAATATATCGAACCCCTTTTGTTTTTGCATAATTGATAATTTCATTATAGGATTTGCCAGGATTCCCAGGTGTAGAAATCCCAATGGGTAACATCATGAATTCTCGGTCAGCATAAAATGTTTCCTGGGGACTATTACTCATAATGATAGCATCTGGCGGGGTATTTTGTTTTAACCACAGTCCAACCTTTTTCTGCTCTGCACGAAAACTTCTCTCTGGGGTCAAACTCTGTGGCAACTGACTTAAAATGACAAGAACAACAAATAAGAAAATCACCTTCTCTGCATTGGCTCCTTTAATTTTCTCCAAATATCTCTTCATCTCCAAGAGGCCTGTCCCCGCCCAAAGAAGAGAAAGGGGAATGACCGGGATTGAAAAACGGATCGTGGAAGGAAGAAATGTAGACAAGGAAACCAGATGAAAGAGAACCAAGGAAGCGATGAACAATTCATAGCCGATGACCTTTCGTCTCACCCTTATCAGCCCAAAAAATAAAAATAGCCACAACGAAAAGTGGTAAGCCCTCAAATAGCGGTAGGTCACAGAAGGGAGAAATTGAATAATGTTATGGGTGATCCAGAGGATTTTAGAGTCTCCGCTCACGGGCTTATTTTGATCAATCCCGATTGAAGGATCGACCTGCTCTGGGTTCTCCTTTAACAGATCGGATTGGACTGCCACGGCCTTCTTACTAATCAACCAATCGCCTGTTTCTTGATGGATATAAATAACATAGGGAATGGCAAAAATAAAAACGGTTAGGATCAGGACCCCAATAAAAATAGATCTTTTAAACCATTTCTTTTTAAGACCACCCTCAACGACTGCCCAGATCAGGTAAACGAGAACATAGCCAATCCCCTCCGGTCTTGTCTGATAGGCCAAACCAAGAAAAAATCCTGATAACATCGCCTTCCATACTTTTTCTTTCTTTAGCCCTGTCCAGAAGAAATACACCGATAGAACCAACAACCCCCAATAAGTGGCTTCCGTCAAGAGCATTCCTGAATAAGTAACCAGATAAGGATGAAAAGAATAGAAAAGTGCTGAAAAGATGGCTTCTTTTTGGCCGATGGCTTCTTTGACTAAATAAAAGAGTGGAATGATTGTAAGAGTCCCGAAAAAAAGAGAGAGGAGTCTCCCTGCCATCTCAATATGGGTGGAATCCAGGGAAAACAATGACATCAATAATGGATAAAGAGGATGACCTGGTATAGATAATCCTTTTATAAAATCGCCCTTCAAAAAATACCTTGCCATAAAACCATAGGCAGCGCTATCGATGGCAATTCCCTGTGCCATTAAAACGGCATAAAGTCTTAAGGCAAATGTGATCCCGATGAGGAGCAGAAGGACCTGTTTTTCATTAAGAGTCTTTAAAAAATAAATAAACTTGTTGATCATTGATTTATTTGAGCCTCTCCTTCCAAAACCAATCGCTTTGTGGATAAATTTCGGGATTAAATTATTGTTTTAGATTTAAATTAGAGGTAAAAAAGGGAGTTAAGATATTTCATTTTTTATTTCAAACCGAATGAACCAAATGTCTTATTAAAATTTGAACGATTTTCTGGCTTGCTTTCCCGTCACCAAATCCCCTACTCCCTTTTAGATACCTCCTTCGCTTCTCCGTATTCCTTACCTCTTTTACAATCCTTTTCACCCCTATCCCTACCAATACGTTCCACCCACTTTTAATCGTTTCCACCCATTCCGTCTCCTCTCTCAAAGTCAAACAAGGAACTTTCAGCCAATAGGCTTCTTTCTGGACACCTCCAGAATCGGTCAGGATGGTCTTGGCATTTTTTTCCAATTTAAGCATATTGAGATAAGAGACTGGCTCAATGAATTTAATATTTTTGAATTCGGAGAAAAGATGATAGGTCTCTATCATTTTCTTTGTTCTCGGATGAAGCGGGAGAACGATAGGAGTATTTCTTCCGATTTCATTTAGGGCTTTTAGAATAGATCCCAGTCTTTTGGGGTCGTCAGTATTCTCAGCTCGATGGAGGGTGGCCAAGTAGTAACTCGTGACTCGTGTCTCGTGACTTGTGTCAAAACCCAAATCCTTAAGGATGGTGGACTTTCTCTCCGATAATTTTAAATAATAAAGAATCGAATCGTACATCACATCGCCTACTTTTTTTACCATCTTCCCTTTCCCATCTTTTATCCCCTCTCTCAACAAATTTCGAACAGCTTGGTCAGTGGGACAGAATAGGAAGGTTGAAAGATGGTCTGTAAGAAGGCGATTGATTTCCTCGGGCATGGTCCGATTAAAACTTCTCAAACCTGCCTCCACATGAGCGACAGGAATGTTCAGTTTTGCCGCAGACAAAGCCCCTGCCAGTGTCGAATTCGTATCCCCGTAGACCACCACCACTTCGGGCTTTTCTTTGACCAGGACAGCTTCGATCCTCTCAAGCATCATCCCGGTCTGTCTTCCATGAGAACCGGAACCCACTCCCAGATGGTAATTCGGTTTGGGAAGGTCAAGTTCTTCAAAAAAAATTTTATCCATGAGGTAGTCGTAATGCTGACCTGTATGGATCCAAATTTCCTGAATTCGATCCTTCCTTTTATTAAATTTCTGGATCCCACGACTGACTGCAGCAGCTTTTATGAACTGGGGCCTTGCACCAACGATGGTGGTAATCTTCATCTTTCTGCTCCCCCTTGAATCATACCGTTCTGGAATGACTGACGAGAAAATATTAAAAAGTACCCAACTTCTTTTTCTAACTGGTAATGTTCTGACACGAACTCGTATATTAAAGGAGCATAAACTCGAAATCCCAAACTTTCTCTCCCCTCCCAGATCGGTTTCATGATTAGCAAGTATTTGATCTTGTATCTTTCTATGTCACCGATAACCTCCCTTTGTTGTGCCACACTCTGCAACAAAGGCGGCGTAAGAATGGTATGTCGTGTAGGATTCTCCAAACCTGTCAAAAAGTTGACCATCGATTCAAAAGTGAGAGGCAACAGGTAACCATTCTTCCCCTCAAAAAATCGAATAAGACCGTCAGTGGCATCAAAATTCTTATTTTCCACGTAAATGTTCGCTTTATGTGATGAAATAAGCCTCGCCCCTTCCACCCTCATCCTATAAAGCCTGCTAATCGAACCCGAGGCAAAATGACTCCTCCACTTGAAATTATCAAAAAGATATAGACACAGCAGAAGAATCAAAAAAATTGAGCATGTCCTCGATTTCAACCCTTTTCTTTGCCAAATCGAATAAATCAAAAGGCTAAATAGGACGTAAGACATAGCCGCTACTTGCAATAGATGTGCATTGCTAAAGGCAATATAGGGATATATTAAACAAAGTACCCCCAAAAAAAGAATAGGGATAAAGAGTGGAAAATCCTTTCTCTTTTCTATGAAAAAATGAACGACGGCCTTTCCAGAAAAGTAGAGATAAAGGACAGCGGTCAGAAAGAAAAATAGATTTTTCCCGATACGGAATTTCGTTATAATCCTTAGAAGACTCGGCTTTTCAAAAAAATCGCCCGTCCAGGCAATATTGCTTGATCCGTAGCCTTCCCTTAATGAATGAAAAAACCTCCCCAAATCTGATTGATAATGATAATAGATAAGCACGGGAGTTAAAATACTCAACGCAGCCAGACCGCATAATGTTAATTCTTTCAAAAAACCCGACAATGCTTCCCGATTGATAAGAAAAACTCCATCTTTCCAAATATGGTAACAAAAGAGAACGGCCAATATAGTAATGGATGAGAAGAGGGCAGCTTCAATTCTGAAGACCAATGCCATTCCTACGGCCCAACCCACACCGAGTATCCTGACCATCGTCCTTCTCTCTAAGAAGCGCAATAGCATAACGAGAGGAAGAAGCAGGCTAAATGTAAGAAAGACCTTGTGCCAGAATCCAGGAAATGCTATCAAAATAAACGAAGGGACGAGGGCCCACCTTTCTGGCATCAGTCGTTTCCCAATATAGAATGTCAGGATTCCATCGATGACGAGAAAGGTCATTTCCATGAACCTGGAGACCAGGAGGCTCTCCCCGAATAACTTGAAAAAAATTGCTAATAGAAAATAACTTCCGGGAGGATACGACATGAAATCGCTTACAGGCAACTGTCCCCGCAGAACTCTTGCACTGCCATAAACAATATACCCCTCGTCGCCCAAATTGATCCCGTAATTATAAAAACTAATATAATAGCAAAATCCAGCGACAGTGATAACCAGCGGGTAAATCCATCCTTTCTGTGAAAGTTTAATTCTTAATCTCATCGTATCTACCTCTCCAACCATACTCTCGGTGTGTTCACCCGATAGTGAGAAACTTACTTATAGAGCGTGTTTCCAGGAGGCGTCAAACTCTGGACGCTACGATCAGCCATGAAGAGGAACACCAATCCCCAGGGTAGTGAGCAAATTGCCGTCACAATACGCCAACTTAGAAAGATTGCAGCCCCAGCATTTGAACCTACTGCAGACCACCCAAATGCTGCAATAAATTCAGTCCAGCCAAAATTGCCGGGCGTCACCGGAATAACGCCAAGCATTATAACGACCGTGGATACCGCTGCAAGGGTAATGACGTCCGGAAGACCCTCGGCTACTATATTGCCAAGGATGAGAAGTCCAGCAAGTGAAGACACTTGTATTAAAATACTTACAAAAAAAGCATACATAAGAATCTTGTGATGTCTCGCAACGGTCCCAAAGCCTTCCAGTAAATAATAAAAAATGCTCTTCCGAAAGATCGCCGCAAAAAATGCCCTTACTTTCTCCCGGACTCGCTGTTTCCTACCGAAGACAAAGAAGGCTCCAAACAAAACAGAAACAGAACCAATGACTGCTAATGCGATATAGGATTCATAACGGTAAGGATACAAGATGGAATTTTTTTGCCACAAAAGGTAGGTGATGGAACTCCCACCAATGAATATAAGTGCTAAAAGCCCCAGAACCCTATCCATAAGGACTATTCCAACACTTTGTCCCCTCCTCTCCTCTTCACTCTTGACAAGATAATATCCTTTAACAAGGTCGCCTCCGACCATGCCAGGAATGACCGTATTAAAAAAGCTTCCAATCATCACTAACTTAAAAGCCTTTAAGAATCGCAGGGGGAAGTCAATCGCCCTTAGTAGGAGAAGAAGCCGTGAGGTGGAAAGCACTTGTGCAATTAAAAAAAGGAGACAGGACACTACTATGGAGGGGATATTATCAACTCTGAATAATTTTGTAAGAGTTTTTTTTGTCAACCAGCCGCCTTTGAATAAGTAGAAAATGATTAAAACGGCAATACTAATTTTTAAAAAAGCAAATATATATTTCCTAACCCTTCCCCCGTCCAACATTCCCTATCTCCCAACCCGAAAGTATGGCCTTGCATTCAAAAACGGCCAAATCATTGTAAATAGGATTATTCTTAATGGAAAACAAATATGAACGAACAATATCAGTCTTGATGATTGAAAAATGCTGCTCTAATATTCTTCGATAATCATCAATTACTCTGACATGCGTTCCCAATTCTAACTTTCTAAAAAGCTTTCTGAATAAGGATGGATCATTCTCAGATAAAAGAATATCAATCATCATAAAAGTCCCATTTTCACTTAATATTCTTTTTAATCCAATAAGTTCTTCACAGAGAGTTGCGTTATCGATATGATGAAAACAACAGTTTGCAAGTATCAGATCGAAAGGAGCTTCTTTTCTTAATTGTTCCTTTGACGCTGTAAATTGGCAATTTCTGTAAAGACGACGAGCATAGGATACCAATCGGTTGTCAATATCATAACCATAATAATTTAATCCCATCTTCGTAAATGCTCTTGCAAACAAGCCGGTACCACAGCCGAAGTCGAGAACCTTGCTCCCCTTTGGAAGGTTTAACGACCCAACCCTTTCACCTAAATTGCTTCTTTGTTCCCACTTATCAAGGGTTATTATCCTTTGTATCAAATCGTTGAGAGCTGCCCACATCATCGCAAAAACTTTACCACTAAAAGGGGAATTTACCTTTTATTAAGTCAGCAAAGAAAATTAACCCTTTTCTCATGGGATACTGTTATTCCCATTCTGAAGGATTGAGTCGATATATCTTCCTTTTTTTTACAAGCCCCCTTTTCCCCAGCACGACCCATTTAAACCATAATTTAAATATGTCCTTAACAGAGCTGATGATTGCCTTGAGTTTTGTCCCTCGTGCCTCCCCCTTTACTCTCGGGATAAAACTTATTGGAACTTCCTTAATTGTCTTCCCACTCCAATAAGATTTTATTAAACCTTCTGGATTTACAAAAGAGCTCTTTGCTTCATATTTAATTGATTGAATCCATTTTGTTGGATAGAACGTTACGTTTTGAAAATCAGATAAAGGCATCCGAAAGAGGATTCTGATAAGGATAAAATTAATAATGGACACTATGGCCTTCGGGATTGTATCAGACCGTTTTGTCAGATGTTTTATTCCGAAGAGTTTTAGGACTGCCGCAACCGGTTTTAATAATCTGATTCTTACCGCAACCGGTCTTCTTCTTGCACCCTGCACAATGTCATGGGTTTTCAAATACTCAAGATATTTCCTTAAGCCGGATATATCATAACACCAGTCGATGGTCTGCCAGAACAGATATTCTTTTGACGCCTTCTGTATGGCCCTTTGACTTGAAATACCCACATTCAAATTTTTCTCATTTTTAAATATTTTTAGTCTTGGATTTTTCTCTCGAAATGTCGCCGCTATTTCATAAGTTTTATCCGTACTGGCATCATCGATTAGCACAATCTCATAATCCTCAACCGTTGCATCCATCAGTTGAGTTGCCTTCTCAAGATAATTCTGAATTGAATCTTCTTCATTATATGCCCAGCAGAGCAATGAGACGCTCCGCTCAAATTTATTCCCGTAGTTTTCTTGGCTCAATCAATCTTCTTTCGTTAATGGAGTTCTTTTCTCCCACTCTTGGTGATAATGGGAACGGAGCGCATCCAAAGCTGTTTTTCCCACCAGGGTCTGTTGTCCCTGTACCACGCTATCGTTCTCTCCAGACCTTTTTCCCATGTGATCCTTGGCTCCCACTTGAGGAAATTTTTTATCTTACTTATTTCACCCGTATGCCTGAAGACCTGCCCTGGACGGTCACCCGTGAACTTGATGATCGATTCATCCTTTCCCATCATCTTGGTGATATCCTTGGCGATGGAAAGAATGGACCGGTGAATACCGGAGGCCACGTTAAAGACCTCTCCCCTCACTTTGCTTAAGTCGGCATGCATGACGATATCTATTGCCCCACATAGATCTTCAACAAATATAAAATCTCTCGATGCACTGCCGTCCCCGTGAACGCGAATGGGTTCATCTAAAATACAACTCGTGATAAATCTCGGGACCGCTTTTTCGAGATGCTGACAGGGTCCGTAGTTATTAAAAGGCCGGAGGATGACGACAGGTTGTTCATAGGTGGTCCAGTAAGAATAAACAAGCCTGTCCGCGCCCACCTTCGCAGCAGCATAGGGACTCATGGGCAGCAAGGGATGATCTTCATCCATCTTTTCCTTGAGCGCTGTTCCATAGACTTCAGAGGTCGAGATGTGAATAAATCTCTCCACCCGGTCCTTGTATTTGAGTACGGCATTGGCCACAGCCTGAGTTCCCAGCACATCCGTCTCAAAGAAGATGTAATTATCATAAATAGAACGGGTCACGTGGGTCTCGGCGGCAAAATGGACCACCACGTCGGATTGTGAGACAAGAGTATCCACCAACTCCCCGTTCCTTACATTCCCATACCAGAAAACTAGCCTCTCTCCGTTGTATTCGTTAATGTTGACAGGCAGGTTCTCAATACTACCGGCATAGGTGAGAGTATCCAGAATAATAATTCTATAATCAGGGTATCTACTGTAAATATATCTGACAAAATTACTGCCTATAAAACCTGCCCCGCCAGTTATTAATATATTTTTCATATTTAACCTCATACATTTAAATTTTTATTCTAATCTCATCATCTGAAATTACCAAAGATCTGTACCAATGGATAATCGAATCAAACCTCAAACAATCAGCATATGGATAATATTTATTGCTATCAATAAGAACAGGGACAAGTCCTGCCATTCGAGCACCGATGACATCTGTTTCATATTCATTTCCAATATAAAGAACACAATCCTTTTCGGTACAAAGAGAGTTGGTATTTAAAGCGTATTCAAATATTTTGGTGTCAGGCTTTTCAAACCCAACTTCCTGTGATGCCACAACAGAGGCAAAATATTTCTTAATCCCAAGATTTTTCACTTGGAATGAAAGTTGCTGATCCCAGTTTGCAACTATGGATAAAAGAATATCTTTTTTTAATAAATTTTTAAGAACGACCTTAACATCTTTAATCAATGTCCATTCTCTTTGTCTTTTAAAATTTTGAATCAGCATTGGATTTAGTTTTATGAAATAGTTAGAAATCCCAAGGGCCTCACATAAGTGTTTGTTATAATCATGATAGAAATAAGATCTTTCTTTAGCATTTTTAATTTTTATTGAAGAATATTTTATATGAAAATCAACGATACGGTAGGCTATTTTTACTTCCTCTATATCAAGTTTCAAACCAGCCGAGCTAGCTGCTTTAATAAAAAGTTCTTCTTTCGAAGGTACCATGGAAACCAAAGTACCTCCAAAATCAAAAAATATTGCCTTTATTGACATTGTTCTCATAATCAAAAATTTATTTATTACAGCCCTTGCCTATATAAAATATGCTCATTAGGTTTTTTAATTTTGCATAGGCAATCTTTTATTCACAATTGAATTTTCTCCTAATTCATCAAATAATTTTTTGTAATCAATATTTTTATAAGTAAAATTATGCTCTCCAGGCGCCGAAAAAGTACTGACATGATGTGTTATACGTAATTCATTAATAAAAATTTCAAGACTTTTGCTCAAAAGAATAGAATCATTTTCATTATAAAAAATAATAAAGGGAAGATCTTTCTTATACTTACTAATTAAGGAATGAGGACTTCTTTGTTTTAATCTAGATACGTCTCCTCCGACTGACGCAATTATAGTATTTTTAACGCCTTGATCTGAAGAGTCCTTTGCAATGGCCAATAAATCCGAACCAGGAATTAATGCAATTATGCCAAGTATCGAGTTTCGTAATTTCTCAGGTAACAGACCAGCTAAAGACAATGCTTGGGTTCCCCCCATAGAAACACCAATCAAATAATAACCTTTGTAGTTTTTTGAATTTTCATTGATAACTTGGATCACATCAGAAACAAATGCATCGGAGACCCAAGAAGGCCCACGCCCACCCACACAAATGACCTTTGCATTGGTTCCCTTTACAAGATCTCCCATAATGACACCGTCACCGCAATCCCCAGACATCCCGTGAAAAAAGAAAAATAATCTTTCAGCCTTTTTCCCGTATGGCTCTAATATCAAAACTGATTGAGAAGTTGAATCAAACATAGACCTATACCTTGATAAGTGAACTTCGATAAAAGGGTTTCTCATCAATTCAGTAAAGTGATAGTATCGGTTTAAATGTATATTATTTTGTCGCCTTTTAACATTGGCCCTTTCCCCTGTAGAAAAGATAACAAAAAAAATACCTACAAAGCTTAAAACAACCACAAACATAATTTTATAGCGATTTAATCTCATAACGTCGATTGAACTTATTTACATAACTTCTAAAAAAACAAAAGGTGATGAGAGATTAAAAGGATTACAAAAGACGTATTAAGTCGATCCATCTTTTTTATAAGAAATATTAAAACTCAATAGTTCAGAATGGTAAAGTTGTTGGGTTGCCATCAGAGATCAAACTTGATAATCTTCAAATCCTAATCTTTGTTTTAGTCTCCGATCTGCAACTTAAAAAAGAATGCGTGCGATATTTTGTCCCTAACTTGATGCTTTCTTTAACCTATTATAGGATAACAACTTTTTCTAAATATACATTTAAGAGTTCGAGATTTAAGTAATATAAAATCTTGTTCAAATTCGATTATTTTCCTAAATAATTTTCATACCATATTTGAAAAACCATCAACGTCCATATCTTAAATGTTAAAGACTCATCCCCAACAAAGAATTTTTCCATTAAAGAATTTACGTATTCTTGATTAAAATAACCATGAATGGCTAGACGATCTTTAGATAGGATGTTTTTTACGGTAATTGCCATTCCTTGGCGCAACCATGTATTTTTAGGTAGGACAAATCCCTCTTTGGGACGCTCTAATATTTCTTGTGGAACATAACGAGCAGCGACTCTCCCCAAAATATATTTGAGACTCTTATTTCTAATCTTTAATATCCCTGGAATAGAACAAGCTAACTCTGCCATACGAAAATCCAAAAAAGGTGTTCGCACCTCCATAGAATGAGCCATGGAGAGCATGTCGTTAAAATAAAGTATCTCGTTATGCAGAAGTGTATTAATATCCAAATAGAGCATATTATTTAATTCGTCAACTCCAGGGTCGCAATTTTGATAAATATCTTTAAGAAAATTTGACGTGGAATAGAACATGAAGATCTTCCTTCCTTTTTCCGAAAAGAGATCCTTCTTTTCATGCTCCATAAATGACGCGTAGGCCAGTCTCCATTCCCATGGTGGATATTTGGCTAAATTGATAACAAAATCTTTTCTCTCTGCAAAAAAGCCGTAATCCACTTCAGCTAATGAGTATCCTTGTTCCATAGATGTTCGGACTCTCGCAATTGGCCAGACAAGACGATGGTGACCATAGGACGCAAAGAGGTCATCAGCCCCATCTCCTGAAAGTGCAACGGTAACATATTGACGCATAAACCGCGATAACCAATAGGAAGCAATAACCCCTGCAAAGGGTTGGTCGAGATGCCTAATGATTGCATTTAGTTCGTTTTCCAGTTCACTCCAATCCATTACGTATTCATGATGTTCGGTCGAGTATTTTTCCGAGATGATTCGAGCATAATGAGCATCAAGTTTATGCGCAGGAGAATCCGCAAAGGCTAAGCTAAACGTCTTAATAGGTTTTGGAGAGTATTCACTCATAATCCCCACTATAGTTGATGAATCGATTCCGCCCGATAAGTAGGCTCCATAATCGACATCGGATCTTAATCGCAATCTCACACTATCACGCAATATTTCGTCAATTCGGTTAACCAAAATTTCTTCATCCTTCTCATCCCACTTTGTGACCATTTTCAATTCATACCATTTTGATATTCTATACTCCTTTCTATTCCAGATCAGCATATGCCCAGGAAGCAGTGCTCTAACATCTTTATAAATAGAAAAAGGGGCGGGAATATTTCGAAGGGAAAAATAATGAGAAAGAGCTTCAAAATCTATTTCATTGCTCACAGAAGGATGGCATAGTAATGTTTTAATCTCAGAACCAAAAACCAATTCATTAGATTTGCACATATAAAACAAGGGCTTCACTCCAAAACGGTCTCTTATTAAGATAAGATTTTTAATACGAGTATCCCAAATAGCGATAGCAAACATGCCGTTTAATTTATGAGGTAGAGAAAGGCCATATTCCTCAAATCCATGCACGATCGTCTCGGTATCGCTACATGTCTTGAATTTATGTCCCTTCGCTTCTAAATCCTGTCGGAGCTCGATGTAATTGTAAATCTCACCATTGAAAATAACCCAAATCGTACTATCCTCATTTGATATAGGTTGATGCCCTCCGCCCAGATCAATAATGGAAAGCCGAACCATACCAAAGGTAAATTTCTTATCAATAAAAGAACCACTATCATCAGGCCCCCGGTGGATCATTCGGTCCATCATCTCTTTTATGACCTTTGGATCTTGCTCCCCAGTGTATCCACATATTCCACACATGAATTATACTCTCAACCTTAACTCAAATTTTCTTCCCGATCCAAAACTTCATTTTCTCATTACCTTTATCAGGGTAGATTTTTGCCGGCACCCCCATAGACAGAGAACCGTCTGGCATATTACATGTTACGACTGTATGAGCTCCCACAATACAATTATCACCGATAGTAATATCACCAAGGATCATCGCGTTGGCAAAAAAAATACAGTTGTTTCCCACTTTAGGGAATTTGGTTATTGAATCGGGATCCCAACTATCCACGCCGAATGAAACCCCCTGAAAAAGGGTGACGCCTGATCCAATTACGGTGCCTCTGCCAATTACTATACCTACCGGATGAGCAATTAACATGCCAGGCCCTATTTGTGCATTGAATTCTATTTCTGCTCCTGTCAAGGCTATATTTATACGCGTAAGAGACCACGCCATATAAATCCATCCCTTGAAAAAGAACCAGTGGCTTATGCGATAAAGCAACGCTGCCTGAAAACCAGCCTTAAATAAAAGGCTTTCCCAAAACACTCGACTCTTAGAATAAGGTTGACCTCGCAATGCAAATGTTTGAGCAAAGCGAGACAAATCACTTTTTATTAAATATATTAACTCCTTTAACTTCATATTATTTGGACAGTCCCCTAAAATAGATCATGATATACTACTTTCTAAATCAATTATATTTTAAGAAAAATATTATTTAACTGCAGTTTATCTGATGATCGTTTTGTATCTGAATCTTGGGAATGGATTGTCTTCCATACCTAGTCAGGTAGTGGTTTATGGAATATAGTTTGAACTCCACAATGCAATTGGCTACCATCAATTAATGTCTTAAAAGTAGCTCCCAGGATGACAATCTCATTCCAATATCGTAGAACCACTGCTTGATGTAATTTGGGTTGAGAAATATTTAACCCTAACTTAAACATTTCAAAAAGCATTTCAGCATCATTAAATCCATAAAGATAGCGAATTCCACAGGTCCCTGATAAGCGGGGGTTAATTTCAAACACCAAAACCTTTCCATTCAATAATCGGAACTGTAAATTACAACTACCCACAGCACCTAACGCATTAACAATATCTGTTACCTGTCCTGTAATATTATCGTCCTGTACCAACTCTGTTCTATATGTAGTTCCTTGAATCAAATCCCTATGAAGTACAATAGACGCCCGTACCTTTTTGTCATCCCCTGATATTGTCGTGGCTGTGAATTCAGATCTTGGATCGGGAAGATATCTTTGAACAATCATGTCTGGAAATAGGGTTTCCAAAGCTATAATTTTCTCCGGAGAGTCCACCAGAAAAACATTTTTTGAGGTAAAACCAAGACGTGGCTTCATTATTAATGGAAAACCATATTCCCCAATTATTTCATTCAAACCCTTTTTATCTGTGGCAAGAACCGTTTCAGGATATGGAAATTTGGCGTCCCGAAGGAAGGTAGCTGTTTTCAATTTATCAGAACCGATCCGAACCACATCTATGGGATTGACAAATATTGAAAGCCCAAGTTTCTTTTCCAATCTTTCTTTATTTATGCTAAAGAACTCCAACTCCGAAGGTGAGCAAACATAAATAGCTTCTAATTGCTCTCCCCGGACAATCCTTTCAAGTTCTTTTGCAAAAGCTGGATCACCCGTTCTTGGAGTTCTATAGTAAGCGTCTACTAAAGAAAAACCCGCTGATAAAAATTCCATGTCAATGCCAACTATATAGTAAATTCTTTTAGCAGCCCTAAGAGATTTAAGGATTCCCTGCCCGATATTTCCTCCAATTCCTGTAATTAAAACACGATGGGTAGTCATTCACTTTATCCCCATTTCGTCCTTAAGTTTTTTCAAACCATCTTTAATTTGGAATGACGGTTGATAACCAAGTTCTCTTTTAGCTTTTGAAATATCCAGTTTGAATCCCAAATCATGATCATCTTTCTCTAAGGAATAAACAATATTAGCTTCACCATTGGTGAAAACCCAACTAATATTTTCAGCCAATTCTTTCATAGTGATAGATATTCCCGACCCGATATTGAAAGCTCCTTTTCCCTGTTTTTTATATGCCAGGAAGTTCGCATTGGCAGCATCATCGTGATAAATAAAGTTCTGTGTCCGCTTCCCGCTACCATAAACAAGTATTTCCTTCTTTTTAATCGCACGATTAACCATCATCGGCAGAACAGTGCCCTGATATTGCCCATATCCATAAAGTGAACTGTATCTTAAAGAAACGACTTGAACGCCTCTCGATCCCAAACAAAACAATAAATGCTCTCCCGCAAGTTTGGAAGCTCCATAAATGTCAATAGGTATCTTGGGTGAATCTTCGTTTAATAGAGCCCCTGTTTTCGCATAAACCGAAATAGATGAACTGAATATGACCTGTTTGAGATTGGGCCATCTTTGACTTTTCTCAATCAAATGGGTTAATGGAAGCAGATTATCTTCGGCAATGGCAGCCCTATTCATATCCTGACTTCTTCTGGGAATAACCGCAGCCAAATGGAAAACATGTGTAATTGTTTTAGGCATTCTGTCCCAGATTTTCCCATCACTGATATCTCCATATATTTGAAAAATATCAGAATATTTTTGCCATTCCTTATCCTCTTTTGTTCTACTTGCAACTATGATTTTACATTTTAGAATATTTTTATGCAAAAGAGGAATAAGTCTGGAAGCCAAGAAACCATGCCCACCCGTGACTAAAAATACTTTTTCAGATATCATTTAAGTTAAGTTTATAAGAGTGCTTCTAATGCCTCGACCACCATGTTGGGGCTTTATGCGTTGTCCACCGAAGACGCACATATGAATTTGCGATGGTATCTATCACAGGAAATATTACTCATGCTATAAACAGGAATATCGCAAATCCTTTTCGCTTGCACCAAAAATATATGAGGTCCAGCTTCTAACATGTCAGAATACCCTTTTCTTCCAATCATGGCAGTTCATTCATTAATTTTTTAATGAATTCATAAAAAGGTTTGGTTTGCCAATCTCTACAATTTTGACAAAATTCTGGAAGTTCTCCCCATCCCTTCCTTAAATGTATTTTTTGATATTCTTTTATTTTGCCCTTCCATACCTCCTTTATAGATTGTTTATTTATATCTCCAACAGGCATTCTATTTTCTGCATCACATACACAATACGGAACGCTTCCATCAAAATCAATTGCAAAAGTATCAAAGATCCAAGGGCATGGATATCTTTCTCTATTTGAATGATATTTTTCTTTTATATATCCAGTCCAAGTTAGCTTTGGTCTTATAAAAACCTCGATATTTCTGCTTTCCCAATATTTTTTAAAATCATTCACCTCATGTTCGTTTTCTTCATAAACACCAAATTGCATTACTACTTTTGGGTGATTATTTTTTATTTTAGATAACAAATAGTCTATGTTTTTTATAACTCTATTATAATTGCCCCCTACTCTTATTTTGTGATAAGTATCCGGTGTAAATGCATCAATGCCAATATAGATTTCATCTAAACCATTTTTAATTAATTTATTGACAGCTTCATTGTCCAGTAAATTGGCATTAGAGTTAATTATTGTTGTTTTTATTCCCTTACTTTTTGCGTACTTAATACTTTCGAAAAAACTGCTTCTTGTTTTTAATAATAATGGTTCTCCGAAATAACAAAACCAAAATCTTGTATTTGGATCATTCTCGGCAATTTCATCAATTATTTTCTTCTTTAATTTTTCATCCATTATTCCCAGCTTCATTTTTATATATTTTCTACTACACATGACACATCTCAAATTACAATAAGATGTGGTTTCCATTAAAACTTGAAAAGGGAATTCACCGTCAAATCTATTTTCAGATGTTTTCATTTTATTTCTTCAAAAATTAATCATTCATTGTTTAAATAACTATATCTATTACTTTTATTTACGATCAGTGCTGTCCAAACACTCATGCCCTATAGAGCACCACGAATATCGAAAATACTGAATCGCTCACCCTCCTCCTCCCTTCTCAGAGGAGGGGGGTGAGGGGTGGTTCTATTTGGATATTAAAATACAGACTTTTTTAAAAAATAATTTGGACAAGAGTGCTTTTCTATATAGGTTTTCTCCTATCAAAATATTCCTTAATCGTCTCCTTCCCTTTTCGAATGACAATACATATTCTTTTTATACCGGAGGAGGCAAGTTCAATGATCGCGTGTCCAATGAGGGGGAGATAACCCAAAGGGAGCATTTCTTTGGGTATAGCTTGGGTTAAAGGCCCCATTCGTAATCCATAGCCAGCCGAAGGGATCACTGCTTTCTCAACCATTTTTGTACTGTCCTTAAAAATTGCTGATGCATCCCTCCATATCGTTTAAATTCAACTTATCAACCTTTTCTTTTCTCTTTTTTTCAGCATGGTGAACAATTTTCCAGTAGTTATGCTGCCAGGAGCGATATTTCCAGTCAGGACAGTTATTACAGAGGTCTATTTCTTGCCCTCTGTGTTCGAGGTGCGTCTGTCTGTAATAATTAAATTCTTTTCCATGCCATATCTCTTTTATCGATTTTTGATGGACATTCCCCATATCAGTTTTGGCAGCGATGTCAAAGCCACATACCATTACTTTACCTCTGGAGTCAATGTTTAATCTTTCAAAAATAAAGGGACATGGAATAAGCTCCTCTGGTGGCAAATAGGGTGCCGGGTCAGCAGATTTTGAGGGATCTGTAATTCCCCATGTAAGATATTTTCTCTTCTGGAAGTTATCCACGATGGGTTCCCAGAATTTGGTGATGGCATTGATATCGACATCCACCTGATTGATGCCGCTGGCTATGATTTTGGTTGAGCTTTTTAATCGATTTCTCAACTCCACCATTCTTTTAACATTTCTTAATAACACATCCCATTTTAGACCCTTTCTTACCCGTGCATAGGTCAAGGGATCACATGCATCAACACTAAATTCGATCATATCAATCTGTGCTTCTAGCAAACGGGTGCTGCTCTGCTCCGTGAATAAAGAGCCATTTGTAATCAACCCTACTTTCGCTCCAACTTTCTTTGCGTACTCCATGAGCTCTACTGCTTTGGGGTGAAGCATGGGTTCTCCCCCACCGGATATCCTTACCCAGGCACCAAATTCTCCACATTGATCCGCTATGATCTTGAAGGTACTTTCTTCCATCATCGGTCGGTCTTTATACTCTCCCCTTATTTGGGAATTAGTGTAAGGGCAATTTGGACATTTCGCGTTACAGATATAAACAAATGAAAGAACGCACATCATGGGGAATTCTTTTGCTTGTGGTCTTATCCCATATACTTTTTGCTTATGTTTGATTTTTTTAGTTTTCTTTTCCATTATGATTTTTCTTTTGAATTTAATATTTTATGACTCCCCCATGAGTTTTTATAAAAAGTATACGATCAGTCTCTTCGATAGCCCATAATCTATAACCCCTAATGACCTATAACCCATAAACCTTCACTTATCACGTTATTTATCGTATTAATTACATAATTCACTTCTGCGTCTGTCAACTTCGGATATAAGGGTATTGAAATCGTTCTATTCCCAATCTTTTCTGAGACAGGAAAATCTCCTTCTTTATATCCAAATTTTTCTCTATAATATTTCAAGAGGTGTATTGCTCTATAATTTACTGCTACGCCTATCCCTTTTTCCTGTAAAGCAATAAGCATTGAATCTCTTATTTCTTCTGGGACCTGGATTGTAAAGAGATGTCGCGCATGTCTGGAATTCGGAAAAGTTTTCATCAGTTCTATTTCCTTCAGAGATCCAAAAGCATCTTCGTATCTCCTGCATATCTCGTCCCTCCTTCTCCATAATTTGTCAATTCTTTTAAGTTGCCCCAACAAAAGTGCTGCCTGTATGTTGTCCATATTATATTTCCAACCCATTACCGACATATCCCAGTGCTGATACTTTTTCGTGTATCGGTCTGCCGCCGATTTATCTATTCCATGGAGCCTAAGCATCCTCAAGAGTTCTGCTTTATCAAAATCATTCGTTGCGACAGCTCCCCCTTCGCCAGAAGTAATGTTTTTTGTAGCATAAAAGCTAAAACATGCTGCATTGCCGAGTTGCCCAACTTTAAAGCTATCACGAACGCCTTCGATACAGTGCGCCGCATCTTCTATGACAACCAATCTAAATCTGTCTGCAATCTCCCTTATTTTTTTCATATCGCACATTTGTCCATAAAGGTGTACAGGTAGTATCGCTTTTGTTTTTCCAGTAATTTTGCTTTCAATGAGCTCTGCATTAATATTGCCTGTGCTCTCCTCAACATCTACGAAGACAGGCGTTGCGCCAACATGAAGTATGGAATTGGCCGTTGCACAGAAACTCATGGGCGTGGTTATAACTTCGTCACCCCCTCCTATCCCCCATGCAAGTAGGCTCAACTGAAGCGCTGCGGTACAGCTTGTCACACCGATTATATTTTTTATGCCAAGATATGCCCCAAATTCGTTTTCAAAGTCCCTGACTACATCACCTGTTGTAATAAAGATAGAATTCAGAATTTCATTAACCCTTTTTATATCGTTCTCATCAATGGAGTGCCTATAAAATTCTATCCTCATTTCTCAATAGCCTCAAATATTTTACATATACCATTTATACCAAAAGGTAAAATACCTCTCAACAGATCTGAGAGGCACTTGAGACAAGCCTTTTTAAAACAATTTTACTCCGAAACGATCCTTTTTATAACGTTTCCCGCAGGCCTTGCAAACTGCTTTTCCAGATCGAAAAGTAATTTCCTCGGCACATTGGCAGACCCATCCCTTCACTTTTCCTGGATTTCCATAAACCAAAGCATAATCCGGAACATCCTTGGTCACGACAGACCCAGCTCCAATAAAAGCATACTGACCAATCGTGTTCCCACAAACAATCGTCACATTGGCACCAATGGTGGCTCCTCTTTCTATCAAGGTCTTCCGAAACTCTTTCTTTCTCGATATGAAACTCCGAGGGTTAAAAACATTCGTAAAGACCATCGAAGGACCGCAGAAGACATCATCCTCCAAAATGACCCCATCGTAGATGGAGATATTGTTTTGGACTTTAATGTTATTGCCTAAGAGTGCTCCCCAATTCTTGCACCCGACATGATGTGGGTGAAATGCCAGATCTTGGTCCCCGCACCAATCTCCGCCCCTTCATCTACGACAGCCGTCGAATTTACAAAATATCCCCTCTCCATTCTACCCTTCCTTTCCTCCTCCGTGAAGGCTCACCGGAAATCCTTTCTTCTTTAAAGACTCCTGAGCAGCCATAAGAATCTTTACCACTTTGAGCCCATCCAAGCCACTGGTTTTAGGTTCTTTCCTCGATTCGATGCTTTGAATAAAATGTTCAGCTTCAGCCCGAAGCGGTTCTGCTATTTTAATGCTCGGAATGGTGATATCCCCAAACCGCAAGCTCAGATACTCTCCGTAGGTATCATAAGATAGATTTTTAACTCCCTTATCATATACCTTCAGTTTCTCAGAGGCCTCCATATCATCAAAAACCACCATTTTTTTTGAGCCCACGATGGTGACCCTCCTTAACTTATGAGGATCCAACCAACTTAAATGAATATTTGCCATCTTGCCGTCAGAGAATTGAAGGCTGAGAAACACCACATCCTCAATCCCTTTTTGAATATAACTTTCTCCATGGGCTGTCACCGCAATGGGTTCTTCCTCGAGGAGGTATAGGATGACCGATAGGTCATGAGGGGCAAAAGAAAGAAGGGCATTTTCATCCTGACGGATGACACCGAGATTGACTCGCTGAGTATAAATATAATAAACGCTTCCTAATTCACCAGAGTCGACCATTTCCTTCAGCCGGTCCACTACAGGATGATAGATCAGAAGATGACCCACCATAAGGATTCTTTTCCTCTTCGCTGCGATCTCTAACATCTCCTCGGCATCTTTTGTATTTAAGGCCATCGGTTTCTCAACCAACACATCCTTATCCGCTAACATGATCTCTTTCGAAAGGGAATGATGGGAGAGGGCTGAAGAAGCTACCACGACTCCTCTCACCTCTGAATCCTGAAGAATAGGTTTCAAATCCTCAACCATCTTCGTTTGGGGGTAGGTCTTCTGTAATGAGAGCAATTTGGAAGGATCCTGATCACAGACGTATTTCAATCGAACATTTGGAATTTCGGAAAATACCCTGATGTGATTCTTCCCCCATGCCCCAGCTCCCACCACAGCAACATTGATCATTGGCTCCTCCCCTCATTCGTGATCCGTGTCCCTGCCTACCGCAGGCAGGCGTGATTCGTGATTCGTGAACTCCTCTAATCTCTTTACAAAAAGTGAACATTTTCAATTGGCAATTAGCAATTTGAAATTTGCAATGATCATTTCGTCGATTTCAAACCCATTCCCTCAGGACAGAACCTCAGATGCCACCCAAAAAGATAGGCATAGATTGAGAGTTTTTTCCTCCAGCTTTTGATAGTGAATAAAGTCATCAGAGAAACCACTCCCATAGCCAACAGTTGGAATCCCAATCTGATCATCAATCCTATAAGGAGAAAGAACCATTGAAGATTTCCTCTATTCTTTTTAAAAAAATGATAGCGGGAACGATAAAATTCTACCCTGGCCCTTTTTTTCACCGTCTCAGCGCTCTTCCCTTGAAAATGATAGATTTCGGCCTGGGGGACATGATAGATCTTCCAACCCTCCTTTTTCATCCGATAGCACCAGTCTGTCTCTTCGAGAAAAAGAAAATAGTCCTCATCCAATAAGCCAACCTGATCCAAGGTATCCCGTCTCACCATCATACAGGCACCGATCACTGAATCGACTTCAATGGGTTCAGAGTAATTTCTCTCCTTTCCTGGAAACTTTTTCGGGAATAACCACCTCAAGAGACTTTTGTTCAGGAGCTCTGTCCCCAGGGATGGGAAATTGGCGATCGAGTTCTGCTTAG
>Ga0315281_10004135_pt1 | contig 21146 bp, 17 predicted proteins | sample YL17G07_0_MG_FD_204540 | JGI IMG/M metagenome (GOLD analysis project Ga0315281, IMG submission 204540) | Sediment microbial communities from Yellowstone Lake, YNP, Wyoming, USA - YL17G07_0 | ecosystem: Environmental > Aquatic > Freshwater > Lake > Sediment | place: USA: Wyoming | collected...
AGATTTAGGCAAAAGCACAGGGCCGTCACTTATGTGGCGGCCCTTTCCGTTTTGTCCCGCGCTTCAGCATTTTGACACAAACGCCATCTAAAGGGGTCATCTATGAAAAGCCAATGCAATCCGCCGCTGCCGCTACGTCGTTGCGCTGTATCCCCGGCGCAAGTATAATCCGGCTTTCAGCACCGGTTATCACTTACCCTCACAGGCCCTATGCCGAAGAAGGAAACACTGATAAGAGATGCCGTGATCCTTGCGCTGCCGCAGGTGTTCAACCTTTTTTTCAAGATGTTCATGGTCAACTTCCTGAAGGTTGACTACTCGCGGCTCGGAGCGTTCATCGCCATGCTCGCGATAGTCGCGACGCCCCTGAGCGCGCTGACTGCGTGGGCTTCGCACCGGACTTCGCACTTCGTGGTCTCCGGCGATACCGCCGGCATGAGGTGCTTCACGAGGTCGAGCCTGCGGACGTTCTCGCTGATAGGGCTGGCGGCCGGCGTGATTGTCTTCATCCTCGGGATGAACCTTGGCGGTTCCGTTGCGCCGCAGGACCCTGCGATAACGGAGATTTTCGCGGCGTGCGTTCTTTTCGTTGTGTTGTTCCCAATCCTGAACGGCCTGCTTCAGGGGCGGCAGATGTACACATGGATGGCGCTGTACTGGCTGGTTTTCGGGGCGAGCAAATTTGTGCTGGGCGTGATATTCTGGTGGCTGGGCCTTGCGGTAAACGGCGGCGCGCTGGGGATACTCGGCGCTTACGTCGTGGGCGGCGTCTTCGCAGTTTATGCGCTCAGCCGCATCAACCGCGCGGCCCTGGCGCAGCCCGTGCAACCGGCGAAACCGCCGGAGATGGCGTACCTCGGCCTCTCGGCCATTGCCCTGACGGCGATATCGCTGTTGTTCTTCTCCGACGAAGTCATGGTGCGCATCCTGCTGCCCGGCGCGCAGGCGGACGTTTTCTCCGCCATGAAAAATATCGGAAACATATTTCTGTACGCGCCTCTTCCGCTCATAGCATCGATGTTCCCGAAGGTGACGGAACGCCACCTGCGCGGCGAATCGACGATGCCGCTTTTTTGGAAATGCCTGGGTCTTTCGGCGGGCGTGTGCGCGCTGGCGATCGGCGGATGGTGGCTCGCCGCCTCCACGCCGGTGGCGCAACTGCTCATGGGCGAAAGGAACTACGGCGGCGCGAGCGCCCTTTCACGCTCTTACTGTATCGCCGTCATCCCGTACGCGCTTGTCAACGTCCTCGCGCAGTTCTCCATCGCGCGCGGCCGCTGGAGGTTCCTCGCCCTCATCGGACCCGCGGCCATCATACATCTCGGCCTGATTTACGCGTTTCGCGCGAATATACTGAGCATCATCACCGCTATCGGTGTTTTCGGAACTGTCGTCGTCATTGCGATTCTTCTGGCGGAACTGACTGGAAAGAAACTTGTCGTCCACAAACCCTAAAATCCCCGGGCTGCTTTCAATAGTCGTGCCCGCATACAACGAGGCCGCCGCCATCGCAGGCAACATCGCCGCCATTGCGCGCGCCGCGTCGGAGATTGCCGGGGACTTCGAGATAATCATCTCCGACGACGGCAGCACCGACGGCACTTACGAGGCCGCGCTCGAAATATCGCGCAAAGAAAATCGCGTGAAGGTCGTCGAGACCCGCCCCAACGCTGGCAAGGGCTGGGCGCTGAGGAAAGGCGCGTCCGCCGCCCGCGGCGACCTCATCGGTTTCCTCGACGCGGACCTCGATTTGCACGCCGAGCAATTCGCCGGCCTCTACGAAATCATGCGGCGCGAAGGCGCGGACGCAGTCATCGGCTCCAAGCGCCACCCGGAATCCAAACTTGAGTACCCGCGCTCGCGGCGGATAATCAGTTTCGCGTATTACGCGCTTGTCCGAATTCTCTTCGGCCTTGGCCTGACCGACTCGCAGACCGGAATCAAACTCTTCAAGCGCGAGGCGCTGCTAGCAGTCCTTCCGCAACTCGTCGTCAAGCGGTTCGCGTTCGACATTGAACTGCTGCTCAATCTTCACCGGCGCGGCTTCAAGATCGCGGAAGCGCCCGTCACGATACAATTCAAGCGGCCGCTCAGCCGCATCACGCCTGGCGAGGGCTTCGCCACCATCCGCGACACGCTCGCGGTTTTCTACAGGCTGCGCGTGCTGAAATTCTACGACCGGCCGCGTCCGGTGGCGCGCGAGTGCCCGCCCGCGTCAATCATCATCGCGGGAGGGAAAACGCACCCGATGCTTCTCAAATGCCTTGAGGGGTGCGCGAAACTGGACTACCCGGAATTTGAGATTGTCCTTGTCCTCGATGCCCCGCCCGAAGGCGCGGACAAAATGAGCATTGAGAGGATCGGGCGCGAAAACGGTTTTGACGGCGGCAAACGATTTGAAATTCTGGTGTCCGAAACGCGCTCGCCCTCGGCCAAGCGGGACATGGCCGCGAAGGCAAGCCAGGGGCGGCTGCTGGCTTTCATCGACGACGACGCTTTTCCGCGGCAGGACTGGCTTCGCGCGGCCGCGGCGAATTTCGGCGACCCGCAAATCGCCGCAGTCGGCGGGCCGAACGTCTGCCCGGAGGAGCACACGCCGCTTGAGCGCTGCGGCGACGCAGTCCTCGGCTCGCTCCTCGGAGGAGGCACGGAGCGGTACCGCTACATCCCGCGCCTGCGCAAGTTCGTCAGCGAATTCCCGACGTGCAACCTGATTGTGCGCCGCGAGGACTTCGACGCGGTCGGCGGATTCGCCACGAAATACTGGCCGGGCGAGGACACCGTGCTCTGCGGAAAACTCACGCGACTCGGAAAGAAAATAATCTACGACCCGGACGTGACGGTGTTCCATCGCCGCCGCCCCCTGTTTCGCCCGCACCTGGCGCAAGTCCGGCGTTACGCGCTCCACCGCGGCTATTTCGCCAAGCGCTTCCCGGAGACGTCGCGCAAACTCGCGTTCTTCCTGCCGAGCATCTGGATGCTGATAATTTTTCTCGGCTGGATTCCCGGCGCCTTCAACTGCGCCCTGCTGATTCCGTACACTGCGGTTGTCGGAGCGTACCTTTTGACTACGGTCTTCGAGGGGATTTTTTCCGTCGGCTTCCGCTGGTTCTGGGCGGTCGCGCTCGGAATAATCCTGACGCACTTGACTTACGGCGTGTTTTTCATAGTCGGCCTGTTGTCGCGGCGAATGGAGGAAGAGCGATGAGAATCCTCGTCACATATCCGCCGCTCGCGGGGCCCGGCACGCCGACGCTCGCCCAGAACCGCCAGTTCCAGTGGTTCCAGCGCCCGACGTTCATTTACCCGCTCGTCCCCGCGTCCGCCGCGACGCTTCTCAAGGCCAACGGATTCGACGTCTTCTGGAAAGACGCAATCGCAGAGGGAATGTCGTGGCGCGATTATGAAACCTATCTGCTGACGATGCGGCCGGACCTCATCGCAATGGAAACGAAGACGCCGGTGGTGCGCCGGCACTGGCGGATACTGGCGCGGATAAAAGAGTGGCTGCCGCGCACGAGGCTTGCGCTGATGGGCGACCATGTGACCGCGCTGCCGGAGGAAAGCCTGCGCAACAGCCCGGCGGATTTTATCATCACCGGCGGCGATTACGATTTTTCGCTGCTCGGCATAGCGCGCCACATCGCCGAGGGCGCTCCGCTGCCTTCCGGCGTGTTCCGGCGCGACGGCTTGCGAGTCTGCAACACCGGCCCGTTCCAACTGACTGACGATCTGAACAGCCTGCCGTTCATCGACCGCGAACTGACCGGCTGGCGCAGGTACGGCGAGCGGCTTTACAAGCGCCTTCCTTTCACGTACATCGCGGCGGGGCGCGATTGCGCGTACGGGCGCTGCGCGTTTTGCGCGTGGACCGCGCTCTATCCAAAGTACCGCGTCCGTTCCGTCGGCAATGTGCTGGCGGAAATCGAGCACCTCGTCGCGAAATACGGCGTGCGCGAGATATTCGACGACACCGGCACTTTCCCGCAGGGCCAGTGGCTGCGCGATTTCTGCGACGCAATGATTTCCTCGCGACTGAACAGGCGCGTGCGCATTTCGTGCAATTTCCGGAGCGACTACCTGCTCACAAACGACCTGGGCCTCATGCGGCGCGCCGGATTCCGGCTGATGAAGGTCGGGCTTGAGTCCGCCTCCCAGGACACGCTCGACCGCCTGCGCAAGGGAACCAGCGCCGCGCGTTTCGAGGAATCGCTCGCGCGCGCGAAGGACGCCGGGCTGGAGATTCACCTGACGATAATGCTCGGTTTCCCGTGGGAGACGCGCCCTGACGCGGAAGCCACCGTCGCGCTGGGACGCAGGCTGCTAGCGGAAGGCAAGGCGGACATGCTGCAGGCGACGGTCGTTGTGCCTTATCCGGGCACGTCGCTTTACGAGGAGGCGAAGAAGAACGATTGGTTCCGCGTCGCGCCGGACGACTACGACAGGTTCGACATGACGACCACGGTGCTCAAGACGCCGGACATGACGCCGGAGGAAGTGATGTCGCTGGCGGCGAAGTGTTACGGCGGGTTTCTCACGCCCGCCTACATCTGGCGCAGACTGCGCGGCATCCGCTCGCTGGAGGACATTCGTTTCCTTGCGCGCGGCATCGGCTCCGTCCTCGGTCACATAGGCGACTTCGCCCGCCGCAACGTGAAATAAAGGGGTCTGACCCCTTTATTTCACGTTAGTTGAGTTGAACGTGGAATGTTATGAATGCAAGGCCATCAATAACCGTTGTTATTCCGACGCTGAACGAGGAGCGCAACCTCCCCAAATGCCTTGCGGCCATTGGGTCTCAGGACTATCCGAAGGAACTCGTCGAAATCATCGTCGTTGACAACGGCTCTGAAGACCGCACCGTCGAAATCGCTCGCGCGGCCGGGGCGACGGTCCTGCGCAACGAAATCCGCGACGCGGAGGTCAGCAAGATGATGGGCCTTCGCGCCGCGAAATCGGACTGCTTCATCTATCTCGACGCGGACATCGAATTGGCCTCGAAGGACGTGCTCGCGCGGCTTGCGGAGCCGCTTCGTGAAGACGGTTCGCTTGCCGGAGCGTTTCCGCGTTTCGCCGCGCGGTCCGACGCACCCGCGATGGACAGGTATCTGCATTATCATCCGCTGGAACTCGATCCCGTCCTGGAGTTTTTATGCGCGTCGATTGGCAGCGTCACGGTCGAGCGGCGGGAAAAATGGAGCGTGTGCGATTTTTCGCGCAAGCGCGTGCCGCCCGTCGGAATCTGCCTCTACCGCCGTGACATCCTTCTGAAGGCCCTGGAAGGCCGCGAACGGTTCATGGACATCGATGTGCCGGTCCTGGCGGCGAAGGCGGGACATCCGCGGTTCGCCTGCGTCCCCGAGGCGAAAATATATCACCCGAATATCGCAAGCCTGCCGGACCTTGTCAGAAGGCGGCTGCGGAACCTGCACAAAGTTTTCCTGCCGTCGGAGGCGTCACGCGAGTTCCGTTATCTGCCACCTGGCTTACGCGGCGTGCTCAAAGCCGCGCTGCTGGCGCTTCTCGCGAACACGCCGTTTTATTTTTTGTTTCGCGGAATTGTCAGGAGCATTCGCCGCAGAGACGCGGCGTGTCTTTACGAGCCGCTTGCCGCGTGCGCGCTGACGGACGCCCTGCTTCTGGGGATGCTGCGCGACGCGGCGGGCAGGCGATTCATCAAAACGCTTTTTGGGGGAGGGAAATCGACGTGAGCGACATCGGCGACATCATTGTGATAAACCGCGGCCACCTCGGCCCGGAAGAGATGAGCGGCGGGGAGGCTGTCGCGTTCGCGCTCTGCAAGCACTGGGCGAAGTCCGGGCGGCGCGTGATCCAGGTTTGTACGGCGCACACGCCGGAGATATGGAGAGAGAGCGGCGTCGGTGGGATAGAGTTTTTGACCTTGAACGACGGCGGCTCGCGGCCGGTCAGGACGTACCTGCGGCGGACGCTCAACGCCATGCGGCTGCCTTTGGACGCTTCTCCCGCTGTCATCTATTCCGCTTCGGATTTCATCTATGACGTTTTGCCCGCGTACCGGCTTAAGAGGAAGCATCCGGGAGCGCGCTGGTGCGCCGGGGTGTATCTCTCGGTACGAGCGCCGCGCCCGGGCGATTTCTTTCGCGCGTTTCGCGCCACTGCGCGGCGGATGCTCACGGCCGTGGGCCAGCGGTTGTCGCTCAGGCTGATGCGCCGCGCGGCTGACGAGGTGTTTGTGCTCAACGAGTCGGAGGCGGGCCGCGTGCGGGCGTTCATGAAGAACAAGGCTGCGGTGCGCGTGTTTCCGTTCGGGGTCGACCTTGAAATGATTGACGCCGTCGCGCCGGCGGACGTCCGCTGCGACGCGGTTTTCCTCGGCAGGCTCCAGCCGCGCAAGGGAACCGAGGACCTGGTCCGCGCGTGGGGGATCGTGGCGAAAAGAATGCCGGATGCCAGACTGCTGCTCATCGGCCTGGGCGAAGAGGCGTACGTCAAGATGATAAAGGCTCTCGCGTCTGACCTCGGCATCGGGGGCGCTGTCGCCTTTTCAGGCCCGCGAACCGGCGCGGCGAAGTACGCCCTGCTCAAGGCCGCGAGGATAATGGCGCATCCCTCGCACGAGGAGAGTTTCGGCTACGCGGTGCTAGAGGGCATGGCGTGCGGGCTGCCCGTGGTCGCTTATGACCTGCCGGTCTACCGCGGGATTTACGGCGGAGGCATGGTAACCGCGCCGCTGCACGATTATAATTGCCTTGCTGAACAAATCCTCGCGCTGCTGGCGGACGAGGCGCGCAGGAAATCTCTGGCGGCCCAGGCGCGCGAATGCGCCGAGAGGCGCGACCAGGCGATGCTCCTGAAGGAGTTCATGGCCAAGCATGACGGAGGACGCGATGCATAGAATTAGTGGCGCAGCGTGCATTGTCGGGTTCCTTATCCTGACAATTGCGGCGACGTGGCCCGTGGCGGCGGACATGAGCGGCGCGATTTTCGGCTTTCCGGGCGACTCGTTCGACCACATCTGGATGAACTGGTGGTACGCATACTCGCGGGACCATCATCTCAATTGGGAGCAGACATCGTTCATCGACGCGCCGGTGGGAAAGGATTTTTCGCAACTTGCGATGCAGCCGACGTGGCGCTGGAGCGGGCTTGCGCTGGCGAAAATCGGCGGGGAGATATTCGCGTTCAACTTCCTGATGCTGGCGTCGTTTTTCCTGAGCGGTGTGACGATGTATTTTCTCGCGAGGCACATCGGGGCGGCGCGGGGCGCGGCGTTCATTGCGGGCGCGGCGTACATGCTGTGCCCGTATCACATCTGGCATTCGTATCAGCACCTGTCGCTGGCGGCGATACAGTGGATGCCGCTGTACGTGCTGACGCTTCTGTGGCTGCGCGAGCGGGCGACGGTCCCGCGCGCGGTCTTGTGCGGCGCGGTTTTCGCGCTCGTGACGCTGGAAAATTACTGGTACGGCGGCTTCATGCTGCTTGTAACCGTGTTGTTCATGCTCATCTCTCTCTTGTGGAAGGCGAAGGAAGAAGAGCGTTTCACGTTGCGCGAGGTCCTTTGCGCGCTGCTTGCAGTAGTGGTCGGAGCGGCGGCGGTCGCGCCGTGGGTTGCGCCGATAGCCGCGCGCAGCCTGGCCGGGAAGGAGCCGCTGTGGCCCGCGATGCAGGTATATCAGCGCTCGGAGGAGGACGCGGCGGCGCTCGCGGCCTCGCCAGCCGATTACGCCAGGCCGGCGTCGAACCATCCGTTGTGGAGCAGGACGATTGCCCCGCCGCGGTTCGCGCAGGAGAAGACGCTGTACATCGGAATTGTCGTGCTGGCGCTGGCTCTGGTGGGGTTGGCCGGGGCGGCAAGGCGCGGGAACAGGCCGCTCTTCGCCGGAATTTTCTTCGCGTTCGTCGTCGTGGTTGCATTCAACATATCGCTGGCGCCTTTTGCGGCGTGGTCGCATTCCCTCGCGCCGATGTTCAGGGCGTATGCGCGGCTCGGCGTCCTGGTGGAAATGTCGCTTTGCGCCCTTGCGGCGCTGGGCATCAGCGCGATTGCGGCCAGGCGGACGTGGGGCAATGTCGCCCTCATCGGGATATTCATCCTTGTGGTCGCGGATTTCGCGTACCTGCCGGCGAAGTCGGTGACGGACGTGAGCAAGACGCCGGAGGTTTACAGGTGGCTCGCGGCGCAGGACGGCGACTTCATCGTCACGGAATTCCCGACCCCGCGATTCACGAACTATGACCGGTTCTTCCAAAGGATCGACCATAAGCGCGTGCTGAGCAACGACAGGCTGGACCAGATCGCGGACCTGCAGACGTTCGCGCAGTTGCGCCAGACGCAGGGGATATTCGGCGGCGAGGCGGAGGAACGGGGCCTGTTCCGTCATTTGGCCGCACGGCTGGCGGGTTACGGGGTGAAGTACGTGATTGTGCACCTGCGAGACCCGTTCCCGTACAACCCGGTGCTGCGGTCTTTCGTGGACAAGGGAACGGACGTGACGTTCCAGTGGACGCCGGAGCAGATTGCCAAATGGTCGGAGGGGGTGTTTGAGGAAGCGGCGAGATTTGACGACGCGGTGGTTTACCGGGTCATCGCGAAGCCTGTAAAGATCCTCATGGCCGCGACGGACGGGCGGACGCTGATAATAGGCGGGCCGGAAGTCAGCAGACAAGCGGGCACGGACCTGATGACGTTCGACATCCTGTGGCAGGGCGGCAGAGGAGAGGCGGCGACGGCCGAGATTGTCCTGGAAACCGAGGCGAGTCTCTTTGGCGATAGATTGCGCGGCGAAGGGACGCGGTACGTGCTTACCGTGCCGCTGCGCGATGTGGAGACGCTGGCGGACATTACCGGAGTGGACAACCTGCCGCCGGAGAGAGAGGCATCGCCCCGCGCAACATACACGCCATCTATTGTGAAGATAGTGAGTTTCCGCATTATCACCGGCACGCGCTGAATTGCGGCATCACAGGAGAGTGAGAAATAGCCAGTAGACTGCGGTGTTAAGGATCGTCAGCGGTATTCCGATGCGCGCGAATTCGAGGAAGGTGAGCGTCTCGCCGCGCTCGCTTTCATGTCGGACCGTTCGGACCTGTCGGACGGGTCGGACTTACGAGTTGCTGTTGCTATTGTTTCCCCGTCGCGCCGGTCAGCGCAGTCACGTTGCTCTTCGTGAAGAAGCCGTCGAAGTCGCCGTAGCGGTAGATGTACTCGTTGACCAGCAGCGTGTTGGGCGAGGCGACGGTGAAAGTCTGCTTGAGCCCTTCGTGGGGCGAGCCGACGAGCGTGATGAGGAAATTCATGCCGTCCCTGCCGAGCGCGTCGAAAGTCTCCTCGATGTTCTCCGTGTGGAACGCCATGTGGTGGACGCGCTGGCCGTAATTGTGGACGAATTTCTCCGTCGGGCCGGACAACTCGTCGCTGATGTACGACGAAATGCCCGACGTAAAGACCATCGCATAGTCCCGCTTCGTCAGGCGCGCGACGTTGGTAATGGAGTTGAAGATGTTGACGTAGATGGCGAAATCAAAATGATAATTCGTCAGGTCGAGGAACTCGATAATCGCGGCGTCGCGGTCCTCGGCCTTGACGCGCGTGGCGGCATGGTCGAGGTGGTGGATGTTCTTGAGGTGCGGGAGAGACGGCTTCTTCGGGTTCCAGCCCAAGTCCTTGCTGCCGCGCGTTGCGTAGTCGCCGCGTTTGCCCTTCCACTGAATCAGCCCGACGGAGTTGCCCGTGAAGCGCGACGGCGCGGTCTGCACGAAGGAGTACTTGTCCGTGCGGATGATGTCGTCCGTGACGAAGCGGATGCCGCGCTTTTTCTGAATGGCGAAATACTTCTCGATGTCGTGCGCCTCGAAGACGAATGTCTCCAGGCGGGTATTCGGCAGGTGGCGGGACTTGGGAAACGCGTTCTGCTCATGGAACGGATTGGCGCGATGCTTGCGCGAACGGACGAGGAAGTCCGCGCAGCCCTTCGTCTTGAGGACGCACGTCGCATATTCCTCGTCCTGAAACGCGCCGGCGAAGTCAAGGCCCGTATAGCGGAGCAGTTTCTCCACCGCGGGTTTTTGCGTGTTTTCCTCGGTGTTGATGATTACGCATTCGAGGCCGCCGACAAGCCCCTCAAGCCCGGCCTGCTTGCGCTCATCCATGATCATCGCAACATTCTTCTTGAGGAACTCGTCGCTGTTGGCGAAGTCATAGACGGCGGGCTGTTCGCGCTTGCATTGCGGGCAAACGCCGCCGTCCGCGGCAAGGTCAAAGACCTTCTTGCATTTCGGGCATATCAGTTTCGCCATGTCATCGCCTCAAGAGCCGCACAACTGTTTTTCATTAAAGCGCCGCAATTGATACTACGCCGCATCCGAACGCGCGTCAAGCGCCCGTCATATGAACGGATGGCGGATGACCGTCTTCAGTTTTTCGGGCGCGGTCTTGCGCGGGTCGGAGAGATATATCTCGTGATGCTTCCCGCGCAGTTGCCAGCCGTGCTCCGCGATGAAGCGGTGCATCCGCTCGATTGTCGGCCATTCGTCCGCGTACGGGCCGACGTGCATTATCTGGACGCACTTCCCCTCCGCGAACCTCTCGAACCTGACCTTCGCCAGCGCGGGCAAGTCCTTCTTTTTCTTCGCCTCCGCCACCGCCTCATCGATGAGCGCCTTCGTGACGAAGTCCGGCTGCATTATCATGATGGTCCACTTCCATTCACATCTGCGGTTCGCGCTGAACGCGGTCATGTCGCCCGCCCACCACAGCCCCTCGCAGGGCGGCACCGTGTAATCCGGGCGGCCGCCGCGCTTCTTCAGCATGAACTTGAGCGTGTAGGCGACCGTGTAGAGCGCCTCGACGCCTTTCTGGAATTCCGGCGTTTTGCCGGGGTCGCCCTTGCCGTCGAACATGACGAAGTTCATCGGCGGGACATCGACGACGCTGATGTCCTTCTTCGAGGGGTTGTACAGGTCCTTGAACTTCTTCTTGAAGTCGATCTTCTCCATGTCCGCTCCTGTTGAGCGACGGGGGTCAGACCCCTCCCCGTCGCTTCGCTCCTCTTTGGCGTCTGACCCCCTCCCGCTGCTCACGCGCGCGGCTTGTAGCGATTGGGGTTGTCAAAACAATCTATGGCGCGGAAGCCGGGGTACAGTCTCCCGTAGTGCTCCACGCCCGCGGGGACGAAATACGAATCGCCGCGAGCGTAGGTCGTGGTCTTGCCGCCTATCGTAAGGTCCATCTTGCCGTCAACGACGATGCCCCACTGGTGGCCGTGGGCGTGTTTGGGCAGGTTGACCTCCCTCTCCGCGTGGAGAAAGACGGCGAGGCCCTTTGCGCCCTGCAGCATCCAGCCGCGCAGGCCCTCAACCGGCAGGTCCGCCTCTGGGAGATTGGTCAGGAACTCCGGATACTCCGCTGTCTTCATAGCGCACTCCTGTGGTCATTATTGGCATATTGGCGGGACACATGATAACAGCAGAAGCCGCGCCGCTCAAGTGAAGGTTAAAAGGCGCTAATTTTTCGCTCTTTTCTTGAACCACGGCGGTCGGGAGGCTATCATTCGTTGAAAGCGCAGTGAAACCGTGATGAAAAGCGCCTCCAAGGCGCCCTCGTACTGGAGAGACATCTTGCGCAAAAAAGTTTTATTTCTACTGGTGCCGATAGTTATTGCCGCCGCCATCCTGGGCTGCTACTTCATCTGGTTCAATGAAGGTCCGCTGACATACATTCCGGATGAGTATCTAAGGATAAATCCCTCGCCCGAAAAGACCGACATGCGTTTCGCCGTGTTCGGGGATGTCAGGCACGGCCGCGACATAATGGAGAAAATCGTCGGCGAAATCGAGAAGGACGGCAACTATGATTTCATGATGTGCTCCGGCGACATGGTTCCGGAGTGCACCGACGAGAATTATGAGGAATTCACTGAGTGCGCGCAGGTAAACCTGCGCAAGACGCCGATAATCTTCATTCCCGGCAACCACGACGTAAACCACGATGAGAGCGACCGCGCTGCATTGTACAGGAAGTACTTCGGCGCCACACATTACAAGTTCTCCATCGGCAAGACGCTGTTCGTCTCCATGGACAACGCGACCGACGGGGTGTTTGAAGACGAGTACAAATGGGTGGAAGGCGTCCTGAAGGCGGAGCGCGACAAATACCGGGACCTCATTGTCTTCATGCACATTCCGCCGTATGATATGCGCGGAGGGGATCAGTGGCACGCGATGCCCGCCGAGAAGGGCCGGAAATTGCTGGCGCTGCTTAAGGAATACAGGACAACGGCGATCTTCGCCGGCCACATACACGGTTATGAGGCATGGAACAAGGACGACATCCCGCTGTGGGTGTCGGGCGGCGCCGGGGCGGAACTCGTCGAAGGCGGCTTTTACAACTACCTCGAAGTCACCATCAGGGATGGTAAACTGGACGTCAAGATGCATCAGGTAAAATAACGCGATAAATTTCGTGGAGCACGACCATGAAGAGATTTGCCCGGGCGGCGCGCGCATTTGTATTTTTGAGCGCGGTCCTGCTTGCCGGTTGCGGCGCGCACAAGCAAAGCGCAAGCACATCCATCCCGCCGGCCCCACCGGCCAATCCGCTGCAGTCCGCTTACCTGCGAATAAACCCTCCGTTAAACAAGGATGAAACGCGCTTCGCCGTGTTCGGCGACGTTCGCGAAGGCCGGAAGGTCATGGAAAAGATTGTCGCGGACATTGAAAAGGACGGCCATTACGATTTCGCGGCGTGTTCCGGGGACATGGTGTCCATGGCGTCGGATTCAGAGTACGACGTTTTCAAACAGGCCGTCCTGCTTAACCTGAAAAAGACCCCGTTGATATTCACACCCGGCAACCATGATGTGCAGGGCGAAGGCGACGCCCGGGGCGCCTTGTACCAGAAGTATTTCGGCGCAATGCGCTACAAGTTCGCCATCGGCAAGACGCTCTTCGTCTCAATCGACAACGCCACCGAGGAGGTATTCACGGAGCAGTATAACTGGCTGGAGAGCGTCCTGAAGGCCGAGCGCGCGAAGTACGACACACTCATCGTCTTCATGCACATGCCGCCGTATGATATGCGCGGAGGGGATCAGTGGCACGCGATGCCGCCGAAGCAGGGAGAAAAGTTGCTCTCACTGCTGAAACAGTATCGGACAACTGCTGTTTTCTGCGGCCACATCCATGCATATTATGCATGGGACAAGGACGGCGTCCCCATCTACGTTACCGGCGGCGCGGGCGCGGAACTTGTCAAGGGAGGTCAGCACCACTACCTCGAAGTTGCAGTCAAGGACGGTAAACTGAACGTCACTGTCCATCCCATGCAATAGTGAATAAATCTGGGGGAGGAAAACGTGTCTGGGAAACGCGCCTGGAAGACATTCGCGCTCGCCGCTTTGGCGTGCATTCTTCTCACCGGCTGCGCTTCCACGAGTACGACGAATGGAGCAAAGACGGCGCGCCCATTTATATCAGCGGGGGCGGCGGCGCGCCGCTCATCGATCCGAAAAACGGCCGCCATCACTTCCTTGAAGTCACCGTCCGGAAGGACAAAGCCACGGTCGTAATGCATCCGCTTCCCGACAATACCTTGACATCCGGCGCGAAAACCAAATAATGGCTGCACCAAAATTATGACCGTCGCGGGGTCACACGCCAGGGAGAAGTCCCGCCTCGGGGCTTCGGACGGTGCCTGATCCCCCAGCAGTCGAGAGCGAAGGTTTTCAGATTGGAGTCTCGTGATGCGACGCAGGATAGCGTGGCTTGATTCAGCAAAAGGACTGGGCATAATCGCCCTGCTGCTGTTCCACGCCCCGGGCCCGCAGCGGCTGATGGACTACATCTCCTCGTTCAACATGCCCCTCTTCTTCGTCATCTCCGGCTACCTCTTCTCCCTTAAAAAATACGAGCCCGCGGATTTCCTCAAAAGGAGAATCCGCTCGCTCGTCGTCCCATATTTCATTTTCTGCGCGGCGCTGCTGGCGTTCTGGGTGGTCTTCGAAAATTTGTCGGAAGGCAAGGGCTTGCCAGACATCCCGGCGGCCGTCAGCGCAATCGTATATTCCTGTGGCCAGTACATGAGCGGCAAGGACATGATAGCCGTCGCCGCGCCGCTATGGTTCGTGACGTGCCTGTTCGTCGTGGAGGTCGGCTTCTTTTGGCTCAAGAGGCTTCTGCCGCGCCCGCGCCAGGTTGTCCTGGCCCTCCTCCCGCTTTCGATAGCGGGTTTTCTTCTCGCCGACGGCCGGGTGGCCTTCAGGATGCCGTGGGGCATCGACATCGCGCTTACGGCGATAGTCTTCTATGCGGCGGGCTACGCGACGGGGAACATCAGCGTGCCCATCGCGCCAAGAAGCCCCGCCCTTAAACTCATCGCCGCCGTGGCCGCCCTCGCCGCCGGCGCGGGATTCTGCGCGTTGAACGGGCCGGTCAGTTACAATAACATGATCTACCACAATTATTTCCTCCTGTATCTGGCGGCGTTCGGAGGAATAATCGGATATGCTCTAATCGCCCAGTTGCTTCACGAGTTCAAGCCCCTGCTCTTTCTCGGAAGGAACACCCTGCTGATCTTCGGCTTCCACCTTGCTGGCTATCATGTGATAAACAGAATCCTTCGGTTTGCCCGCGTGAGCACGGACCTGACCGTGCTTTGGGGATTCGCGTACGCCGCGGCGTGCGTGGCGCTCCTTCTGCCACTCATTTACTTTTTGAACAGGTACTTGCCCTTCGCCGTCGGCAAGCAAAAGCAGAGGCCCGCAAGTGAATTTGCGGAAGTGAAAGCGAAATGATTGAGTCACACTTGCGTCAGTTCCCCACCGGGCTTCAATGAACGCGTGTTTCCCTCACAAATAATACCGGGGATATTCGCTAACGGGAAAGCGGCGCAAGATGTCGTGGTATTTTCCCCAAATCTCCTTGACCTTTGGGTCGTCTCTGTGGGCAAGCCCCGCGTCGAGACGATGCTGCATTGTCTCACCGCAGTGGATTATCGCCCGGATCTTCAGGTCCTTCCGCGTGAAGCCGAAGGCCGCCATAAAATGCGGGCAGATGTGCCCGAACGCCTTGCAGGTCCGCGGATCATTGGGGATGATCGGCATGCCTTCGATTTCCGCGTCGTCGCTCTTGTCCTGCTCGTAAGGACAATTCTTCTTCGAATGACATAGCTTTATCTTGTTTCTCTTGTCAAAAGAATCCATTGCGGCCTCCTATGCCCACCCTGCGCGGCGAGCGCAAGCGCGGGAACGTCAAAAAACATCTCGAAATGAGGAAACCGGAAATGTTTGGCGCATTGAATAGGCGACAGTCTTGCTGAATTGATTTCTTCCAAAATGGCAAGAACTATTATACCCCTCCGGGCGGCAGAGTGTCAAATGCCTCCCATTTATCGCGCCACCGTGGCGGCGTAAATCACCTTCGCACCAGCGCGGCGCAACTCCCGCGCGCACTCCGTCATCGTCCCGCCGGTCGTCAGCACGTCGTCAACGAGCAGGATCTGCCTGCCTTCCACGGCTTCGGGCCGCCTCACCGCGAACGCGCCCTTGAGGTTCCGCCTGCGCGCCGCGCCGGAGAGTTTCGTCTGCGGCCGCGTGTGGCGCGTGCGCCTCAGAGACCGCGAGTCAACCCGAATCCCAAGGAATGAGCCGAGATGACGCGCGATGAGTTCCGACTGGTTGAACCCGCGCGAGAATCTGCGCAGCCAGTGCATCGGCACCGGCACAATCACGTCGATGTGCTGCGTGAAATCCTGCCTCCGAAGGACTTCGGCCAGGCTTTGCGCGAGCGGCCGCGCGAACTGGCGGCAGTTGCGGAACTTGAGCGCCTTGACGACCGCACCGAGGGGTTTCTCATACGGCGCAAGGCTCACCGCTTGGCGAAAGTTCAGTTCGATGTTGTAGCACTTCGGGCACTTGTTGACGTCCTCGGGATCGCGGCTGATGCCGGCCCCGCAGCGCGGGCACATGAGGTCTCCGGCGAACTCGGCCTCTGCGGTGCATTTTGCGCACAGCGGCAGCGCGGCGTTCCCCTCCAGCGGCGCGCCGCACGCGACGCACATTTCCGGATAGGTGATGTTGAGCATCGCCGCCAGCGCCTTTTTCGCCGTCCGCACTATCATAGTTCAACCGCAGGCTGCGGTTTCCGGGTCTTGATGCGGCGTTCCCTTTCCAGGTGCCGCTTGAGGAATTGGCCGGTGTAAGACTGCGGGTTCTTAATCACGGCTTCCGGACTGCCGCCGGCGACCACGTAGCCGCCCGCTTCCCCGCCCTCCGGGCCCAGATCGATTATGTAGTCCGCCGTCTTTATCACGTCCAGGTTGTGCTCTATCACCACAATTGTGTTGCCCATGTCCACAAGCCGGTTGAGCACGTCCAGCAGTTTGTTGATGTCCGCGAAATGCAGGCCCGTAGTAGGCTCGTCGAGGATGTAGAGAGTCTTGCCGGTGGCGGGCTTGCCCAACTCCGTTGCCAGTTTGACTCGCTGCGCCTCGCCGCCCGAAAGAGTAGTGCTCGATTGCCCCAGCGACACGTAGCCCAGCCCAACGTCGTCGAGCGTCTGCAAAATGCGTCTTATCTTGGGGAAATTCGCGAAAAACTTCAGCGCCTCCTCAACCGGCATCTCCAGCACTTCCGCGATGCTCCTGCCCTTGTAGCGGATTTCCAGCGTCTCGCGCTCGTACCGCGTGCCCTTGCATTCCTCGCAAATCACGTAAACGTCCGGCAGGAAGTGCATTTCGATTTTCTTCGTCCCCTGGCCCTGGCAGGCCTCGCAGCGGCCGCCCTTCACGTTGAACGAGAACCGGCCCGGCCCGTACCCGCGCATCTTCGCCTCCGGCACCATGGCGTAGAGTTCGCGTATCTGCGTGAATACGCCGGTGTAGGTCGCAGGGTTGGAGCGCGGCGTCCGCCCGATGGGCGACTGGTCTATCGCAATCACCTTGTCTATCTTGTCGAGGCCCAGGACCTTGTCGTGCGCGCCGGGCTTCTCGCCGGTGTTGTACAGCCCGCGCATGAGCGCGCGGTAAAGGATTTCGTTCACCAGCGTGCTCTTGCCGGAGCCGGAAACCCCGGCCACGCAGACCATCAGGCCAAGCGGGAAGCCGACCGTGAGGTCCTTCAGGTTGTGCTCTTTCGCGCCAACCACCGTGATGTATTCCGCCTTCTGAGGCTTGCGGCGCTTGCGCGGCAGCGGGATTCTCATCTCCCCGCGCAGGTACCGGCCCGTGAGCGAGGCGGGGTTGTCCATTATCTGTTCAAGCGCTCCTTCCGCGACGACCGTTCCACCGTGCGCCCCGGCGCCCGGCCCCATGTCGATGATGTGGTCCGCTGAGCGGATGGTCTCCTCGTCGTGCTCGACGACGATGACGGTGTTGCCGAGGTCCCTCAGGCGGCAAAGCGTTGCGATAAGTTTCTCGTTGTCGCGCTGGTGCAGGCCGATGGTCGGCTCGTCAAGGACGTAGCATACGCCGACCAGGCCGCTGCCGACCTGCGTGGCGAGCCGTATGCGTTGCGCCTCGCCGCCGCTCAGCGTCCCGCTCCGCCGGTCGAGCGTGATGTAACTCAGCCCCACCGAAAGCATGAACGAGAGCCGCTCGCGGATTTCCTTCAAAATCTGCCGCGCGATCTGCGCCTGCTCGGTGCCGAGTTTGAGGTTCGAAAAAAACTTGTACGCCTCCTCGACGGACAACTCCGTCACTTCCTTGATGTTCCTCTCTTCGATGGTCACGGCCAGCGATGTGGGCTTAAGGCGCGCGCCCTTGCAGGCAGGGCAGGGCAGTTCGCTCATGTATGACATGATGCGCGCCTTGACGTATTCGCTGTCGGTGCGCTCGAAACGGCGCATCAGGTTCGGGATCACGCCCTCGAACCACGCGCCGTGTTTTTTCTCGTCTTCTTCATCAGCGCCGTACAGCAGGACCCTGCAGATTTCCTCCGGCAGTTTCTCAAAGGGCGTCGTCATGGGGATGCCGAAGTCCGAGGCGAAGCGGCGCAGACGCCGGTTGTAAAAGATGTTCATCCTCTTGCCGCCCTTGCGCCAGGCGTTTATCGCGCCCTCCTGCAGCGAGAGGGAGTGGTCGGGCACGATGAGGTCCTCATCGAGTTCCAGCCGCGTGCCCAGCCCGTCGCACTTCGGGCATGCCCCGTACGGGCTATTGAAGGAGAAGATGCGCGGCTCCAGTTCCTCAAGGCTGATGCCGCAGGTCGGGCAGGCATAGAGTTGGCTGTAAATAACGTCTTCCCACGCGTTGCCCGCCTGCCGCGCCAAAAGCATGATGCTCTCGCCAAGCCTGAGCGACAGTTCCACCGATTCCTGCAATCTCTGCCGTATGTCGCTGCGAACCACGAGCCTGTCCACGACCGCTTCCACGGCGTGCTTGCGGTGCTTGTCGAGTTCCCCGATGTCCTTGACTTCCATTATCTCGCCGTCAACGCGGGCGCGCACGAACCCTTCGCGGCGCAGCCGGTTAATCACGTCGCGGTGCTCGCCCTTCTGCCCGCGCACCAGCGGCGCAAGCAGGATTATCCTCGTGTTCTCGGGATTGCGCAGAATGTCGTCAACTATCTGGCCGGCGGTCTGGCGCGTGATGGGTTTTCGGCATTTGGGGCAGTGCGGCAGGCCGATGCGCGCGAAGAGCAGGCGCATGTAATCGTAGATTTCCGTCGTCGTGGCGACCGTGGAGCGCGGGTTGGCTCCCGTGGAGCGCTGCTCAATGGAAATGGTGGGCGGCAGGCCCTCGATAAACTCGATGTCGGGCTTCTGCATCTGTTCGAGGAACTGCCGCGCATAAGACGACAGGCTTTCCACGTAGCGCCGCTGGCCCTCGGCGTAAATGGTATCGAATGCCAGGGACGACTTGCCCGAGCCGCTCAGCCCCGTGACAACGACCAGGCGGTCCCTCGGAATGCGGACATCGATGCCCTTGAGGTTGTGCTCGCGTGCGCCCTTTACGAATATCTCTTTCGACGACATGCGCAGTGCGCCAATAGTGGAAACCGTCTTTTCAGGCCAAAAAGAATTCTGCATTATAAAACGCGTGTCACCTTTTGGCAAGCATTTACACGGCGTGGGTGAGATGCTATGTAGCTGCAGGGTTTATCCCGCCTCAGGCGGACTTGTCCCCGCCAATTCTCTACTTTCTACTCTCTGCTTTCCACTTTCTCCGCGCACCGCGCGGCGACTTGTCCCTGCCATTCTTTCCCATTTTCGTTTTTCGTTCTTCCTTTCACATTGTCTGATCCCCGGCGCCCCAGTGCCCACAAAAGGGGTCAGACCCCTTTTGTGGGGACTGCCCCTGGCACCCCAAGGAAATTCGCTTGACGTGAAACCCGTTTTCGGATGTAATGCTTTCGGATTGGTATGTGTTTACCCAAGAGGATTCATCCGGCCGGTTAGGGCCGCCCTCGCAGCGGGCTGACTTTTGGAAGGAGGAGCAATGTTCGAGTCACGAAGATTCCTGCTCGCTGTTTTGTTCGCGGCTTTACTGGCGGCCGGATGCCACGGAATCACAGCGAAACCGCCCGCTCCGGCCACCAGCCAAACCCCGCCACAGAATTTAACTCCCCCCGCCCTAAAACTCAATATTACTGAAACCTCCCTCGGCAAAATTAATGACAGGGTTGCTCCCGAAACTGTGATCGTCAGTCCCAACTCGAAGCGCATAGGCTATGCAATGGCACGCGGAACGAAACACTTCGTCGTCGTTGACGGGGTCGAAGGCAAGGAATATGACGCCATCGACTATAATTCGCCTGTCTTCAGTCCCGACTCCAAGCGCGTCGCTTATGTCGCCAAGCGCGGGAATAAAGGGCTCGTAGTCGTTGACGGCACCGAGGGGAAGGAATACGACGGCATTTGCATTATTCCCACGTTCAGTCCCGACTCGACGCGCGTCGCTTATGGCGCGGGGCGCGGGGGGAAACAATTCATGGTCGTTGACGGCGTCGAGGGCAAGGAATACGACCGCATCATGGAGGGCGCGCCCATCTTCAGTCCCGACTCCAAGCGCGTCGCTCATGGCGTAAAGCAGGGTGAGAAATGGCTCATGGTCGTTGACGGCGTCGAAGGCAAGGAATACGATCGCATCGCCATGGTTCCTACGTTCAGTCCCGACTCCAAGCGCGTCGCTTATCAAGCGAAGCAAGGTGAGAAATGGCTTCTGGTCGTTGACGGCGCCGAGGGCAAGGAATACGATTGTGTTTTCGAGAATGTCTTCAGTCCCGACTCGAATCGCGTCGCTTATGTTGCGGCGCGCGGGAAGAAATGGCTCTTGGTCATTGACGGCGTCGAGGGAAAGGAGTACGACCCCAGCAACGGCCGACTTCCTGTCTTCAGTCCCGACAGCAAGCGCGTCGCTTATAAGGCAGCCCGCGAGCCGATAGGATTTGTCGTTGTTGATGGGGTCGAAGGCAAGGAATATGGCGTCATCCGCGGTTTTACGTTCAGTCCCGACTCGAAACACATCGCTTACACGGCAATGTGCAAGATGAAAACTGTTGCCGTTGTTGATGATGTCCAGGGCAAGGACTATGACCACATTCTGGAGGGTTCGCCCGTCTTCAGCGTCGACTCGAAGCGCATCGCTTACAAGGCAATGCGCGGGTTGAAACAGTTTGTTGTTGTTGATGGGGTCGAAGGCAAGGAATACGATGGGGTTATCGATAATGTCTTCAGTCCCGACTCGAAGCGCGTCGCTTATGGCGCGAGGCTCGGGGAGAAAATGTTCGTGGTCGTTGACGGTGTCGAGGGGAAGGAATACTACGGCATCGGGAAGGAATACTATGGCATCGTGAAGGATACGCTTGTCTTCAGTCCCGACTCGAATCGCATCGCTTATGGCGCGACACGCGGTGGAAAATCGCTCGTGGTCGTTGATGGTGTCGAAGGCAAGGAATATGATGACATTGTCAAAGGAAGCCGCCTCGTCTTCGACTCCCCTACCAAACTTCACACGCTGGCGATTCGCGACAAGGAACTCTTCCTCGTCGAAATCGAAATCACGGAACCCTGATCGGCCGGCGCCCACAAAAGGGGTCAGACCCCTTTTGTGGGGACTGGCCCCCGGTCATGCCGGCTTCACTCGCTCGGAATTGTAATTTCCACGGCGGCGAAGGCGTCGGCCTTCTCGCCAGTCAGATAAGCCTTGATGTAATAAGTGCCGGGTTTGA
>Ga0315281_10004136_pt1 | contig 21143 bp, 23 predicted proteins | sample YL17G07_0_MG_FD_204540 | JGI IMG/M metagenome (GOLD analysis project Ga0315281, IMG submission 204540) | Sediment microbial communities from Yellowstone Lake, YNP, Wyoming, USA - YL17G07_0 | ecosystem: Environmental > Aquatic > Freshwater > Lake > Sediment | place: USA: Wyoming | collected...
TCAAACGTCGCACAAGTCGGCCCCGTCCCTCCTTATGCCCTGGAGCAAGTTAAACATATAACCCTTTAAATTAAAAAGGGGGCAAGGAAACTTTTTTGCTCTTGACACTGTCAACCATATCAGTTGGTCGACCAGTATTTTGCGTTTATTTGACACTTCATCTCTCCGTACAACCAGTTATTCTCTAAACAGGCTGGTACTGAATTTATTGAGAAAATTATCAGTTTCTATATTGTGTTCGGAGAACGCATTCAACACTTTCTTTCGCGTCCATCTGCTTCCTCCGGGGTGAACTTAGTCCAGGTTCGGCGCCGCTTTCCTCATCTGCTTGGTCCTGCCCCGCTGCTTCTTGCTCTCGATCCGACGCTCTTTCGCCGCCAGTGTCGGCCTCGTCTTCTTCCTCGGCTTCGGTTTCTCCGTGGACTTCCGAATAAGCTCCTTTAGCCGCGCGATCGCGTCCTCGCGGTTCCGCTCCTGTGTGCGGTGCTGCCGCGCTTCGATCAGCAGGATGCCGTCCTGGGTGATGCGTCTGCCCGCCAGCCGGATGAGCCGCGTGCGCACATCGCCGGGAAGGGACGGCGAGTTCCCCACATCGAACCGGAGCTGCACGGCCGTGGACACCTTGTTCACGTTCTGGCCGCCCGGGCCCGAGGCGCGGACAAAGTTGAGCTGAATCTCGTTCTCGTCGAGCGAGAGAGTGCGGGTCACTGCGATCATGCCTGTACTGTACACTATTCCTGATGCCGACTCAAGCCGGAATCGTGGGCCGGTTATAAAATGCACGCTATCAGGGCCGGGACTGCGGTCTCGACACTCAGGATGCGTTCTCCCATCTGTACCGGAGTGAATCCGCACGCGCCAAGCTTTTCCATTTCGTAGGGGATAAAGCCGCCCTCGGGACCTATGGCGAGCGTTACGGCGCGTTTGAGGTCACGCGGACAAATTTCCGTGGCATATGGATGCGCGACAAGAGGAAGCGTCCCTTTGATGAGCGCAGGCAGCTCGTCCTCCACAAAGGGCTTGAACAGCGGCTGGAGCTGCACCTCGGGCAGGACCGTGTCGCGTGCCTGTTCGAGACCGAGGATCAATTGTTCTTTCAAGCTGGCTTCGCCCAGGAAGGGACTCTGCCAGAAGCTCTTCTCCACCCGGAAGCAGTTGAGTAGAATAATCCGCTTCACTCCGAGAGAACTGACGGACCGCAGCGCCCGCCGAAGCGCCTTGGGCCGAGGCAGCGCGAGGATGAGCGTCATGGGAAGCGCGGCAGGCGGCGCGCGTTCGAGCCTGACTTCCATCTCCATGACCGATTGGGTCAACAGCGTGACCTTGCCGGACCCGATCTGCCCGTTCAGGACGCCGACACAGAGCTCATCGCCGACTGAAGCGCGGTGCACTTCAAGGACATGCTTGAGGCGTCGTCCCTGAAGACGGGCAATTGTTGTGTCAATGAAGTCGTCCTGGAAGAGGAGGATGAGGTTCATAGCGAGATAACGGTGAAATTCGAATCAATTGAAAAAAGTTCATTCTTATTCAAACGGCCTATACTGCACCCGCACGATCGTGAACACCATCTCTCCCTTGGGCCGCTTGACCATGACTTCATCGCCTTCGGCCTTCTTCATCAGGGCTTTGGCCATAGGCGCATCCATGCTGATCAGGTTCTTCGCGGGATCGAATTCGTCGGGGCCCACGATGCGGTACTCGGCGACATTGCCATCTTCATCCTCAAGCCGCACCCAGGCGCCGAAGAACACCCGTGACGGATCGGTCGGCGCGCTGTCCACAACAACGATATGCTCCAGCCGGTCCTTGAGATGGTGGATGCGGGCATCGATCTCGCGCAGCTGCTTCTTGCGGTAAATGTACTCGGCGTTCTCGGACCGGTCGCCCTCGGCCGCGGCCGCGGCAAGCGCCGCAGTCACTTCAGGCCGCTTTTCCCGCCAGAGGAACTCAAACTCATCGCTCAGGCGCTTCTTGCCTTCAGGCGTGATGTACCTGGAACCTGATATTTGTGGAGGCCGATATCTGCTCATAGGAACGGAATCATACGGTAAATGCGGGCGAGAAGCAAGAACCAACTATCCTATCCCTGCGCAAAACACTGCTGTCTCTTTTCCAACCTTGAACCGCTTTCCCTCCTCGATCAGCGGCTCAAAGCTGACAAGGTTTCCCCGCTGCAGGGCCCCGAAGGGTCCGTTCCCCGGGGTTGCGTCCTTGTCCTGCCGCATGACGAGCTTTCGTTCCCCGGCGCCGCACAGATAGTACTCGACCTTCCCTTTCGAGACCAGCGGCTCACTTACAACCCGAAAGCTATTCGGGCCGCGGACATCCGACAGAGAGAGGCGGTCCTTGCGCAGGACGAGATAGGAGAACTTCAGGGAGTCCTTGCGGAGCCCCGTGAGGTTGTCGATATCTTTCACGAGCGCGGGCGGGTCCCAGGGGAGGTCTTCATGGCACCAGTCTTTTGGGTCCGCCAGCGCGGGACACTTCCCGCTGAAGAGACACGGGGAATAGAGGTGAAGGCCCTGCTCCAGGATGCCGTCACGGACCTCGAGCATCTCGCGCGAGGTCTCCCGCAGGGCCGGCTCGATGATGATACAGCTGCCGTCGTCGGCAAGGGACCTTTTCAGGATATCATTCAACAGGCCCACGCGCTTCCCGGTCCGTGCTTCATCCCGGGCAAACAGCTCGTTCATAACGTTCGACAGGATGATCACGTCAAAATGTCCATGCAAATAATTTCCCAGCCCTCCGATGTCTGAACGGACTGTTTTCAATGACGCCTCGTGCGGATGCGTTGTTCTGGCGGACAAAAAAAGCTCCTCGGCCATCTTCAAATTACCCGCTACCTGATCAACTGCCGTGAACTCAAGCTGCTGCTTCCATGTCCGCTGCGAGAAAAAAGTCAGCGTGCCGAGCGAGGCCGTGCCGGGTCCGGCGCCGATGTCGAGGACCCGGAGCTTTGCTTTTGCGAACAGGTCTCGGGGATGGAGTGACAGTTCCTGAAGCGGCTTGTGGATCTTGGGGAGGTTTGCCGGCAGAAAATAGGCCCGGTATGCTTTTCGGAGCCCCTCGTCCTTGAGGTAGGCCGCGGGAAGGCCTTCGCGCTCCCTGGTCAGAAGCCGGGAAAGACGGTCAACGTCGGAGGCCAGTGAGCGAAGTTCATCGTGCGATGGTTTCGGGGTCATTCTCATGCATGGAGGATATGTTCATTCTCCCTCGTGATGCGCCGGCCCCGCTTACCGTGTCTTCGCCGGCTCGTAGGTGCAAAATGGCTCGGGGCCCAGATAGTCGCCGGACACGGCAAAGGCGCGGGCCCGGCAACCGCCGCAGACTGTGCGATACTCGCAGATGCCGCACTTGCCGTGGTAATGGTCGAGGTCGCGCATCTCCTTAAAGAGTTGCGAATTGTTCCAGATCTTCGAGAACGGCCCTTTTCTGATATCGCCGGCCTCTTTTTCGAGGAACCCGCAGATCTGGACCTTGCCCAGGTGCGACACGAACGCGAAGCTCTGGCCGCCCATGCAGCCCTTGGTCATGGCGTCGAAGCCGTGGGACTCGGGCGTTACGATCCTGCCCTTTTCCTTCTCGCCCTGTCGAAAGATGCGGTAGTAGTGCGGCGCGCACGTGGGCTTGAACTGGATCGGCGTCTTGTCGCGCAGCTCATAGAACCATTTGAGCGTGCTCTCGTATTCTTCCGGCGGGAGCTCCTGGTCCATGAGCTCCTTGCCCCGGCCCGTCGGCACGAGCAGGAACGGGTGATAGGCAACGGCGCCCAGTCCGATCACCAGCTCGAGGAGCTTCGGCAGGTCCTTCACGTTATGCTTCGTGATGGTCGTGTTCACCTGGAACTCCAGGCCGACCTTCTTGAAGTTCTCGATGGCCTTCATTACGCCTTCAAAGGCGCCTTCCACGCGGCGGAAGGCGTTATGGCTCTCGGCGGTCAGCCCGTCGATCGAGAGTGACACGCGCATGATGCCCGAGTCCTTTATTTTCCGCGCCAGCTCCTCGGTCACGAGCAGACCGCAGGGCGCCATGACCATGCGCAGTCCGAGCCCGGCGCCATGCCTGGCAATATCGTAGATGTCCGCCCGCATCATGGGCTCGCCGCCGGTCAGGATGATGATCGGGTCGCTGAAGGACTTGACATCGTCGAGGAAGTTGAAGCACTCCTCCGTGTTCAGTTCGCCCGGGTAGGGACCGTACCTGGCCGCGGCGCGGCAGTGGACGCAGTTGAGGACGCAGCTGCGGGTAACCTCCCAGGCGATCAGCCGGGGGAGGTATTTTTTTTCGCCGCCGGTCTGTCCGTGGCCCTGGGGCGCTTTCATGGTGTGGGGATGGGACATGAAGACTCCTTATATAATTCGTTCAACGTCCACATGCGCGATTTGACCATATGACAATTGAATATGCTTTTTAATTTTGCCCGTCATGTTAAACAATCAAGCGGGATTAGTAAAGACAAAATTCACGATACCTGACCGCTTTGTACGGCCTCGACGGGCGCCCGTTTTATGCATCCGATACATCCGAGATATAAACGGAGTATCGGTCCATTTTCATATTCGCTGATTTCCGGACATGGTCCCGGCATGACGCGGTCCTGATCCGGACGCTGATTCCTCACGGACTGCCCGCAACGACCACCTTGTCCCGTCCTTCAGCCTTGGCACGGTAAAGCGCTTCGTCGGCCCTTCTCAAAACCTCACTTCCCGTTGAGCCGTGTTCAGGGAAAATGGCAACCCCTATGGATACGGCAATAGTTCCGATGGACCGCTCCTGGTATATCAACTCCAATTTTTTTATTCCATTCCGGATGCGCTCGGCCGCATGAATGGCGACGTCTGTTCCGCAATGGGGCATTATGAGTAATAACTCTTCTCCGCCGTAACGGCATGGCATGTCATCTCCGCGGCAGCTCTTCCAAAGATATTCGCCCAGTTTTTTTAGAACAAGGTCTCCGGCCTGATGGCCGTGCGTGTCATTAAAACTTTTAAAATGGTCTATATCCAGAAACAGAATTGTTATCGGCCACTGATGGCGCTTTGCCCTGTTTATCTCGAGTTCAAGCTTTTCCATCATGGAGCGTCTGTTAAAGAGCCCTGTCAGGGGGTCGCGGGTTGCCTGAAAATTCAGTTCCTCGCGAAGTTTTATATTAGATAGAATCACCGCTGTCTGTTCCGAGAAGGTCATGAGCAGGCCCTGTCGTGAAGAATTCAGATATTCTTTCATTTCCGAGATCTTTTCATGCACGGGATGAATGCCCTGAAAATGGAGCATGCCGATGACATCGTCTCTTGCCACAAACGGCATACACAGGCGCCATTCATGCTGCAAGCGCTCAAGATGTTTGCAGGGTCTTTCCTGGTCCGAATATATCTCCCTAAGCCTGACCGCCATGCATTCCTTCGGAGCAAACGACTGCTGGAGGTGAATGGATTCTCCCCATGATGAAACGGCCTCCAAAAGGTTTCCCGAGGAATTGAGGACGTATAAAGCGCCCGCATCGGCGGGGAAGAACTCCCGCGCAAAGCGCAGTATAACAGGATAGGTCGCTTCCAGGGTGGCGCAGGAATTGAGCAGGTTATTCATATGGCTCAGCGCCATGATTTCCCTGTTCCTCTGCTCAAGTTCCTTCATCCACACATTGCGTTCCGCATCGGCCTTTTCCCCCAGTTCCTCTGCTCTCCTGAGCTTCAGCACCTTATCAATAGTTAACGGCAATGCTTTCAAATGTTTGTTGCCTGTGTCTTTGGTCAGATAGTCATAAGCCCCCGCCTTCATTGCTTTAACCGCAATCTCTTCATCCCCCGCGCCAGTGACCATTATGACAGGAGCATCTGTTTTCAAATTCAGGATTTCCATGCCCGTGCCGTCTCCGAGCATGTAATCCGTGATTATCACATCGAACTTCCCCGTTTCCAGGAGCCTTTTTACTTCTGCAAGAGAACCGGCAATCGTGTAGTCATAGGGAAGCTTCGCTTCTTTTATCGACCGCTTAAAGGCCATCTGGTCTATCCCGTCGTCTTCGATGTATAAGATCTTTATGTTGGGCATTTTTACTCCATGGACCTATTTAAAATATTCAGGGTATAACCTTCTCGCGCAGTCCGGACATAAGCCATGGCTGAATTCCGCCTCTGAATGCTCACTTATATACGCCTCAACCTGCTCCCAGAACCCCCTGTCATCGCGTACTTTTTTGCAGCCTGGGCAGATGGGGATCAGTCCCTTCAAGGTCTTTATGTTGGCGAGGGACTCCCGGAGCTCAAGGATAAGGCCCTCCTTTTCTTCCAATATCTTCTTTCGTTCAATGGCATATTTGATCACCCGGGAGAGCAATCTGGTGTCCATCTCGCCTTTTATCAGATAATCCTGAGCGCCCTCCTGCATTGCCCTTATCCCGGTTTCCTCATCCGCAAGGCCCGTCAAAACCACTATAGGGATTTTCGGCGCCGCCTTTTTCAGGGTCAGGAATGTTTCAATTCCCTGACTGTCTGGAAGCCCGAGGTCCGTCATCAGAACATCAAAGTTAATTTTCTTGAGCATCATCAGACCCGCGGAAAGCGTGTCAACAATGGTAATGTCATATTCGCTGCCCCTGTCCTCTTTCAAACTCCTCCTTATCGCCATTTTATCGATCTTCTCATCTTCTATCAGCAGGAGCTCAATGAGTCTGTCCGTCTTGGAATTCATGTTTTCCCTTGCCCTCCTTTCCGCATGGTGAAACAATAAAAGGGAAGCTCTCGTCGCTTACAAGCCTCTCAAACACCGTCCGGCCCGACCCGTCAGCTTCAAGCGGCAACACCTTGCCCTCAGGCATAACACCTCACTCCGGCAGTTCACTGAGCGACCAGTATAAACTGAACGTTCTGACTGCCTCCACAAAGCGCATATAATCGACAGGCTTAACGACATAACCCGCGACGCTGTGCCTGAAACTCTCAACCTTGTCCCGCTCTTCTTTTGAGGTCGTCAAAACAATAACGGGAATAATCTTTAACGATTCATCCTGCTTTATAATTTTCAGGAATTCAATCCCGTTCATCTTCGGCATGTTCAGGTCCAGTAGTATGAGGCAGGGCCTTTCGTTCCTGGAATTTGCCAGAACAGCCAGGGCCTCCACCCCATTGCCTGCGATATCCAGCCTGTTTGTGATATTCAGGTCATGAAATGCCCTTTTAACGGTCATCTGATCAACCACATCATCTTCAACGAGGAGTATTGGTTTTCTACTTTTCATTTGTCACCTTCGCTTGCCGCCGCGCAACATTTATAGCTTGCATGTTTTTATCTCTCCCTCTGTTTTTCAGCTATCGAAAACCAGAACGTGCTTCCTTTGCCGACCTTCGACTCGACCCAGATCACGCCTCCATACAGTTCCACGATCTTCTTGACGATCGTGAGACCCACGCCCGCGGTCTCGACCTCGTCCCTGGGCTTGAGCGTCTGAAATATCTGGAAGATCTTATCGAAGTACCGCTCCTCAATACCCGGGCCGTTATCGGACACGTAGAAGGTGTGGAAATCCTTGTTTGAAGATATCGTCCTTATGTCCTTGCGAACCGGGGGGGAAGCAGGCCCGCCTTTTCCCATATCCACACACCCTATTTTTATTTCGCCCGCCGGCTTGTCCATGTGTTTCACCGCGTTGCCGATCAGGTTCTGGAAAACCTGGTGGATACGCGTCTTCTCGCACAAGATGGTCGGCAGTTTCGTCTCAATCGTCACCACGACGTGCTCGTCCGCCGATAGGAGCTCAAGCACGTCCCTCACCACCGTGTTTAAATCCACGAGTTTCATCTCTTCCCTGAACCTGCCGACACGTGAATATTGCAGAATGCCGTCGATCAGGCTGTTCATCCTCCTGGCCCTCTGCACAAGCAGGTCCAGGGACGTCCTGCCCTCGTCATCCAGCTTGTCCGCGTAATCCGCCTCAAGCCAGCTCGAAAGCGAGGTGATCGCCCGCAGCGGCGCCTTGAGGTCGTGGGAGACGACGTAGGCGAAGGAGTCAAGCTCCTTGTTGGAAGCCTCAAGTTCCGCTGTCCGCTCGGAGACCTTCCGTTCAAGCGAGCCCAGCGACTCCTGCAGCGCCTTTTCCATCTTCTTCCGCTCGGTGATGTCTAACGAATACTCTATCACCTGGTCCACGTTTTTAACGCTGTCAAAGACCGGGTAGCAGTGGACCTCCACATTTCTGGGATTGCCGTCCCGGTCGTAATGGATATGTTCCGCTATGGCTGGTTTTTTTGTTCTTTTCACTTCCTCCAGGGGGCACGGCTGCTCGTCGCTTCCGCAGGGCGTGGTTTTATTATGGGAAACGGCATGGCAGGTCGCGCCCTCCCCCATGGCGGACGCCGCTGCGTTTTTCATCGCTATGGTGTGGTCCTTAACATTGATCACAATGAATGGATGGGTTAAGGAATCAATTATCAGCCTGTTAAATTCATGCAGGACCCTGAGCCTGTCTTCATTCTGCTTGCGCTCGGTCATATCTCTAAGAATGCCCAAAAGATACGTCCTGCCCCCCATTATTAAAGAAGACATGTTAACACCGGCATAAAAGATGCTCCCATCTTTTCTTTTTACAGGAAGGTCAATTGCAAGCTTTATTTCGCTCCTCGCCTGTTTTTCGAACAACTCCATGACATACGGCCGGTCCTTTTCAGGATGGATGTCGAAGACGCTGATGGTCTTTAGTTCTTCCTCTTCATAACCAAGCATTCCGCATATCGTCTTGTTGCCCGTCAGAAATTTCTTTGTCTCAACGTCCGCAAGAATGATCCCGTCATGCGCGGTTTCAAAAAGACCCTTGAACTTTTCCTCCGATGCCCTCAGCTCCTCCGAAGCCTGCTTGCGCTCGGCGATATTCGCCCCCAATTCTTCCCCAAGCATATTGATGCCGGTGATAAGGGCGTCTATATCGTCGTTCTTCTCGGAGATTGTTCCGCGGGCCTTCAAATTGCCCAGGGCAAACTCGAAGATGACATTAAGCGCCTCCCTGATCCTCGGGTCCGCAACCATGCTCCTTCCCTGTCCCTTCATCTCACCGGAGGTCTTGCTCATGTTTTGATCGTCCATGGTCTTTTCATTTTTTTTCCTTCATCTGCCGGTTCTTCCCGGCCGGTATAACAAAGCTGAATCTTGAGCCCTTTCCGAGCTCACTTTCAACCCATATCGTTCCTCCCTGCATCTCAACCATCTTTTTCGCAATCGCAAGCCCCACTCCCGTGCTTTCCAATTCGTCCCTCGACTTCAGTGTCTGAAACATCTGGAATATCTTTTCAAAATACCGGCCCTCGATTCCGGGGCCATTGTCAGAAACATAGAATGTATGATAATCGCCTTCATCGACATGTCCGACCCTTATCTCGCCTTTCGGCTTGTCCATAAACTTTATTGCATTGCTCAGCAGGCCATAGAAGACCTGAAAGATGCGCGATTTTTCACATGCTATTGTCGGCATCTCCGTCTCCACCTTTATCTCAATATGCACCGGCGCCGCAAGCATGTCAATGAGTTCATCGAGCATTGGTTTGAGCTCTACGTCGGCCAATTCCTCTTTGCTACGCCCCACCTTCGAATAATGCAGAATGCCATCGAGCAGGTTGTTCAGCCTCGTTGACCTGCTTACGAGCAGGTCCAATGATTGCCTGCCCTCGTCATCGAGCTTGTCCGCGTAGTCCGCAATAAGCCAGTTTGAAAGAGCTGCAATGCCCCTTAACGGCGCTTTCAGATCATGGGAAACAATATACACAAAAGTCTCGAGTTCTTTATTGGCAGCATCGAGGTTGCAGTTGACCGCCTTCAGGGAAGCTTCTTTTTTAATGAGCTCCGAAAAGGAACTATTAAGGTCATGGGCCATTCTATTGAAAGTGCGCGCCAGTTGACCTATCTCATCCTTTGACTTGACTTCCACATTAATATCGAGCTTTCCCCTCCCGAGCTCGGCTGCGGCCATGCCCAGTTCTTCTAAAGGTTTCGTAATTGCGCGCGATAAAAAGACTGTGCTGAGTAGGGCGATAAAACCGATGGCTGAAAAAACAACAAAAAATTTATTTCTTTGTTCATGAATGCCGGCAAAGGCCTTTTCTGAAGGGGTGCATATTTTCAGTATCCATTCATTTCCCTTGAAATCCAGATAACCCCGCTCCTGGGCAAAGGCCGTGAGTTCGTCTTCTCCCTTGTAATTGTGTCTTATGCTGCCCGCCTTTGCCCCTTGAGAAACAAATCCTTTAATAGCCCCCCAATCATTTGATAATCCCTTTAGTATTTTGTTTTTGTCGTAAGCAGAATAGAGGACCAGCCCGTTTTTATCCAACAACTCTATCATTAAATCTGTTTCCGCCGGCTGGATGCCGGCCGCCTGTCTTATGATTTCATACAGGCTGTCAATGGATATCATGGAGACAACAACGCCGGCGGGTCTGCTTTCTTTGTCTTTGACTGCATATGCTGAGTAAACGACGACCTTCTTTATGGTTTCAGACATGGCTATCAGCGAGACAAACTCCTTGCCCTCCGCAATACCCGGCCAGTATTCTGTAAATGCATGTTGTTTGCCGATATTCGTTCCTGACGTGTCGGCTATTTTTGTCCTTCTTAAATTAAAAAAAGCCAGCGATAGATAGAGCTGGTCCATGTTCAGGAACTCTTTTAATCTTCCTGAAATCCGTTCCGGTGTGGAAATTGACGAACTAATTACAGGGTCAGCGGCAAGGAACCGCATGTCCCTATATCTTTCAAAAAGCATTCTGTCTATTTTATCCATGGTATGGAACGCCTGCACTTCAAGCTTTTCTTTTACCTTCTCTTCCAATATGCCGACTGTCGATATATAACCGACATAACCGGCAATCACGCAACTCAGCAGGAAAAGCCCTGAGAATAATCCAATAAGTTTTGTTTTTATTTTCATTTATTTCTCTTAAAGGGCCGCCCCTGCGGATAGAGCCATATCCCCGACAGGAGCATGCGGGGATGATAAATAAAGATTGATAAAATGTCATTCCCGAAGGTTTAATCGGGAATCCGGCGTTTCAGAGAAACGCCGCATATTGTGCCTGTTGGAGTCAATCGAATAACCATGGCTCCTCATGGGGGTAGAGGCCGCCTATATATGTAAAGATAGTGGAAAATAGGGGGGATAGCAAGGTACTTTGAGGTAAATGGGTGAGTGGGGAAAAAGAAGGGGGGAACAAAGCAACCGGCATGTTTGGCGAATGGAGTGCCCCGCGGCCCGTGTCGAGGACTTCAAATAAGTGACCATAGAGGTCCGGTTATGCAGGGAAGGAAGTCGGCCTCGTGAGGAGCGCCGGTCATGATGTCCCTTTGGGGCTGTTCAAGCCGCCGGCAATGCCGGCGGCTATGACGGTTGACCCTAAGTTTTTCCGCGCTCAAGTTCCGCGATGAGCTGGGCCACCAGCAAAATAATAACAGCGCTCGCCTCCAAACCGAGCAGGACCACCACGGACGTGGCAAAAGAGCCATAGATAATATTTACCGTGGAGAGGACTGAGTAATACCAGACCAGCGCACGGCGGGTGAACTCCCATAAAACCGTCGCTATCGTACCTCCCATCAGAGCGTGCCGGAACGTGATGCGCACCACGGGCATGACCAGGTAGAAGGAAGTAAGCAGCAACACCTCGCCGATTATCCCGAGTAAATACAGCGCAACGAAGGAAGTGCCCTCAAGGCTGAGACCCCATCCAAATACGACTAATTGCCTGCCGTTATGTGTCTCTATGGCGCCCGCGATAAACGACACCAGCAGGACGCCCAGGCCGATTAAAAAGATAAATATGTAAGGAATAACGGCGGACAGGAGATAGTGACGTTGTTGAGTTCTGAAACGATGATAAAAGATCACCGACATGGCGCTTTCGAGCACGGTAAAGGCTATGGAACTGAAAAAGAGCATGGCCAGAAAGACAAAACTCCCGACCGACTTGCCGTGCTCAAGAAATACCCGCACTTGTTCAGTCAGGGTAGCGGCATAGCCCGGAATCATCATTTCTATATAGGTCGACAAGGTGTGAAATAACAGGTCCTTCTCGACAAAATGTGACAGCGCAATGAGGACGAGGATCGACAGGGGCACAATCGACAGGAGGGTATAATAGGCGATAGCGCCGGCCAGCAAGAGACCCTGATTGCGTCTGAAAGCACGCACGACGCTGCCCAGGAAACCAAAGGACCGGCTGAGGAGCACATGCATGTTTTGACGTTTCTTCATAGCGGGGCCAAAGGGTCCAAAGACAATCAGGTAATTTTATTTCGGCGTGATCAGGAAGCAAGGACCGGTCCTCAAGGTCCTCGTTCGGCCTGGAGAGAAAAACGCCTCTGTACCGCTCTCCAGGTCCTTTTTCAAATTGTAACAGAAGGTCCGAGAAGGCGCGCGTGTCATTCCTCCGGCTCAGGCGTTCGCACGTTCCCGGCCCGGCTGTTTTCACGGGCATACCCGGTTATTCCCATCAGCAATCGGACCAAACCGTAACAAAGCCAGCTCATGACCCGGAAATAAGCGGGCTGCTGTTTCCAGTTGTCCTTCAAGATCCGCCGGCCGTCGGTCTCCATGGTCTGTTTCAGGCTTTGCGTCAGCGTCCCGCCGAATTCCACGTCATCAACGACAACATTCGCTTCTCGTGAAAGCAGCAGGCTGAACGGATCGATATTCGAAGACCCCACCGTCGCCCAATGCCCGTCGATCACCGCCACTTTGGCGTGCAGGAAGCTCTTGCGGTATTCGTAAATTTCAATTCCCCCCTCGAGAAAATTGCCGTAAAGCGCCCGCGAGGCATAATGCTGTAGAAGATATTCCACCCTCCCCTGCAGCAGCAAAACCACCCGTACGCCGCGCCCGGCCGCATTGACCAGCGCATGACGAAAATCAAGCCCCGGCAAAAAGTATGCATGGGCGAGAATGATCTCTGATTCCGCCTGCCCGATCGCCCGCATATACGCCGCTTCAATGTCCCGGCGATGACGGAAATTGTCCCGCACCAGAAATGCGGCGTTCATGCGTCCCCCGGCGAAGGTTGAAGCAGGCGGGGCCACGCCCCGGACCGTCCTTTTGCGAAAATAACTCCACTCCACCGTTGACCACAGACGCTGGGCGGAAAGGCGGACCACGTCCACCAGCGGACCTTCCACGGCTACGGCGTAGTCGTAGCGAGGGGGCATGTCGCTTGTCGGTTTCCTGTCATCGATAATGTTGATCCCCCCGACAAAGGCGAGCTCCCGGTCCACGACCGCGATTTTCCGGTGCATCCGGCGCAGGCGCTTGCGCCGAAACGTCCAGGGGGATATCTTGGGCCGGTAGATGAGCGCCTTCACGCCGGCCGCGCGCAAGTGGTCCAGCATGCTCGGCGGCAGGTCCTTGGACCCGTAGCCGTCGATCAGCGCATGGACGTTTACGCCGCGCAGAACAGCGCGCTTCAGCGCGTCCGCAATCCGTTGTCCGGTGGCGTCATTTTCGTAAATATACGTTTCAAGATAAATTTCATGTCTTGCCCGGTCGAACGCCGCTTCGAGGGCGGGGAAATAGGCTTCTCCGTTCTGTAACAGCGTGACCTGATTGCCCGGGACAAAGCGGGACAGGCTCGCGGGTGAGACAGCTTGATGCAGACTACGGCGATGTCGCTTCCCGTGGGGCATAACAAGTATCCGTCTCTTTAATAGTATTGAGAGCGCAAGCGGTCGATGGGGGAGCTTGAATCATATTGATGCGAGCCCCAGATACTTCATCGGGTTGTCCGCCGCAAACCGGATCGCCAGCTCCTGCGGCACGCCGAGCTCAATCAGGTTCTTCACCGCTTCCGCCAGCGCAATGCCGCTCCCCATAAGAATGCCGCCGGCGCCACGGATAGGGCCGCGTCCCCACTTCGGCCCTTTGACCGAATCCGAGATGAGGATGATCTTGTCAGGCGCTTTCATATCTAAAAGCATTTTGAGGCTCTGCGGATGCAGATGGGCCATGTCCGCGATGACCTCCACATGGATGTCCTCGTCCATGAGCCCGAACCCGGCAAGCCCGGGTTCCCGGTGGTGAAATCCGCGCATGGCGTTGAACACGTGGGTGATGCCGGTGGCGCCGGCGCGTTTGCCCTCCTCGGCCTGTTCAAAGGACGCATCGCTGTGGCCCATGTGAACAAGGAGCCCTTTTTCGCGGCAGAGCTCGATCACCCTGAGCGCGCCCGGAAGCTCCGGGGCAATGGTGATGATCTTGATGAGGTCCTCGAAGTCCTCGACAAGCCGGGAGAGCGTGTCCACCGAAGGCTCAACAAAGCTTTTTCCGTCCATCGAGGCCGCTCGCTCGGGATTCAGGAACGGCCCTTCAAGATGGACCCCGAGGATCCGGGCGCCTTCGCGCTGCGCCTCCATGGCGCGCCGCACCGCGGCCATGTTCTCGCGCATGACCTCGATGGCGCCGGGATAGATTGTTGGAAGGATTGCCGATGTCCGGTGGTTCCCATGAATTTCCGCCATCCGGAGGATATCATCCTGCCGCCGCGTCCGCGTGTCGTAATCACCCGCGCCGTGCACGTGGATGTCGATCAGATACTGTTTGTTCCCTACTGCGTAGGCCATGGGGACCTCAAGCGCTGGCGCAAACGGCAAAAACCCGCTTCTTTATTTTGTACCGTGCGCTTTGAATTTTGCGCTGTTTGAATTGCTTCTACGTGATTTTCCCCCGCCGCGAGAAAAATTCGCTCAGGGCAAGCCGCACCACGGCCCCACGGTCCCAGGGCTGTTTCAGCTCCTTCGTGAGTTCCGCGGCCGTCTCATCCAGCGCCGGGATATGTTCATCCTCAAGCTGGATCGTGACCTCCACCAGTCCGTGCTCGTGCTCCTCGAGCTCGTCATGTCCGTGGCCGCTGTGTTCATCATGCTTGTGCGAATGCTCGTGGTTGTCGTCCATACCATACCTCAAAAGATGCCAACGTTCAAAGCTCACATACGGGACAAATAGAAAACAAAAAAAATTTCTGCGAACCTTTGCTCATTGTCGTTTGACTTGACATTTGGATTTTGATATTTGAACTTCTCTGTACCACCGTGTCTCCGCGGCAAACATCAAAACAGCGCCCTCATCATCACCGGCATCGTGAAGAACAGCGCCACGGTCGAGACCGTGATGCACGCGGCCGCGAGCGGCACATCCAGCTCGAACTCGTCGGCAATCACGAGCAAAAGCACCATTACCGGCATCGCGCCCTCAATGGTGGTCGCCTTGAGCGCCCCGGCCGTCATCCCGAGCCGAGAACCGATCCACCACGCCAGGGCCGGCGCAAGCGCCAGTTTGATCGCAAGCGCGGGTACGGCCGTCAAAAGCCGCTTCACATCATGGAAATCGAGCGCCAGGCCCACGGTGAAGATCATGATCGGGACCACCGCCCTGCCCATGAGCCCAACAGCATCCTGCGCCGGCTGCGGCACCGCGACCCCGGCGAATCGGACTGCCATACCCGCGGCCACCCCCCAGAGCGGCGGGAGCAGGAACACGCGTTTGAGCGATGCGCCTATGGACACGGCCTTGCCGCCGCCATACCGCGCGGCGATGAACACCCCGAACGTCAGCAGGATCGGTGTTGATGCGAGCAGATCATAGAGGACCGCCGCATATCCATACTGCACGCCGAGCATCTCGGTGATGACCGGAAGCCCCAGATACATCACGTTGCCGAACGCGGCGGATATGATCATGACCCCGACAGCGGGACGCGGTATATCCTTGAACCACGGCAGCAACCGATAGACCGCAAATCCGGCCGCGAGGCACGCCAGGACGACGATTGCCCCGGTCAGCGGTATGAAAACAAGGCTCCGGTCGCTCGGGGCGCCCGCCATCAGGCCAAAGGCCAGCGCGGGGATGAAGAAATTGAACACCGCCACACTCAGCGCATGACGCACCCGGTCCCGGTCGAGACCGCCGGGGTTGAAGAACCTCCACGCGTACCCCGCCGCGATGATCAGGCCGAATGAGTACAGGACCTTGTTGATACCCGCTCCTTGCCGTTCATAATAAGGGGTCTCTGCCGTGTCCGGGGACGTGTCACCGGAAACCACATAAACATTTTACCTGCTTTTAAAAAAAGATACCAGCAAATGTTTCGGCCTCGGAAGTTCACCCCTGCTTCTCGATCCTGTCTTTTGGTATGAACAGTATCGTCAGCATGCCGGGTATGGTCATGATACAGGCAATGATGAAGAACACCGGATAACCGACCTTATCCTGAAGCCAGCCCGCGATGAATCCCGGCAGCATCATCCCGAGCGCCATGATGCCCGTTGAGATGGCGTAGTGCGACGTCTTGTATCTTCCCCGCGCCGAGTACATGAGGTAGACGGTGAACACCGTGAAGCCCAGACCGTAGCCGAACTGCTCAAGCGCCACCAGGGGATAGACCAGCCCGATCGATGGTTGATGATAGGCCAGGTATACAAAAAAGAGGTCGGGCAGATGCATGGCGATCACCATGGGCCAGACGCAGCGTTTGAACCCGTACCGCGAGATCAGCCAGCCTCCGAGGATCCCGCCGAAGACCAGACACAGAACGCCCACCGTCCCGTAAACGAGGCCGACCTCTTTGGTAGTGAGCCCCAGCCCGCCGGCGCCCGCCGCGTCGAGAAGAAAGGGAGAGACCAGTTTCATGAGCATGGCCTCGCCCAGACGATAGAACAGGATGAACGCCAGCATCACCCCGACCTTCTCCTGCCTGAAGTAAGCGCTGAAAACCTCGACAAATGACGCGCCCTCTTCCTTTTCTTTCCCCGGACCGCCGCTGTCGGACGCGGGGAACGGCAGCGAAAATTTGTGATACACCGCCGCCCCCGCGAAGATCAACCCGGAAGCGGCCATGACCGTCGACCAGCTCCACGCGATATCGTTGCTCGAGGTTTCGAGCATGCCCGCAACATACACGAGAAAGCCGGAGCCGAAGATCATCGCCAGCCGGTAAAACCCGGCCCGGAGCCCTACGAACAGGGCCTGTTCCTTCTCCGTGAGCGCGAGCATGTAGAACCCGTCCGTGGCAATATCGTACGTGGCCGAGATGAACGCGCCCGCGCAGAACGCTGCCAGGGACAGGAAGAAGAACGCTTCAGTCCTGAGCGAAAAGGCGATAACGAACATGCAGAGACTCATCGCCGCCTGGGCGCCGAGGACCCACTTCCGCTTGGTCGAATACACGTCAACAGCCGGCCCCCAGAACATCTTGAGGACCCAGGGGAGATAGAGCCAGCTCGTCCAGAAGGCGATGTGCGCGTTGTCAATGCCCATGCGCTTGTACAGGATGACCGAGACCGTGTTAATGAGTACATACGGGAGGCCTTCGGCAAAGTAGAGCGTGGGAAGGAAAGACCAGGGATTGCGGAAAAGGGACCGTTTTGTCATGGGCAAAAGAGTAGCAGATTGCCGGGAAAACATCCAGAAAAAACATGACAAGGGGCGATTTTCCTTTGACTTTCTTGCCATATTCAGGTATTTTCGTACAGGAATTCAGGAATTCACGCCATACTCGAGAGGTCCGCTATCATGAAATCGATATCATCCATGTTACTGGTCTTGACCGCCGCGCTCATCCTCCAATCGGCAATCGCGCCGAGTACGGCCCGAGCGGACGAAATCATCGCGAACAATTCCTCGACTGCTTCGTGCAGTAGCTCAACCACCCCACCCTGTTATACCACCATCCAGGCAGCTATAGACGCCGCCAGCGCCGCGACCGGAACAACCTACACGGTCCGGGTGGAACCGGGCGCCTATCAGGAAAATATCACCCTGAAGGGAATCACGGTGCGGGGACGCGAGACGGCAAGGACCATCGTATTCGGCAGCGGCACACTCGTCACGGCAGGCACCAGCAGCTCGGCCGGCAGCATCTCCAACCTTACCTTCGCCAACGCATCGATCGGCATTGATGCCACGAACAATACCGCCTCCTTTGAGATCAAGAACAATATCTTCATGGGGCTCGCTACGGCCGTCAAATTACAGGGTTCTTCGAATACAACAATCAGCAACAATGTCTTTTACGCGAACGGGACCGCAATAAGCACCGACGAAGACAGGGTGATTAAAAACAATATCTTTCTGTCAAACACCACCATGGCAATATCCACGATTGCAACAGTTGCCAATATTACCTACAATGACTTTTTCTCAAATGCAGCGGACGGCGTAGTGTGGGAAACCACAACCAACATTGCCGATGATCCCTCGTTCGTCGCCGCGGCGGCAGCAACTCCTGACTTTCACTTGCAATCCGGCTCGCCATGCATAAACACGGGTTCAGGAGCGGTTGACCTGGGTGCGTACGGAGGACCCGATACGGACACGATACCGTTTATGGTGTCCGGAGTGACCACCTCGCTGGATACGACAACCAATGACGTCACGGTAAGTTGGACTGCTAATCCGGACTATAAGGTCATCGGTTACCGGGTGTACTATGGAAAGACCTCCGGCGGCCCCTATGACGGGACCGGCGCCGTGGATGGCAGCTCTCCCATCTCACTCACAACGGGCACAGCTGATTCGACATATGTCTTGAGCGGTCTTACGTCAACCGTGAGCGCCCCGGGAACTCCCACGGACCTACAGTCGTCCCCCCTGAATGAAAGCCTCGACCTGAGCTGGTCGCCCGCGGAAGGCGCAACGAGCTATATGGTTTACTGGAGCACCTCATCCTTTGACATATCCTCTTTGCCGACCGATTCAACTGAAGTCGATCAAACATCTCAAAGACTGACAGGCCTGACAAACGGGACACCTTATTATATAGGCGTGGCGGCGGTTGCCGAGGCATCATACTATGTCGCGGTCACGGCAATCTATGCGACTTCCGATACGGACCCCGGCGTAAGCAATGAAAGCTGGTATTCCAGCGAGGCGACCACCGGCATCGGCGGTTCAATGACAGGCGCTCTCTCGGCCGTTATAACTGATTACCCCGAGGCCCTCGTGGCATATCCGAACCTGGAGAGCAAAGGACCGCGTTGCTTTATCGCGACAGCGGCCTTTGGATATTATTCAGCGCCGGAGGTGCGGGCTTTGCGCGAATTCCGCGACCGTTACCTGCTCACGAACAGCGCGGGCGCCGCATTTGTCAGGTGGTATTACGGGCATGGCCCGGTTGCCGCCGCCTATATCGACGCCCACCCGGCATACAAGCCCGTTGTCAGGGCGGCGCTCATGCCGGCGGTGGGAATCGCGCTCTTTATGACGAAAACTCCGTTCTTCATCAGGGCAGTCGTTGCCCTGTTCTTCCTGATGATCGCGCTCATGATCGCGCATCATCTTTTCAGAAAGAAGCTTTCAGGCTCGGGAGGCGCCCTGTGAAAAAAATCTTATTGCTTTTACTCACTCTTGCCGTACCGGCGGCTTCATATGCCGAGGAGCAGCTCCTTACGCTTCCCTCCTGGTCCCTGGAACTAAAGGGCGGCACGTTCGCTCCGGCCCTTGATAACTGGGCGCAGTACTACGGCAGAAAAGACATGCCGGAGTATGCGGTGACCCTGGCCTACAAGGTCCTGCGCCAGCTCGAGTTCGGAGTCGGCGTTGGAGCGGCCAGGGACAGAGGCCAGGCCTATGCGCCGCTGCATAGCGCCGCTGCCGGGCAGGCCTACCTGGCCGGAAGCGTCAGCACCAAGCTGTATCCGCTCAATGTCTTTGTTCTGGCGCGCGGCATCATCAGTGAAAATCAATGGGTGGTGCCGTACATCGGCGCCGGCTGGACCAGAATGTATTACCGCCAGACGGTTGATGAACAGGGGGGGGAGGTCCGCGGCTCCGCGGACGGCTACCATGTCAGGGGAGGTCTGCAGCTTTGCCTGGACGGTCTCGACGAGAGCGCGGCCAACAACATGTACACGGACTATGAAGTATACCATACCTATTTATTTATCGAAGTTGAAAAGACGCAGGCGAAGGTAAAATCCTTGTCGGTTGAGCTCGGCGGCACTGCCTATCTGACGGGCCTGCTGTTTGAGTTTTAAAATCCGAGGAACTCGCGGACGGACCATCACCGCATACACAGGCATACACGGCAGGGAGTCGTCTCCATTCAGGATCTATGGATACTTCTTCTCGGGGAGCCGACAACAGCGCATGGGGTCGCATCGCGTAGTTCCCGGTTTTCCCGCCGTCCCTTTACTTTACACCGGCTAAAAGATCCCCTTGCCGCCCCTTACCAGCAAAAGACCCTGTCGCTTGAAAACACGGCCGCCACCAGTTTATCGTATGCAATGCCGCCCTTGGCGAGCTCGATGACCTGCGACTGATTGCCCGACGCCTGCAACTCAATGATCTTCCTCGTGCTTGCGTCCGGCGCTTTTTTCACAATATGCAGAATCTTCATGGCGCGGTCCTCCTTCGCTTAGTACGGCACCACAAGGTCATACTCAAGGAGTTTCTTTGCCATCTCCTCAAGACTGATCGTTGTGAAGCCGTTTTCGGGATTATTGGAGTATATCTTCAACTCAAGTTCCGTTGCCAGCTCAAGCGGCTGCGCTATCTCCGGATTATTCTTGTCGAGCTTGCGGTCAAGGACGAAGAGCTCGATGATATCGTCCGCAAGCGTGACCCCGCTCGCAACGCGGAGCGCCTCGCTCGGCCTGTCTCTCACGATAACCGCAATCCTTTTTCTGTCTCCCATGGCCACCCCCTTTTAAAATACCAGCACCCGCGCGCTGTCGTGCAGCATTCCGGCGTTGTTGTACTGGCTGCCGTACGATATTCCCTCGGTCTTGCCGTGGAGCCCGAGCAGCTCGCGGCTGTGGTCGCAGACGGAGATCTCGACGCCGTCGATCTTGAGCAGCTCAATAAATCCGGGGTCCTTGCTGAATTTCACGCCCTCGTCGGTCATGAAGATCGTCACCGGATGCCCGGCCGCGCTCGCCGCCTTCACCACGCCGGTGATATGCTTTAGGTCCTCATACTTCGTAATCATGATACCAAGCCTCTCCTGTGCCATGTCGTGTTCACCTCCTTCCCGTGCGCATAGTCATACTATAGCAATCGACATAGGTAGGCCCTCACGGGCTTTCCCTGTCACACCACCGTGCGTACGGGTCCGTACACGGCGATTCGGCTGGTTAAGCGTTACGAACAACTAATCTTGGAAGTCCGAGCGAGTCAAAAT
>Ga0315281_10004137_pt1 | contig 21143 bp, 21 predicted proteins | sample YL17G07_0_MG_FD_204540 | JGI IMG/M metagenome (GOLD analysis project Ga0315281, IMG submission 204540) | Sediment microbial communities from Yellowstone Lake, YNP, Wyoming, USA - YL17G07_0 | ecosystem: Environmental > Aquatic > Freshwater > Lake > Sediment | place: USA: Wyoming | collected...
CGTGCGGCTTTACATCCAGGCGTGCACGTACGAATTCCCGGTGCACGCCATGGACGCCATCAACGTCGCCATCGGACTCGACCACGAGATCCGGCTGCGCCGCATCGAAGCGCTTTTAAGGATCAATCTTGAGACTCAGTGGATGGATTCTCGACCTTTACCCTTGCCCCGAGGGGATGACGCTGTGGCTGATTCCGGCGAGCGGGAGCGGGAAACGTTGGAGACTGATTGACCGCTCGTTTCGGCCCTCGTTCTATGTCTACGGCCCGGAGCCCCGGCTGCGGCATCTGGCTCGGGCGCTCGCCGCGCGCGCCCACGTCACCTGCACGCTCACGCGCCGCGAGGACATCTGGGAAGGCCTGGAACTGCTCGTGCTCGAAATCACCGCGCATCATCCCACGCAGTTTGCGGCGCTCGCTCGCTTCGCCTCGCGCTTCGATCCCGGCCTGCGGCTCTACAACTCCGACTTGATGCTCGCGCCGCTCTATTGCTGGGAGAAGAATGTCTTCCCGCTGGCGAAGGTGGAAGTGGAAACGGGTGCTGGGTGCTGGGCGCTAGGTGCTGGGGCAGGAAAGAACCCAGTACCCAGAACCCAGTACCCAGAACCCAGCACGGCCTCTGAGTCGAGGGAGGTAGCGTCACAAGAGATTCTTGCCATTGAATCGAAAGACGACGAATGGGCGATTGATTTCGAATTGCCGCCGCTCAAGATCATGCGAGCGCGCCTCGAAGGTTTGGGCAAGGTCGATCCCCAGCACGGCCGGCGCGGCAAATTGGAAGTGGCGGTGGATGACGACTGGCTGGAACTCGACGATGCGCTCGAACCCGTCGCCGTGGGCTTCGAGCGCCTGCTGCGCGCGCACGATCCCGACCTCATCGTGAGCGAGTGGGGCGATTCGACGCTCTTTCCCGGCCTCTTGCAGCAGGCGCGGCGCGAGCGCCTGAATCTTTCGCTCAACCGCGACCCCGCCTATGGCGCCGTCCAGCGCAGTCGCGCGCGCAGCTACACGAGCTACGGCCGCATCCTCTTCAAGGCCGGCGCCACGACGCTCTTCGGCCGCCTGCACGTCGATACGCAAAACTCCTTCATCGCCGACCAGTGCGAACTGGACGGCCTGTGGGAACTGGTTCGCGTCACCAAACTCCCCGTGCAATATTGCGCGCGCACCACCACCGGCACGGGCATCTCCTACATGCAGATGGAACTCGCCTGGCGCGATGGCGTGCTCATCCCCGAGCAGAAGGCCGAGCCGGAAAGCCCCAAGCACCCCGACGAATTGCTGGTGGCCGACCGCGGCGGGCTGGTGTTTCCTCCACGCCTGGGATTTTTTGAGAACGTCGCGGAACTCGATTTCATCAGCGAGTTTCCGAGCATCATGGCGCGGTTCAACGTCTCGCCGGAGACGGTCAATTGCCGCTGCTGTCCCGATGCGCCGCGCGTGCCCGAACTCGGCTACCGCGTCTGCCAGCGAAGGCGCGGCATCACCAGCCGCGTGGTCGAGCGGCTGATCGCGAAGCGCGAAGAGTACAAGCGGCGGATTGCGGGGCTTGGGACTCGGGATTCGGGGTCTGGGTACTGGGTACTGGGTTCTGGGCTCTTTCCTGCCCCAGCACCTAGCCCCCAGCACCCAGCACCCGTCTCTACCTTTGCCAATTACAAACAGCGTCGCTCGTCGCTCAAATGGCTGCTGGTTTGCTGCTTCGGCTATACGGGTTACAAGAACGCGCGCTTCGGCAAGATCGAGGCGCACGAGGCGATCAACGCCCTGGCGCGCGAGAAATTGTTGGTCGCGAAGGAGACCGCCGAGCGCGCCGGTTTTCGCGTCTTGCACGCGCTGGTGGACTCACTTTACGTCCAGCGCGCGGAGGCGACGCGCGAAGACTACGCTCGCATGGCGCGGGAGATCGAGCAGCGCACCGACCTGCCCATGGCGCTCGAGGCGGTCTATCGCTACGTGGTCTTCCTGCCCTCGAAACAACACGCCGAGGTGCCCGTACCGAATCGCTTTTTCTGCGTGCCGGAAGACAGCAGCGAAATCAAAATCCGCGGGCTCGAGTGCCGCCGGCACGACACGCCGCCCATCGTCGCGCGCATGCAGCGCGAAGCGCTGGCGGTCGTCGCCGAAGCGCACGACTACGAGAGCTATTGCCGGAAGCTGGAAGAAGCGCGCGAGGTGCTCAACCGCTATCTCGAGCGCGTGGAGAACGGCAGCGCGCCGATCGAGGAGTTGATCATCAGCCGGCGTATGACGCGCCCGCCCGGCGCTTACAAGCAAGCCAACGCCACGGCCATCGCCGCGCGGCAACTCGACCGTTCCGGCGTCGAACTGCGCCCGGGCGAGATGATCGAATACATCATCACCGACGCCGATTCGAATTACTCCGATGACCGCTACCGCGCGTTCACGATGTGGGAGGGCTGGCACGGCTACGATGTGAAGGAGTACCAGCGCGCCCTGCGCGAAGCCTTCAAGCCCCTGGAGCTGTTCGCCCGCCCAGTCGAACTTGCAGCGCAACACTCGCTTTCCAGTGTTGCGGCGTTTCCATATTGAAAAGCCGCAAGATTGCAAAACGCATCTTGCGCCCCCTCTCGCGATTCATCGCGCCAAGTGCGTCTTGCCGTAATAAGATAGAGGCAGGAGGAGCACTGATATGAAACGAGCATGCGTGCTGATGTTGCTTATTCTGGGATGGGCCGCAGCGGCCTACGCGGGGAAAATCTACGGAAGCGTGAGCGAAGGTGGCAAGCCCGTTGGGCAGAACGTAAAGGTGGAAGTCACCTGCGGCGCGAGCAACTACGCCGCGCAGACGGACGCCTACGGCGCGTTCAAGCTTTTCGTGCCGGACAAAGGCAAATGTACGTTAAAGGTTTACTATCAGGGGCAGACGCCGTCTTTTGAGATCAACTCCTATGAGGGCTCAGTGCAATATGACCTGATCCTTGAGAAGAAAGGCGCGCAGTACACGCTGAGGAGAAAGTAACGATGGAGAACAAGGGAAAGGATATCTGGGACAAGCTGGAGATCGTCTTCAAGCCCCTGAACGGCTTGTTGACCGCCCTCGCCGTGGGCCTTCTCGGCTACTACACCTCGAATCTCCTCCGCCAGAGGGAAACCCGCGAAACGAACGAGCGCATCTACACGCAGCTCATGAGCAGCCGCGAGCAAGCCGAGAGCGCGCTGCGCAAAGACATGTTCGTTTCCATCATCCAGTCGTTCCTTCGGCCTGATTCCGCCAGTCTGGAAGACCGGATGCTGAACTTGGAACTGCTGGCCTACAACTTCCACGAGTCCCTGAACCTCAAGCCCCTCTTTGTGCACCTCAACAAACAAATTACGGCGTCCTCCGACCCGTCCAAGGCGGAGTATTTCAATCGGCTGAATTCCGTCGCGCGACAGATCACCACAAAAGAGATGGTGCTTTTGGAACAGGTGGGCAGGAAGTTCAGCCGAACCGTCGATTTCGACAGATTCCGCGCCAACCCCGGCGGCCTGGAGCTCGATCAGGAAACCCTGACGCTCGACGGCACCGAGCGGGAATTCATGCTGTCGGTGCTCGAAGTTGACCCCAAGCGGCGCGAGCTGACCATGGAACTCGGTGTGCGCACACCCAAGGAATCACCGCTCGTCCGTCGGCTCACGTTCCACGTCGGCTACTTTGACTTTCCGATGATCGACAACACCCGGCTCTCGCGCGACCAGCGCTGCGCCGTCGAGCTCGACCAGTTCGGCGAGGGGAGCGCCGAATTGACACTCGTCCTCTTCCCCGGCTCCTACGCCAGCCTGAAAGAAAAAGTCTCCTACGACGAGGTTGTGGAAAAACTCCGAGTGCTCAGCGAACCGGGGCGGTAACGGAGAGTCGAGGAAGTTATTACCGAAAGATCTTGATTCTAAATGGGTTGATCTCTGATGCGGTGTCGGCCAGCCCCACCGAAGCAACGCCATCTTCCCAGCCACGCGCCTCTAACCACGGTCTCTCAGGGCGGGGTGGGACCTGCCAATTCGTGACCGTCGCCACCGCTTTTGCTTGACTTTCGCTCCCCTTTTGTTAGACTTCCCGGGCAGAGGGGGTGCTGCCCGCCAGCCACGTTTGTGGGTCTCTTGCACCCGCGCCAGTCTTGGATTAAGACAGGAGGAAACCTGTGGACCGAAAATTCATCAGCTTGGCTGGAGTGTTTTTTCTACTCGCCGCGACCCGGGGAGTCGCCCAGGGACCCGAGGCATCGCCTGCCGCGGCTATCCCGGCGGCAACCGAGACGGAAATGAACTGCTCGGGGTTCATCTCTGGGACGCCGATAGCCCTCGACCGTTATATCTTCGATGGCGCGGACAACGACTTTCGTGCCTCCCTTCGCCTGTTTCAAGTGGGAGACTTTGTGTACATGCGAAGCCACACCGGCGTCAATTTTGCGGTTGGAACCGAGTTCTCGGTGGTCCGCTCCGCGAAGGAGCTCATGCGGATCAAGTGGTACGAGGCGCAAGGTGGCTCCGTCCGGTCTCTCGGCTGGGCTTACGAAGATGTGGGCAAGGTCAAGGTCGTGAGCGTTACCCCGCATGGGGCGATCGCCGAAGTAGCCTCTGCCTGTGGCGCGGTTCGTTCCGGAGACATCGCCGTGCCTTACCAGGCCCGGACGATCCCGCAGTACACACCATCCGCGAAACCTGAGCGCTTCCCCCTGCCCAATGGCAAACTGGCGGGCGCCATTACAGCAGGTGTGGAGAACGCAGTATGCTTCGGGGTGGGCAGCCGAGCTTACATCAACCTCGGTCAGTCGGATGGAGTTTCGCCGGGCCAGCGCTTCCGGATATTTCACATCATCCGCGACAGCAGGAGCGAGGGGTTCCAAACCATGCCCGAGCCACCGCGCGAGACCACCGGCGAGCTGGTAGTTCTCGCCACGCACGAGAAGTCGTCCGTCGTCATTGTGACCAACAGTTCGCGAGAAATCTTTTTGGGCGACGGGGTCGAGCTGGAGTAAGGCGCGCGACGCACCCGGCTTTTGCGTCAGCAAAAGCCATGGCCAATGAGGGGGCGGGAGAGCACTCCCGCCCTTCTCCTTTTGGGGGGTTATCGGGCGGTCAGGCGGCGTGCGGGGACGAGCGCGCAGTCGCGGGCGTCTCCCCGAAGACCTGCGCGGTGAACGCCTGGATCCTGGCTCCCTTCTCCCAGGCGTCGGGGGGAAGGCCAGCCTTTGCGCAAGTTTCCTCGAGGAACTGTTTCCTGTCCCACTTCCACTCGACGGCCACCTGCGGCAGCAGGAGGCCGCGTTGGGAACCGCGGGAGACGAGCAGCCCGTGGCGGCCCACCTCGACTTGCGCCGCGGAAATGTCCTCGAGCGGGGAGAGAACAGAGACCTCCAGCCTCAAAGATGGAAGCTCGGTCGGGCTCACGGGGTCGAAACGTGGGTCGCGCAGAGCGGCAGCCAGCGCACACTCACAGACGGTCAGATAGAGGGGTTTAAGCGGCTCGATGTACCCGATGCAGCCGCGCAGTCTTTTCCCTTTGAACAAGGTCACAAACGCTCCGCGCTTGTCGCTCAGCGCTCCCGGAGGCGGGTCAATCTCGGGAAGGAGGGCGTGCCGGACGCCTTCCTCCAGCGCCCGGCGGGCCAGATGGAGGAGGGACTGTTGATCGGCTTCACTGAGCGGCAACATCTTTTTCTTCTTCTGGCTTTTCGCCGACGCGCAGGATCACAATGGGTCGCGCCGGGCGGTGCTTGACACGCACATCCAGGTTTGTCCAGAATTTCCAGAAGTACTGAACTGCCGAAGCCAGCGCGAAGGCCACCACCACCCACAGCATGACCTCTCCCAACGGATGCACGACCGGGTAGCGCCGCTCCAGCACCACCACCGTGACAGCGACCACCTGAAAAACCATCTTCGTCTTGCCCAACTCGGAAGCCTGCAACGCGAAACCCTCGGCGTAGGCGATGGCGCGCAGCCCGGAAACCGCGAGCTCCCTTCCCACAATGATCACCACCATCCAGGCGGGGATCAGGTTGAGCTCCACCAGTGAGATGAGCGCGGCGGAAATGAGGAGCTTGTCGGCAATTGGATCGAGCATGATCCCGAGAGTGGTGATTTGACCTCGCTTGCGCGCCACGTACCCGTCCAGAAGATCGGTCACCGCCGCGGCCAGAAACACTCCCACCGCCCACAGATCCATGTTCTGGCCCTTGGTGAGCAGAAGGACAACGATCAGGGGCACAAAGAAGATTCGAAGTAAGGTGAGTGAGATGGGGAGATTCATGCGCCTTCGACTTGGACCCTCAGCGGGAAATGGTCGGAAGGATCCGGCAACTACCAACACCGATGAGCCGCGCGAGGAATTTTACCGGCGCCCCTTGGTCACTATATCGGACGCCCCTGCCCGTGTCAACGCGTTCAGAGCGGAAGGCGAATGCCTCGCTTCTTTCTTGTTGCGCAAACGTATTGCCGCGGGTCGATGGACCTTCCGCACGCTCCTGGTCAAGTTTTCCTTGACGCCAGGGGGACGTCCGCGGCGAAAAATTCCTCATCGCCCCAGCCGGTGACAAGCGCCATGGCATCGCAACGCGTTCGTTTACGCGTTTTTGCTGCTAAGCCGTGAGATGTCTACTCTCGCCCGCGCTTTCCAATCCGCGAGATAAGGACCCGCGCAGATTCGCGGTGTCATTATGGCTACAATTAGAGCCTATAACAAAATTAGCTTGATTTGATGCGGCAAGTCGGAGCCCGGCGGGCTACGCCGCACGGGGGAGCGGATGCCCCATTATTGTGCAAAACTCCGGCCTCCTTAAGGCTCGAATATTCCCTCGCGCCAAGGCCTAACGGTGACGGCCCACTCTTGTATGCCTGTCTGTAACCTGCGCTGTTTCAATGTGTTATGGACCACGTCGCCATTTCACCCACTGTTTAAGCGGGTTTCCGGTGTTCACCCGTTCCGGTACATGCCGAAAGATTTTCCACAGCGTTTTCCACACCTCTCGGAGCCGCGAAAATGCTGGGTTTTAGCCGCTGACCGGAGAACTCTGGGGCGGAGCCAAGGCGGCCAGAAGACGTTCTCGCAGGGAGACAGCAAGTCGGGCGCGCACCTGAATCCGGTCGCCTTCGTATGCGACCGACAGGACAGTCCCGAGCCTGTGGAGCATGGCGAGGTGTTCGCTGTCGGAAGAGGAGAGTTCGAACTGCGCCTCAACGACAGGATCCGCCTCGAGCATCTCGTCGATACTGCGCGCCAGAGCCTCCAATCCCTCGCCCGTGCGCGCCGACACCCAGACTTCCTTCGGGCCGGACGGGAAGGAGCCCATCGCGCTCTCTTGCGCGGAGGACACGCGTCCACGGCGGCTCACCTCGCGGGAGTCCATGAGATCAACCTTGTTCCATACGTGGAGGCGCGGGGTGGAAGCCAACTCCAGGTCCTCAAGCAGCGTTTCGACGGCGGCGTCCTGCTGCGCGTGCTGGGGATGCGCGGCGTCCGTAACTTGGAGAAGCAGGTTGGCACCCTCCAGCTCTTCCAGCGTGGCGCGGAATGAAGCGACAAGGTGCGCGGGAAGTTTGCGGATGAATCCCACCGTGTCGGAGAGCAGAACTGGCCGGCGCGACGGAAGCGGCAGCGCGCGGACGGTGGGGTCGAGCGTGGCGAACAGCCGCGCGGAGGTCGTGACGCGAGCGCGCGTCAGCGCGTTGAAAAGCGTGGATTTTCCGGCGTTGGTGTAGCCCACCAGGGCGACCGTCAGGAACTGGCGGGCGCGCCGGTGGGCGCGGTGCAAGGCGCGTTGCGACCGGACGCGCTCGATGGCCTCCGTCAAGCGGCGAATGCGCGTGCGGATGCGCCGCCGGTCGGATTCCAGTTTCTGCTCGCCGGGTCCGCGGGTCCCAATGCCGCCGCCCAGCCGGGAGAGCAGAGTTCCTCGTCCTGACAGGCGCGGCAGGAGATAGTTCAACTGCGCCAGCTCGACCTGGAGCTGGCCCTCGCGCGTGCGCGCGCGCCGCGCGAAGATGTCCAGGATCAACTGCGTCCGGTCGATGACCTTCAGGTCGAGAGCCTGCTCGAGGTTGCGAAGCTGGGTAGGAGTAAGGTCGTGGTCGAAGATGATCAGGTTGGAACCAGCACCCTGGGCGCTAGCTCGAATTTCATCGACCTTGCCGCGGCCGACCAGCGTTGCCGGGTCGGGCTCGGGCGCGCGCTGGAGAGCGGAGCCGACCACCCGGGCGCCGGCGCTTGTCGAGAGCTCGTGCAGTTCCTCGAGCGTATCCTGGGCGTCGGGCAATCCCGGCACCGGAGCGGCGCGCCGGCTTGACGCCCACCCCACCAGAAAAGCTCTCTCCGGAGCTTCCGAGAGGCGAATATCGTTATCCCTCCGGTGCTGCCGCGGCTGCGGGCGCGGAGGCGGCGCCGGGGCGCGGGAGCACGACAGTTGAAATAGCGTGCTTGAAGATCAGTTGTTCCTGGTTGCTGCTTTCCAGGACGACGGAATACTTGTCAAAGCTGCGGATGCGGCCGGAGAGCTTGACCCCGCCCAGGAGGTAGATGGTAACGAGGGTTCGCTCTTTGCGCGCGGAGTTCAAAAAACCATCCTGAATATTCTGCGTCTGCTTCTCCATTTTTCCTCTTTCTCCGGAGCCTGAAGTCATCTTGCTGGTTCTCCGTCACGAGTTTTCCGCGGCATTGTTAGTGGGGCGCCGACCTGAGCCCGCCACGGCCGGCAGGACCTGCCGCAGCCAGGCGAAGACCTGGTCTTGGATCTCCGCGTCATCGCCAAAACCGGCGAACCATTCGATGCCGGGTTCGCGTCGGAACCAGGTCATCTGCCGCTTGGCGTAGCGGCGCGTGGCCGCCTGGGTTTCACGAACCGCCTCCTGCAGGCCCAATTCGCCGCGGAGGACCGCACCAGCCTGCCGATAGCCTAACGCCCCCAGCGGTTTAATGTGAGCAGCGCCCGGGCGCGCCAGCATGGCCCGCGTCTCGTCAAGCAGGCCCTCGGCAAACATTCGCTCCACGCGCGTGTTGATGCGCTGCGCGAGTTGCTTGCGCTCGGGGCATAGCCCGGCCTTGAGGACTCGAAAACCCTTCAAGCCTGTGCGACCGCGCTCCAGCATCGCCGACATGGGCTGGCGGGCCAGGAGGCGCACCTCCACCGCCCGGATGATTTTGGGCGTGTCGCGGGGGTGAATCCGCTCCGCCGCTTTCCGGTCGAGGCGCGCGAGCACGCGGTGGAGGAAATCCCGGCCCCGGCGCCCCGCCAAGGTGCCCAGACGCGCCCGCAATTCCTCGGAGCGCGACGGGCCTTCAAACAGACCCAGAAGCAGGGCGCGCAAGTAGAGTCCCGTCCCGCCCACAACGATCGGCAACTTCCCCCGCCCGCGAACTCCCGCCAGCGTGTGCAGCGCCCTGCTACGGTAATCCCCCGCCGTGAAGACCTGGTCAGGCTCGACCACGTCCAGCAGGTGATGCGCGATGCCGCGCCGCTCGGGCGGCGGAGTCTTTCCGGTCCCAACGTCGAACCCCCGGTAAACCTGCACCGAGTCGCAATTCACAATCTCGCCATCCAGTCGTTCCGCCAGGTCGAGCGCCAGCGCAGATTTTCCCGCCGCCGTGGGCCCCACGATCGCGACGAGCGGGTAGTCTCCCTTCAGCGAGTCCACCAGACCACGCGCAGGTAGCGGATGACGAGCAGGCACAGAATCCCCGCGAGCAGGATAAAGCAGCCGAGAAGCTGGCTTCTTGAAGGACGCAGCATGGGCCGGATTCAATCTCGGGGAAGTCGAGCCGGAGTGGACGGGGGGGGAATCGACAAGGCTCACCTCAACGTTCACTTCCCACGCGTGTTGACTCCGCACAGCAGGATTCTAGCCGAGCGCCCGAAACGCTTCAAGGGCCATAGCTAATGTTGTACAGGAAGATAAACTGGAGGACGAGGTGTTCGCCGGTGAATTCCTCCGGCAGGGGGGGAAATGGGTTCGAGGCCTGGATCGCTCCCGCGGCCGCCCGGTCCAGGGGATCGGAACCCGAGGACCCGACCAGCCGGAGCTCGGGCACCGACCCGTCCTTCAAGATCGCAAAGACGATCACGACGCGCCCCTTCTGTCCCAGCCGTGCCGCCACGGGAATCATCGAATACCAGTTGCGCCGCACGTTAAACACCACCCGCGCGAGGTAAGGGCCAAAGTCCACACCGCGCGTGTCGGAAAGAATCGTAGGTGATTCGGTGGAGAAATTGGGGTCCACATTCCGGAACAGAGCATTCGAATCACCCGGGCCTTCCATCGAGCCGCGGGCACGCCCGCGCGCGGCCGCCTCGACTGACTGGCGAATGGCCTCGCCCGGCGATGAGAGCGGCAGGCGAAGCTGCGGGTTCGCGCCGTTTCCTGGGGGGGGCACGTCCATCAATCGCAGGCGACTCTCCTCTTGGTTCTCCGGCGGAGGAGGAGGAGCGGGGGAGCCACCCGACGCTTGCGGAGGCGGAGCCGTGGGAGGCGGAAGTTGTGGTGGCGCGCCGCCAGGAACTTCCGGCAGCGGCGTGTTCCCTTGGGAATAAGGCATGTGCTGGCCAAACGGGTTAATCAGCGGAGACTTTCCCTGGGCGCGCCGGTCCTTGTCCGAAAGGTCGTTGGTGTCGGGCGGAGGTTCACGGAGGCGCTTGATCAAATCCGGCGGCAGCCACAGGAAGGTCGCTTCGCTTTTGGGCTGGGGTTCAAGTCGGATTCCCATCATCTTTGCGCCACGCCGGAGTAAATCGGGCGCAACCAGCAGGAGGATGATCATCACTGCGTGCAACAGCACCGAAAGCAGCAACATCGCCCAGCGGCGCCAGCGCGCAGCTTCCGCCTCCAGCTCGATGATCAGATGTAGTTCAGGCTCGGCGGACATTAAGCAACTCGGAAATCGAAATCAGGCATTCGAGAATCGGACTCGGCAAACGGGAATCCCATATTCGACGCCGCAGATCCAAAATCCAAAATCTAAAATGTCAGACTTCTCCGCTCTGGCCGACAGCGCGCCCCAGGGGGATCTTGACCTGGGCCGCATGTTCTTCGATGCAAATCATCACCCGCTCGGCCAAGGCCAGCGCGTCACGCCCTTCCCGGCCGCCCACCAGGGGGGCGCGGCGGGTGCGCACCGATTCGACGAACGCTTCGAGTTCGGCGCGCAGCGGCTCCTGCGACGTGGTTTCCAGCTTCCGAAAGCCGATGCGAGGTGAGGCCCCCTCGCGGTCCACGCTCAGAACCAGGACGTCCCGCCGCGTAAAGTCAATCGAGACGTATTCGCTGGGCTGAAAGTAACGAAACTTCCTCACTCGCTCCGTGCTGACGCGGCTGGCGGTCAAATTCGCCACCGTCCCATTGTCGAACTCCACGCGGGCGTTCGCAATGTCCACCTTATCGGAGAGCACCGGCAATCCCACGGCGCGGACGTCATGCACCGGAGCGTTCACCATCCACAGGATAAGGTCGAGATCGTGGATCATCAGATCGAAGACCACGTCCACGTCCAGGCTGCGAGGGCTGAAAACGCCGAGGCGATGGATTTCAAAGAAGAGCGGGCTGCGCGTGACGGCTTTGGCCGCAACCACGCCGGGATTGAACCGTTCGAGGTGGCCGACCTGGAGGATGCACCCGCCGGCGGCAGCACGGGCGATGAGGTCGTCAGCCTCCTGAACCGTCCGGGTGATAGGCTTCTCGAGCAGAACGTCCACGCCATGGTCAAACGCCTGGCGCGCCAGCGCGGCGTGGTCGGTGGTGGGAATCACCACGCTCACGGCCGCCGCCGAGCCGAAAGTTTCCTCGAGGGTCGCGAACGCCCGCACGCCCAGTTCCGCGGCCACGGCCTGCGCCCGCTCGGCGCGCAGGTCGTAAACGCCGGCGAGCCGGGCGCCTACGACCCCAAGGAACTGTTGCGCGTGTTTTCGACCGTGCTCTCCGACGCCGATCACCGCCACGGGAATCTTTTCGCTCAACGCATCCTCGGGGGGAGCGGGACACGGCGCGCCGTGCCCTCAAATCTCAATCTTATATGCCCACGACGGCGATTCCAGCCTCATCGGCGTCGGCAAGCAGCCGCACGCGCTCGAACAGCAGCGTCTTGCCCGCGTCCACAGCCAGCACGCTGGCGTTCGAGCGCTTCATCACCTGGATCGTTTTCGTTCCCACCACCGGGACGTCGAACCGCATGTCCTGGCGGGGCTTGCTTACTTTGACGACAATCAGCCGCCGTCCGTTGCTTAGGGTTGCGGCACGTTCGATGGTGGCGTCGGTGCCTTCCATGGCTTCCACGGCCACGCAGGCCCGGTCCGCCACGACGATGGTCTGGCCGATGTCCAGCCCGGCGATCTTTTTGGCGATTTCACGGCCATAGTGGATGTCCGAGTTTTCACTCTCGTCGGGAGTCCGGCGCGTCATCGTCCCGGCGTCCGCCAGGAGCGGCTTCAGAAAATGAGTCGAATCCACGACTTTGATGCCACGTCGCTCCAGCATGCGGACGAAGGCGCCGATTAAGGCATCCGTGTTCCGCTGCGTGAGCCCCGAGAGCGCACGCCGCAGGAGCCCGTCGGCTTTGATGGAACGACTGAACAGTTGCCCGTGCTTCACTTGTCCGGCGAGCATCACTTTATCGATGCGCTCGGCGGAAAGCAGTTCGAGCAGCTTCTGGATTTCGCCCAGGCTCAGCCAATGGATCCCCTGGGCCTTGGCGTCCAGTTCCGGCGAGGCCTCTTCTTTGATGGCGACGACCAGCGGCTCGATGCCCTGGTCGCGCGCCGCCGCCAGCACCAGAAACGGGAAACTCCCGTTGCCGGCGACGATCGCGTAACGAGGAGCCGCGTTGGTGGGCTGGTTCATGGCAGCTGGAAAATCAAGACTAGAAACTTGAAACTGGAAAATAGAAACTCGAAAAGTGCGGCTTTCTGATTTCGATTTTCCAGCTTCCAGTTTCCATTACTTCGCCACTCCGCGTTGGGAGGTCTTGATGAAACCCACCAGCGCGCGGACGTGTTCGGACTTGAACCCCCGGGCTTCGATGGCTGCGAGCGCTTGCGTGGTATTGAGCTTCGAGCGGCTCAGGAGGCGGAAGGCGGCATGGAGTTCGGTAATGTCGTCGGGGGATAGCCCGCGGCGCTCGAGCCCGAGCTGGTTCGCGCCATAGACGCCCAGCGGACGCTCGGCGCTGGTTTTCGAGTAGGGAAGGATATCCTTGTTCACCACGCTGTAGCTGCCCAGGAAACTGTAGGCGCCAATCCGGCAGAACTGGTGGATGCCGCAGAACGCTCCCACCATCGCGTAGTCGCCAATCTCCACGTGGCCAGCGAGCGAGGCGCCGTTGGCCATGATGATGTGGTCGCCCAGATGGCAATCATGCGCGATGTGGACGTAGCCCATCAGAAAATTGTGGTTTCCGATACTGGTCACGCCTCCGCCTTCCACCGTCCCGCGATGCAGGGTCACATATTCCCGGATGACGTTGTCGTCGCCGATTTCCAGGCGCGTGGGCTCGCCCTTGTATTTCAGGTCCTGGCAAGGAAACCCCACGGCGGCGAAATGAAAGATGCGGTTCCGCTTGCCGATGCGCGTCGGGCCTTCGATGACAACGTGCGACATCACCTCGCTCGCGTCGCCGATTTCCACGCCCTCGCCGATGATGGAGTACGGTCCCACCGTCACGCTGCAGGCGATCTGAGCTTGGGGATGGATGATGGCTGTGGGATGGGCTTTCATGAACCTGCATAACCCGGGTGGTCGGCGATGGCAAACAGAACGACGGCCTCGGCCACGAGTTTTCCCTCCACGGTGGCGCGGCCCTGCATCTTGCCGAAATTGCTGCGGCGGTTCAGCAGTTCCATCTCGATCCGCAGTTGATCGCCGGGAAGGACCGGGCGGCGAAACTTGGCGCTTTCGATGCCGGTAAAGTAGATGAGCTTTTTTTCCTTGTCCGGTAGGTCGCGGTAAATCATCACTCCTGCCACCTGAGCCATCGACTCGATAATCAGGACGCCGGGCATCACGGGCGCGCCGGGGAAGTGGCCCTGGAAGAATTGCTCGTTAATCGTAACGTTCTTCAAGCCCACGATGCGCTTGTCGGGCTCGAGCTCCACAATCCGGTCCACGAGCAGGAACGGATACCGGTGCGGCAGGAACCGCATGATCTCGTGGATGCCGTACACCACGCGCTTTTCCGTCTCAGGTGTTGCCACAGGTTCAGCCACGGTTTACCCTCCGCACAATCCAAGCTTTCGAATAGCAGGGATGCCTTGCGCCGCAAGCGGTCAGCCGGCCAAAATCCCAACGACCGTTCAGCCATTATAATCGAAAGCGCGCTTCCATCCAAATGAGGGCGGGAGCGGTTCCCCCTGCCCGGAGCGAGGCACGCTCCCGCACCCAAACCTCACGGCCGAATCAATGATACTTCCCCGATCCCGGACAGTGTGTCCCCTCCTCTGGTTCGAAACGTTTTGCGTCTCTGGCAGGTATGCTAAACTCGCTGCGCTTGATCCATCCAAAGGAGAACGCTTGTGAGCGCACGCATTCTTGATGGCAACAAAATCCGTGACGAAATCCTGAGTGACTTGAAGAAAGAAATTGAGGAATTGAAGCAGGCGGGAATTGTACCCGGGCTGGCGGCGGTGCTGGTGGGCGAAAACCCCGCTTCGCAAATCTATGTCCGCAGCAAGGTAAAGACCTGCGAGTCGCTGGGCCTGTTCAGCGAAAAAATCGAGCCTCCGGCGACGAGCACGACCGAGGAGTTGCTCGCCCTGGTGGACCGCCTCAATCGCCGGGATGAAATCGACGGCATTCTGATTCAGCTTCCTTTACCTCCGCAGGTTGACTCGAAGAAAGTGTTGGAGGCCGTTGATCCCGCCAAAGACGTGGACGGTTTCCATCCCATGAACATCGGCTACTTGGTGAGCGGGCGGCCGGGACTAGTGCCGTGCACGCCGGCAGGCGTCATCGAAATCATCAAGCGCAGCGGGGTCCAGATGAAGGGCGCGCGCGCCGTGGTGGTGGGCCGCAGTGACATTGTCGGCAAACCGACGGCCATGCTTCTGATGCACAATCACGCCACCATCACCATTTGCCACTCGCGCACGCGCGACCTGCCCGGGGTGGCGCGTGAGGGAGACATCCTGGTCGCAGCGATGGGTAAGGCTGCCTACGTGACGGGAGAGTTCATCAAGCCCGGCGCGGTGGTGATTGACGTCGGCCAGAACGTCCTCAAAACGGAGGAGGAAGTCCGAAAAGTCTTCCACGACCCGGCGCAGGCGCTGCAAAAGCTCGCGGCAAAAGGCCAGGTGCTGGTCGGCGACTGTCAGCCCGAGGACGCCATGGAAAAAGCGGGCGCGTACACGCCGGTGCCCGGCGGTGTCGGCCCGCTCACCATCACCATGCTGATGGTCAACACCGTGCACGCGGCGCGCGCCAGGCGCGGCGTCACGACAGTGACGAGTGTAAAGTGACGAGGGGCGAGAAGAAAACAAGTCGACAGTCAACAGCTCACAGTCGACAGTAAAGAACCCGCGGGGTCTTCAACCCCTGGCAGTTGACTGTAGACTGTCGAGGCTCAACTGCTTTTTGGCTCGCCACTTGCCGCTGGTCACTTCGTAGTGAAACCCCATGAACGCGCTTCGGCGAACTTTCGGTCTGACCGGCGGCATCGCCTCGGGCAAGACTACCGTCGCCGCGATGTTCGCCGAGCTCGGCGCGAAGGTCATCGACGCTGACCGCTTGGGCCACGAACTGATACGCTCGCCGCTCCCCGCCTATCACGAAATCGCGCGGCACTTCGGGTTCGAAATCCTCGACCCGCAAGGAGAAATCGATCGCAAGCGCCTGGGTGGGATCGTCTTCGCCGAACCCGAGAAATTGCGCCTGCTCAATTCCATCGTTCACCCGCGGGTGATCGAGCGCGTCGAGCAGCTCGCCACCGCCTATCACTTGCAGGACCCGCACGCGGTCGTGATGGTTGAAGCCGCGCTCCATTACGAAGCCGGAATCGCCGACCGCTTCGCCAAAATGCTCGTCGCGTGGTGCCGCCCCAAGCAGCAGCTTGAGCGCCTCATCGCCAAGACAGGTCTTCCCCGCGAAGAGGCCGAGCGCCGCATCGCCACGCAAATGCCTGCCGAAGAAAAGCGCCGCCGCGCCGATTACGTCATCGACTGCTCGGGAAGTCGTGAGGAGACGCGCGCTAGAGTGGGGGCGGTCTATGGGAAACTCACCCACCTTGCCGGACCAAGGCAGGGTTGAGGCCTGCCTTTCATACTCAATTTCAAACTTGAAATCTTCAATCGGCAGCTACCCACACCTCACCGCGGCGGCGAAGTTCGTCCAGCGCCGTTTGCACTTCCACCAGCTTGCGTTCCTGCTCGGCGTCGCCGGCGTCGGGGGGAACGACGATGGGCGGCGCGATAAAAACCGCGGCCTTGCTGAACGGGTAAGGAAACTGCGTCTGGTCCCAGCTTTTCTTGAAGACAAAGGCCTTGCGGACGGCGACGTGGAAGCACAGGATGGCCGCGCCCGTGGCGCGCGAAAGCAACACCGACCCGCGCTTGGCGACGAAGCGCGGCCCGCGCGGGCCATCGATGGTGAAGCCGGTATCCCGCCCGGCGCGCTGGCAGCGAATCATTTCCACCAGCGCCCGGCCCGCTCCCCGCGAGCTTGACCCACGCGCCGCGCCGTAGCCGTGCCGCTGGATGATGCGGGCGATGTACTCGCCGTCAAAATTCCGGCTGGTCATCACCACGATGCCCCGCTTCCGCCAGAACCAGGTGGCGGCGAAGATTTCTCGATGCCACGAGGTGTAGATGATCCCCTTGCCGAGCCGGCGCGCCGCCTCCCAGTTCTCCCAGCCGTGCACCTCGAAGCGCAGCGAGCGGCCGATGAGCAGCAGGGCGAAATAGCCGACCCAGCTCGCAACGAAAATCTGCGCGCGCTGCCAGAGGGTGAAAGCTCGCGGATTCTCCTCTAACTCCACCTGCGCCTCTTCGAGACGAGGGGGTTTGGAGGGGCGAATTGGAGTCGGGTTCTCCTGAACAGGCTCGCTCATTCGAGGATGGCTAAATGACGCGCGGACGGTGGAGCTTCAACCCCGGGATGCGCTCGAAGTCGCGGTCCAGCGTGAAGACTGTCCAACCCTCGCGGAAGGCTATGGCGGCCACCAAACAGTCGCCGACCTCCAGGGAGTGACCGCGCGCTGAAGCCTCCGCAGCGAGCTGGCCGGCGTCGAGCCAGGCGGCGCGGTCGGCCTCGCGGTATTGCAGCGGCTCAAGCGCTTCCACCACGGCTCTGACCTGGCTGGCCGACCGGCACCCGCGTCGCAGCTCGGAGACGATCAATCCAACTGTCGCGACCTCATCCCTCTCCAAAAGGCCGATGAGTTCATCCCGGATCGCCGGGTTGAATCGGTCCAGATACTCGATCCATATCGATGTGTCAACGAGAACCATGGAATTTGCGGGTCCAGCCCTTGCGCAACGTCTTCCAATCCATGTCGAACCTGATCTTTCCCCCCAGCGCAATCAACTTCTCGATTTTCCTCCGGCGGGCCCATTCGTCCAGAGCTTGGCGGACGGCGCGGGTTTTCGTCGGGGCGCCGGTCTCTTTCACCACGAACCTCAGAAGCTCGTCGTCGATATTCAGCGTCGTGCGCATCACTTTCCTCCGCTTTCCTCGTCCCAGATCATATGCTAATTCTAGCACATAAATTTTAGGAAATTGTATGCGTGGAGGATCATATCCCTGCCAACCTTTTGTCCTCACATCCCGTCGTAGTGCGGCCCGCCGCCGCCCTCCGGCGGGACCCAGGTGATGATCTCGTAGGGGTCGGCGATGTCGCAGGTCTTACAATGCACGCAATTCGACGGGTTCAACTTCAGGTGCTTGCCGGAGCCATCCGGGTTGTCTTCCATTTCGTAGACGTGCGCCGGGCAGAAGTGCTGGCAGGGATTTCCATATTCTCGAACGCAGCGGTTGTTGCAGATATCGAAGTCGGCGATCTTCAAGTGCGAGGGCTGGTCTTCCTCGTGTTGCGTCGCCGAGTGGTAGACATCCGAGACCTTGTCGAAGGTCATCTTGCCGTCCGGCTTGATCTTTTCCATCGGTGGGCTGGCGAATTCCGCGAGCCGCCGCATATGCTCGTGGTCGGGTCGAGCGGAGGTGCGCGCGCGAACGCCGCGTCCGCCGGTAACAAACTGCAACGCGCCGTGGATCGCGCCGCTCCAGAAACCGTGCTCGAAGCCCTGATGAAAGTTCCGGACTTTCCAGAGTTCGTCTTTGACCCAGCTTGCCTGCCAGCTCTGCTCGAAACTGCGAAGAGTGCCCGCGGAGAAATCGTTCTTGAGCAGGGCTTCAAAAACCGCCTCCGCCGCGAGCATCCCGGTCTTCATCGCCAGATGGATTCCCTTCAGGCGCTGGGAATTGAGGAAGCCGGCGGAATCGCCGACGATCAGCGCGCCGTCCACGGCGGTTTGAGGAATGGAGAAATAGCCGCCTTCCGGGATAGTCTTCGCGCCGTAGCGCACCATCTGGCCGCCCTCGAGCAGCCGCCGCACCCAGGGATGAGTCTTGAACTGCTGAAAGGCGTTGTGCGGGTCGAAGCGCGGGTCATCGTAATTGAGACCCACAACCAAGCCGAGGGAGATTTGCGTTTCCGAAAGCGCGTAGATGAACCCCCCCCCAAACTGACGTGAGCTGAGCGGCCAACCGGCCGTGTGGATGACTTCCCCGCGCGCGACGCGCCCGGCGGGAATCTCCCACAATTCCTTCACGCCCAGGGCGTAATTCTGCGGGTTGCACCCGCGGTCGAGCCCGAGCCGCTTCACCAGCGTTTTGGTGAGCGAGCCGCGCGGGCCTTCGGCGAAGACGGTGATCTTGGCGCCGAGGTCGTAGCCGGCCTGGAAATTCGGCTTGCGGCTTCCATTCTTGTCGATGCCTTTGTCTTCGGTGCGCACGCCGATGACGCGCTCGCCGTCGTAGAGCACTTCGGCACCCGCAAACCCCGGGAACATGCTGACGCCCGATTTCTCGACCAGGTCGCCCAGCCATTTCGCCAGCTTGTTGAGCGAGACGATGTAGTTCCCGCGATTGTGTAGAAAGGGAGGATTGATGGGCAGCTTCCACTCGCCGTCGCGCGTGAAGTAGTAGACCGAATCGCGTGTGACGGGCGATTCGAGCGGCGCGCCCTGCGCCTGGAAATCCGGAATCAACTCGGCGAGCGAGCGCGGGTCGAGCACCGCGCCCGAGAGACAATGCGCGCCGATCTCGCTCGCCTTCTCAAGCAGGTAGATGTTTTCGGTGCTGAGCGCCGGGCCGGACGACGGGCTTTTTTCGTGATGCGCCTTGATGAGCTGCGCCAGGCGGAGCGCGCAACTGAGTCCTGCGGGCCCGGCGCCGACGATCAGCACGTCGGTTTCGAGCCTCTCGCGCTCAACCTGCGACATGAGCGATCGCCCCCAGAAACCGGTGGGAAGATGGGAACGGGTTGTAGCGGCGGTTCCGCTCAGAGCGGGACCGTCGGCTCTGAAGATCACCCAGTACGGCGCTCATCGAGCGCCGCGACAGCGCCTGCAATCTGGTTTTCCTACAGACCCTACTTCGGCAGGCTCGCCATCTGCTCCCTCAGGACCTGCGCCACGGTGACATCGGAGCCGAATTTCTTTTCGAGCTGCTGGTAGATTTCCCGCGCTTTGGCCGGCTGCGAAGCGCGATAGGCATCGGCGAGCGCGAGCTTCGCCGTGGCTTCGGGCACCGTCGTCGTGGGCCGGCTGCCAAGTTCCTGGTAGAGCTTCACCGCTTCGTCGGTCTTGCCAAATTTCAGCAGCTCGCCCGCCAGCGCGAACTGGGCCAGCGACGCCACGTCCCGGTCCGAGTCGCGCGCCGCATCCTGCAAGGTCTTGACCGCCGCGTCGTGGTCGCCGAGCTGCGCCTGGCAAACGCCCACGTGGTAGCGCGCGATGGCCACCGCTTTCGGCTGCGGGTAGCGCGAATACTTGGCGAGGACTTCCTGGAACTGCTCGAGGGCCTTCTTGTATTTGTCGCGCGCCGTCGTGTAGGTCTCGGCGCCGGGGATCATGCTGGCTTGTCCCGCCGTCCCCACGTAAGCGCGGAAGGTCTTGAGCGCCGTCCCCAATTGCTCATTGGCCGAGGCTTCCTGCTGCCCCTGGTAAACCTTCAGCCCGCCCGCCAGCCCGCCCACCACGATGACGATGCCCACCACCGTGGCGATGTCCTTATAGTGTGTCTTGGCGAACTCTTCGAATTGCTCGAGGCTGCTCTTGAGCTGGTCTTCTTTCAATTCGTGGCGAGAGATGTGGGCCACAGTCAACGCTCCTTTGGCCGGATTAACCTTCCCATTTTAGCAATCAGGCCGGATACCGTCAATCAACTGAGGCGGTTAGTTGTAGCAGGCGAGTTCATCTTCGACACATGGCGGCGTAAAGCCGTCTCTACGGCAAGGCGGGTGGTGTTCTAATTTGGATGTAGCGCCGGGCTTCAGCCCGGCAAATGCCGCCCTGAAGGGCGGCGCTACATGTGAAACTGGCACACTACCGCAAGACGCTGCAAGTTGACGCGCGTTCGCGGGCGGGGTTAAAATAGCTTTTCGGGCTCGTGCTGGACTGGACTCCGGAAGTTTCCTCCCTGGTTCGTAGCCCCACACCCCAAGTCCTTGAAGGTATTCGCATGAACGCAAACGATCTCCGGCCGGGCATGGTCATCCGTCACAACAACGAGCTGTTCGCGATCCACAAAGCCGAGCACCGCACGCCGGGCAACCTGCGGGCCTTCGTCCAGGCGCGGATGCGCAACCTGCGCACCGGCGCCCTGGCGGACCACCGGTTCCGTTCGGAAGACACCGTGGAGCGCGCCATGCTCGACGAAACCGAGATGCAGTACCTCTATTCCGACGGCGATTCCTACTTCTTCATGAACACCTCGAACTACGAGCAGACTCACCTGCACAAGGACGTGGTGGGCGACCGCGCCCTCTATCTCATCCCCGACGTGATGATCAAGGTGGAATACTTCGAAGGCCGGCCGGTGGAAATCGCGCTGCCCGCCACCGTGGACCTGAAGGTCGTGGAGACCGAGCCGGGCATGAAAGGCGCCTCCGCCACCAACGTCACCAAAGCCGCCAAGATGGAGACTGGGCTCATCGTCCAGGTTCCTCCCTTCATC
>Ga0315281_10004138_pt1 | contig 21143 bp, 22 predicted proteins | sample YL17G07_0_MG_FD_204540 | JGI IMG/M metagenome (GOLD analysis project Ga0315281, IMG submission 204540) | Sediment microbial communities from Yellowstone Lake, YNP, Wyoming, USA - YL17G07_0 | ecosystem: Environmental > Aquatic > Freshwater > Lake > Sediment | place: USA: Wyoming | collected...
GAAAAGAATCGCCTCATGAATTCGTAATTCTTCTGGATTGTTTCAGGATCTCTGCCGAGGAGTTGTGCCTGGCTGGCTATTTTTTCAGGCGTTAAGCCCAATGCTTTCAGGCAGTCTGCGTTCTTCTGGATTGTTTCCGGGTCTCTGCCGAGGAGTGCTGCGTTTGTTGCTATCTTTTCAGGCGTTAAGCCCAATGCTTTCAGGCAGTCTGCGTTCCTCTGGATTGTTTCAGGATCTCTGCCGAGGAGTTGTGCCTGGCTGGCTATTTTTTCAGGCGTTAAGCCCAATGCTTTCAGGCAGTCTGCGTTCTTCTGGATTGTTTCCGGGTCTCTGCCGAGGAGTTCTGCACGGCTGGCTATTTTTTCAGGCGTTAAGCCCAATGCTTTCAGGCAGTCTGCGTTCTTCTGGATTGTTTCAGGATCTCTGCCGAGGAGTTGTGCCTGGCTGGCTATTTTTTCAGGCGTTAAGCCCAATGCTTTCAGGCAGTCTGCGTTCTTCTGGATTGTCGCTGGGTTCAGGCCGAGGAGTTCTGCACGGCTGGCTATCTTTTCGGGGGTCACACCCAATCCAATAAGCTTTGCATGCGCTTTTCTAACAGTCTCCTCAGGTACTCCAAGAAGGATCGCCCTGGTGGTTTCGTTGATTTCATCAAGTCTTCCATTGATGATTTCTCTGATTGCAGTGCCTAATTCATTTACCATTGTTAGTCATTATGGAAGAAAGGGTTTATATGGGTTTTGAAATTCGAGTATCAGAAGTAAGCAGGAGTCTTCACTGCGTATTCCTTATAAATCGCTCCAAACTCCTTTTCCAGCTCCTTCTCTTCGGTCCTGGCGAGCCGGTAATATACTACAAGAAGTATCCCACCCATCAGCGTCGTCGGGATCGTCGGCCAGGCGAACATCCAGGAAAGGATGACCATGGACATGCCCAGATACTGCGGATGGCGCGAGTATCTGTAGATCCCATCGGTCACAAGGTTCTTTGCACAATATATCTTTTTCCAGCCCAGGATTATCAGGGCGCCCCCGATGATGGAAACAAACCCGGCGATCAGGGATGTGAGCATCAATTCGTACTCCACGCCCAAAAACCGGAAACTGAAAACTGTGAACGGCACGACTGGCGCACTCATGTGCGGAAGGAACCCGGACAGCAGATAAAGGGTGAGCGGAAAGCCGAACATCTCGGTGAAAAGCGCGACGATGTAGGCGATGTACGCTCCTTTGTACTTCCTGAATTCGCCGCGCTTTCTCGGGAACACCAAAAAAAGCGAGAAAGTGGAGAACACCGCGATCCAGATCAGCACGACTGGCCATTGGCCAGAGGCAAGCGATGCGAGCGATGATGGATTGAGGAGATAAGCGATGTTATTCGAGAAGACTGGCGCGACCGCTATCAGGAAAACAGCGACCAGCATGAAAAGGAAGATACGGTAAAGCTCGAGCCCCATGGTGACATATCAGGCCGCAACCCTTTTTATTCGTTCTCTATGCACTAATCATCTTATGGATATACTCATTTTCGGCGGGCTCGGAACTGACGCGAAACAGCTGGAGAATGCGCTTGCCGAAGCCCTGAGGCAGACGAAAACGGCTGCGAGCATCGGGAAGGTCAGCAGCATGCGACAGATGGTAGCCTACGGGATAAACAAGACGCCAGCGCTCATGATAAACAAGAAGATCGTCTGTGAAGGGGATATCCCGAGCATTGAGATGATAAGGCGAGCGCTGGAGAAAGAGATGAAAACAAGACCCTAGAAACAGAACCCGAAACCCAAAACTCGAAACCCGAAACAGAATATTTGCGCCGGCCCAAAAAACCACCCGGGAATGTAAGGAAAGCGGGTGTAAACAAAAGGCCGGCGCCTATGGTAAGTCGGCCAAAGAATCGCCCGGATTTGGGAAAGGCGACTAGAAAGGCCGGCGTTGGAAAGCGGACGAGAACGTCCGCATGGTAAGCAATCCACCTAATCGCAGAGAAAATTTATAAATATATCGAAGCTAGTTGTAAAAAATTAGATCTTCAGCCTGCAGACTTTCGGCCTGAAGCTCTCCCCGCCCTTCACATCCTGCCCTTCCATAAGTATGATGCCCTTCCTCTCCAGCTGGGCAAGATAGTTCATGAACTGCCTTTTTGACTTGTCAGCCCCGAGCGCCTCAAAGAGCTCGTTCGTGTCCTTTTCACCGGAGCGGAGCCTTTCGATTATCATGCTTTCGATGTCAGTCACTTTCGCCCCAGGCCGCATAGCCACATCAGCCTCTGAATCCGCCAGGTCCTGCAGGGTGATCCTGCCCTTCCCTGCATTCTCTGCGTGCTTCGCAGATTTCCACAAGCGCTCGAGCGCCATGCGTGCCGATCCATCGGTCACTTCACGGGCAATCTTCTGGAGCAGCTTTTCATCATATGAGCCATCCAAAAGCCCTATCGATGCACGGTCTTTCAGGATGTGGAAAAGCTGGTCCTCGGAATATTCCCGAAACTGCATCTCGGAGAAACGTAGCGAGCTGCGGATCCTCGCATCGAGCTTTGAGAGGAAAGCAGGGTTGTTCGATATGCCCACAATGCCAAAAACAATGCCCGGTTTCTCGTTCGCGCGCGCAACGATATAGAGCAGGTCATCATGCGCAAGGCCATCCAGTTCATCAAGCACGAGCAGCACAGGCTTCGAATAATTCTTCATGAATTGGATTATCTTCGAGAACGCCTCGTCGGCAGCAATACCTCTTCGCGGAAGCGGCAGCTCCATCGCCTCGATGACCTTGTTGAACACAGCCACTTTTGTCGGAGTCTCCCAGCAGTTTATATATACCGGAAGCACGACCGGCGAATGGTCTGAAAGCTGTTTCATGACAGAACGGATGCAGGACGTCTTTCCAGTGCCGGATTTCCCATGGATCAGGAGATTTTCGCAATCGCTCTTTTTCAGCAATGGCTTCACTGCATCGGCGATAGCTTTAAGCTCTGCATCGCGATAGAGAAGCTCATCGGGCAGAAAATCAGGACGTAGGACTTCTTCCCGCGTGATTATCGCGGATTCATATGCATCCTCATCGAAAAGATTGCGCATGAGAAGTATTCTGCAGAGTAACTGTTTAAAATTCGCTCTGCGGAGCACCATCATAAAACATTATAGGATCCGGGCAATCTGCATGAACATGATGATGAATAAGGCAAACAAAACAAGCCCAGAGACAAGGTGCACCATGAACGCTGCAGGCTCCTTCCGTTTTTTTGCTGATTCTGCATTCGCTTTGCCGAGGTAGATCGCCATCGTGATCAGGAATGAAGGGATGAACGAGACCGACATGAATAGCATTGACAGCATGATCCCGTTTTGGCCTGATGAACCATTCAATGCGGATAACATCTGCATTGAAAACCCTGATGCAGGTGGAATCAGGAAAAACCCGCTTGGGATTGCGATAAGCCCTACAAGCAGGAAGAAATGAGGGATCCCACTCTTCATTAGCTCTTTTTTCGTAAAGAAGACGTACATCTCAACGAGGGATAGTACAAGGGCAGCGATGGTCAGAAAAAATATGAATAATGTCGGCAGGGATACGTCAGAAGAGGCGTGCAGTGCATCAAGGCTGAAGAGGATGAATATCGCCCCGAGCACGGCGCTGAAGATAATGCCAGACCAGATTATCTGCTTCATCCCTTTTGAAAGTATCAATACGCCAAGTGGCAACACGATAAGCGCGATCTTGAAGATGTTTACCGAATCGGCGAGCGCAGCCCCCACAAGAGCGCCTTCGAAGCTTCCTGATTCAGAGAAAGAACCCTGCGTGAAAACGCCTTGCTTGCAGTTGGGATCGCATGTGGAAAAAATCTCCTGCCACCTCTCTTTGGTGATTTCCCCGATAACGAGCGTGCTTTCGCCTAGAATGGTTGTTGGGACCCCGCTTTGTGATGGGTCTTGCCCAAACCTCAGGTATGCATCAAGCATCTCCTGCCGGTTCTGCGGGACGGAATACACTTCCTTTCCTTCTATTGAAAGGTTATAAGTGTCAGTAAGGTTGAGCAGAATGGCGGTCGTCCTCGCGCAGTGGGGACACCCCTCACCGTAATATTCGATTACGTCGATCGTTGCAGAGGACGCCAGAGCCATAAAAGCGAGGAAAAAGAAAGTCCGCCTGATCATAAGGTGTAGAATAGATGTCAATAATTATAACCGCTGCGCTTGGCTTCAGAGTTCAATCGTTTGGGAAACTTTTTGAGTATTTCTGTTCGCCTTTTGCCTCGGATCCGAGGTGCTCGGATTTTTTGTGGATGACGCATCCGCATTCGGGATCTTCGGGCCTGGGGCATTTCTTGACCTGCGCGATGATTTTCTCCGCTTCAGCCTTATCAATCATCTTGACGAGGATGTCATCGGAATGCGGAAAACGATGTTCGTAATAAGAGGAGACGTAGTATTTGCCGCAGCGCGTGCACCTGAAAACCGAGTGGCTCACGGATTTGCCGCATCCGCACGATGTCTCGACCTTCATCGCTGCCAGCACCTCGATACTGCCTGAATCCCGTATCGGGCCAGTCCCTTCTTCGCAATCCCTGCAATATCCGCACTTCTGTTCTGCCATGCTGGTCCTTTACCTCAAAACTTATTTATTTCCTCGCGCAGTTTCTTATGGAACTTTTTATCCACCTCTTTCATCCAGGGCAGGAACCTTGCTTTTGTGGCCTTGAGATAGCGGGTCTGCTTTTCTCTCGGCGCGTTTTTCAGATCCCGGATGTTATCCAGCCGGTCAGCGAATTTCACGAGCTGAGTTCCACGGTCCGATTGCATGATATCCCTGTAATACTTATCTTCCCAATCTTTCTCTGTTCTTTGTCTTGGTTTTGATACAAGCTCCACGTGATGCGCAACTTCCTTATTGAACTCCATTGCCAGCTCTCTGGCAGCCACATCGCTCATCTCAAGGACATCGTGCAGTAAGGCAGCGCAGATGATGTTTGCATCCAGAATCTTGAACTCATCGAGAAGGATGAGAGCGACGCGAAAAGGGTGGATGAAATAAGGGTCTCCATTGTCCCGCTTGTGGCTGGCATGGATCTTTTTAGCTAGATCATAGGCTCTGCCCACAAGCTCGATCTCAGCGTTATCATGGAAAAAAGCCAGGATGCGTTTCTTATCAGGCATGTGAAAGAGTTGATGTTTTGAATTTAAATGCCTTTTCCTGTTAAAAGAGATCAGAAAGAATTAGAAGGATTAAAATAAGGAAGAAAATGGAAAGCGGGCAGAGAGTGCTACCTCTTTGCCAGCGCCTTGCTCACATTGACCGCAGTCTGCGCAGCTGCTTTTGCGTCAATGGCTGGGCCGAAACCCCCAAGCGTAAGTCCTGAAAGACTCCTGAGCTGTTGCCTTTTATTTTCATCTAGTCTTGCCATTCCAATCACCTCACCAAACCTCACCATTGCCAAATTTGACTGTTAAGATCTTAGCCGGATCTGAAGTTTCTTCAATTAAATCAAGGTTCACATCTGGATTGAACAATTGCGCAAGAGCTTTATAGAGACCTGGGACGGGACAGTAAGAGGACTGCAGCGGCACATAAAATGTGAATCCTGTTCCTGCGCCAGCTGCATAGGCTAAAACGAAATTATAGACATATGTGTATATCATGGTCATATCCAGGATGAATCTCGCATACTGGAGGCTGGGCCATTTTGAAGTTCCGTCTTCCCCGATGCCGTATATCAATCCTGGAATAAATGGATCGTATGCTTCCGGCCCGTATATCATTTGCATTGCAATCATGGTTGAATATGCGTCCATATTAGCTTTGAGGCTGAACTTGCCAAACGGATTCCATAGGGGATCGGAATATTTCAGCATGTAGTCGAAGAAAATGAATGTTCCATGCCACGGATCTCCTTTCCCCAGCAGGTTGTATTGTCTGCCCATCAGGCCGATAATGACCGGAGCAGCGCCAGTTGTTCCGTACTCACTGAAATCTATAGCACCATCACTGTTCTCGTCCAATTCCATGAATTCGCCGTAGAAATTAGGGGTATAGTGATCAATCGTTTGGGTTGCTGTGTCTGTCGCATACGCATAGGCAAGTGCAGTTGTCTGAAGGTGCCATAGAAGCCCGAAGCCGCCGAAATAAAACCCATTGGGAAGCAACTCACTGAATTTATTCATAATAATTTTTCCCAGGTGGCCGGCATCTGAAACAAGCGAAGAGTTTGCATTGCCGCTTTTGTCCATACCATCTACATAATAATTCGTTTTTCCGAAATTCCTTGCACGTGCAGAAGCGAATGTAGTTATCCTTGAGAGAGGGGAATCAAGCCCGTCCTGCGTTTTTATTGTATTGCTGGCCGAATCATAGTATGGCACAAGCGCGCCCATGGCGAATTCCAGGCCGTATTGTCTTGAAAGAGCCCTTGGAACATTCTTGAACATGTATCTGCAGCACAGAACATCGAGAGCAACAGGATCCTCTGATGCAAAAACATATCCTTCTTCAACAGCTGCTCCGCCTCCGCTTGCCGGATCAATGTTTATGGCTGTGATGCCATCAACCACGTGAATCCTAACCGGAACCTGTGAGTTTATTGCGAGGTGGATATCAACTATTGTTCCATCCATTCCATCAGTTTCCTTTGGGGTTGTTGGCAGCGCAGTCTCAGGATCAAGATCAAAGTAGTGCCTTGAATGTGGAAGCCCCTGCTTGATGCCAGGCGGGAAAGCAGGCGGATAGGAATAAAGCCAGTCAGGTGTGCTCGGGTCACTATCCGCACCGGATATCATCGGGTAGCCACCTATGCCAAGGTTCTTTAATGCGATCGTGTGTGATGTCAGCACATGGACCTTCATCTTGGGGACACTGATAAGCACACAACCAGGATAATTTCCTGAATCATCGGGATCTCCGACAACCGCTTTGTGTATGACGATTCCGTCTTTGAAATTTGCACCTCCGTCAGGAACCTGCACCAAACGGCCTCTGCCGCCAGCCACGTGAGCTTCGGCATTGTTAAGATCATAAACCATAAGCTTATTTGTTGCCTGGCCCGGAGGGATGTAATTGCCCATAACGCTGTCCATATAACCACTCATCGGATCATCGGTGTGCGTTGGGTCATGGCTTTCTGCGAGATATTTTCTCACGAAGTAAAATGGATAGCCAGCAAAATAGTGTGCATCAGGAGTGAACGGAGCGCCTTCAAGAAGTGCTTCTGGCGCACAGCCAATAAGCATTGCGTAAGGAGTGACAAAGGAGCCTGCTTCACCCATTGCCATCTTGTAATAACTGATGTCAAGCTTGTCATGCATCCATCGCATGAGCGCGGCAAGCATCACCCAGTCTGTTGCCACAGTTATTCCAGAACCAGGAGTACCATCACCTGCAGTATCAAGGACCATTGGGTGGATGGCGTTCGGCTTGAAAAGGATTTTCTTTCCCAGATACACTTCCGAGAGAAGTTTATTTTTTAAGGCCGGGTCACTCTTAAGCAGAAGCGGTTTGAGTGCATGGTGCAGACAATCATAAGTATAATCTATCCTTCCCTTGATTTCAGTCCATGCATCTTCTGATCCCAAGGATATGTACTGATGAAGAAGTTCTGGTACTCCGACATAGGACAGTTTTGGATCAAGTTTGACGGCACCGACAAGAGAGCCTCCGCCAGAAGGCCCATCAACAGGAACAGACGTAGCGTTCGCCGTCCCGCTCATCATCGCGGTTCCGGCACCAAAACCCATTGTCGCAGCTCCCACTGCAGCAGCTCCGACTCCAACTGTTTTCAGGAACTCTTCCCTGCACATTACATTGCTGGATGAACCTGCCGCAGCTCCCGGATTTTTCCTGAACCCGGGCGCGCCCATTGCCTGCATCTTCTGTATATACATAGAAGTGCTGCTTGCATTCATTTTCCCAGCTGATTTCTTTATGTTTCCCTTCATGTTTTCACCCATATTTTCATATTTTTTCAATTTCCCTTGCGGATTCTTTTTTCCGCCTCTTTCTGCTTTCGGCAAAAAGATTTATAAATATTCCGCCCCCCCCTACGACGACCAAACGACGATAAATCAGATATCTTTTCCTGTCGTTACCAGCTTCCCATGCTTCACGCCCTTGAGAGCAAGAATCGAGTCTGCGAGCTTTCTGATCTCTGACATTTTTCCATCAAGAATGATGACTTCAAGGCAGTTGTGATGGTCAATATGGGTGTGCATCGTGCTCCTGATAAGGCCCGGATGGTCGTGCTGTATGGAAGCCAGCTTCTGCATGAATGCTCCTGAATGATGGTCATAGACGATGGTGAACGAAGCGATGCCGCTCATTTTCGGATTGTCCGTCCATTCCTGATCGACAAGGAAAGCCCTTATCAGATCCCGCACAGCCTCAGAGCGGTTCCTGTATCCTTTTCCTTCGATTACGCTGTCGAATTTCTCCAATAATTCCGGCGGAAGCGCGATTCCGGTTCGCAAAACTTTTTCCATTCGGATCACCTGCATAATTCCAGATTCAATCGTGTTACGATTTTTAAAAGCGTAACAATTTATAAAGGTTTAGCTGGATATACGAAGCGTTGGATATGCACATACCAGACGGATTTCTCAGCACGCAGGTCTGGGCCGCCATGTGGGTGGTCTCGGGCCTGGTGATAATCTATGCGCTGAGCAAGGTAAAAGGAAAACTGAAGGAAAAGGCGGTTCCACTGATGGGCATCCTTGCTGCATTCATTTTCGCAGCGCAGATGCTTAATGTTCCAATCGGAGCCGGGACTTCGGGCCATCTGCTTGGCGGAGTGCTGGCTGCAGTGCTTCTTGGGCCCTTCACTGCATCGATAGTGATGGTCGCCGTGTTTGTCGTGCAGGGGATATTTTTCCAGGATGGCGGGATAACCGCGCTTGGTGCTAACATATTCAACATGGGGCTGATCGGGACGATTCTTGGATATTACGTTTTCAGGGCAGCAGAGCGGATTACAAAAAACACAATTGCAAGCGCTGCATTCGCGGCATGGCTCTCGGTGGTTCTGGCCGCTTCGGCAACAGCTATCGAGCTTGCGATTTCAGGGACATCTGAGCTTGGGATCGTGCTTCCTGCAATGGCAGGGATACACGCAATTATCGGGATTGTAGAGGCAGGGGTAACGGCCGCAGTGCTCGCTTATGTCTTGAAGGCAAGGCCGGACCTGATGGAGCTTGAGAGAGTATAGGGGTGATAATGATGGACAAATGGATAATTGGCGCGCTTGCGCTTTCGCTTTTCATGGCCGGAGTGCTTGCGCTCTTTGCATCTCCTCTTCCAGACGGGCTTGAGCAGGTGGCAGAGGACCATGGCTTTCTTGAAGCAGGCGAAGGCCATGAAGCGATCCAATCCCCGATGCCGGATTATGTGATCCCGGGGATTGAGAATGAAGCGCTCGCTGGCTCGCTTGCAGGAGTATTTGGAACGCTCCTGATGTTTGGTTTTGTGCTTGGCATCGCAAAAGTTCTGAAGGAGAAATGACATGCACCACGCATTCATAGACAAATTTAGCCATCTGGATTCGCCGATACACAGGCTTGACCCCAGGGCGAAGATTCTTTCTTTTTTATTTTTCGTGCTGATCGTCGTGTTAAGTGCAAACGGTGATTACACAGCTTTTGGGCTTTTCTTTCTGCTTGTGTTTTCAGTGATTTTACTTTCAAGAGTTCCGCTTGTTTATGTTTTCAAACATTCTCTTGTTGTGATCCCTTTTGTCGGGTTTGTCGGGCTATCGCTTCTGTTCAAGGAAGGAGGGGCAATTGCGTTTTCAGTTCCCGGTTTCGGGTTTCCGGTAAGCAGCGAAGGATTGCGGATATTTTTCTCTGTGCTCGCAAAATCCTGGCTTTCTGTGCTTGCTATGCTCACGCTGGTTTCCACCACAAGATTTCCCGCGCTGCTCAAGGGCCTTGAGTGGTTTAGGGTTCCTGCCCTTGTGCTGATGGTAATCTCTTTCATGTACCGCTATTTCTTCCTGATAAACGACGAGATGATGAGGATGCAGGCTGCGCGTGACTCAAGAGGAGCGCCAAGCAAGCTGGTTGAGAATATCTCAAGTGCAGGAAGCATGATTGGCTCCCTTTTCGTGCGGTCGTACGAGCGGGCTGAAAGCGCGTTCCTTGCGATGTGCGCGCGGGGATTCGATGGGGAGATGAAAGCGCTTTGCGTATTCAACCCCGGAGTCTGGGATTTCGTATTTATTATCCTTTTCTGCTCGTGTGCCCTGGTGATCAAACTGTTCGGATGATGATTATGGAAAAAAACAAGGCAATCGAAATACGGAATCTCGGGTATAACTATCCCGATGGGTCTGCTGCGCTCAAAGGGATAGACATGGATGTTTTTGAAGGGGAATGCATCGCGCTTGTCGGACCGAACGGGGCAGGCAAATCAACCTTGATACTGCATCTGAATGGTTTGCTGTTTCCGGTTTCCGGTTCTGTGAGGGTGTTTGGGCATGAGCTGAATGAGCAGAGCAAAAAAGAAATCCGCAAACAAATCAATATCGTTTTCCAGGATCCGGAATCACAGCTTTTCTCGCCAAGCGTTTTCGATGATGTCGCTTTCGGGCCGATTAACATGGGGCTTGCGCGCGAAGAGGTTTTCGCACGCGTGGATGAAGCGCTTTCCCATGTCGGGATGGCGGGTTTCGCCCATCGCTCGCCGCACCACCTTAGTTTCGGGGAAAAGAAGAAAGTCTCGATCGCGACCGTGCTCTCCATGAAGCCGAAGATAATCGTCCTTGACGAGCCGACGCTTGGCCTCGACCCCTGGGCAAGGAAGGATTTCATGAAGCTGCTTGAGAAGCTGAAGAAGGAGCATACTCTTGTTATCGCGACGCATGACCTGGAACTGCTTGAATTGTGCGACAGGGCGTATATGCTAAGGGACGGGAAGGTTGAAAGGGAGATAAAAGGAAAAGAAGAAGTGAAATAAAGGAAAAAAGAGAATAGATTATTGCTGGGATTTCTTGGCGCCTTCAGCCATTATCCTCCCGGCTTCCATTGCTGCCGCGCCTGCATTTGCCGCGCCTGCAACAATAACCTTCGGATCAAACGGCATTTTGTCCCTTATCAGGCATCCGGGAATCTTATTCATCAGGTCGTATTCTTTCATCATAATCACCTCGTCACAACTTATAGTCGTTCGCCCATATCTCGTCTGGTGGATCGGTGTTGGGGTTTTTGCCTGGAGCCCAGAAATACGCTTTGAAGAACTTGCTTGGGTCGTATCCCGGGGTTCCTGGGAAATCCCCTAATGGAACCACATGGTCGAGCATACCTGGCGGAACATTGGGACGCTGAGGGGTTTGCGTAAACAGGCCCGGATTGTAATATTGCGACGGGACATAAAACTTGAAATCATAGCCCATTGCAGTGGCGTATTGAAGTGCAGCCCAGTATGGAGATCCGGTTATATCACCGCTCGTCATGAAGTTCACTCCAAAGGTAAATCCCATCCTTGTGAGCCAGCAGCCAAAGTGTATCGAGGGCCAGTAGGTGCCGGGTGGAAGCGAAGCTGGAAGTCCGAAATCAGTAAGTGGTCGTACCCCCAATGTCGGATGAGCCACATGAGTGATTGGCGTGCCATATGTTCCGTATATCAGCAGATGCGGGTTACCCTGTGGATTTTCATCAGTTGCAGTCAATGATTGTGTCAAACCATAGAAGTACCAATCCGCGTTCGCTACAGAGGGCTGGCTTAGAATCGGACCCGGTCCCATAGACATCTGCCACAGATACAAGGACGGGTATGTAATAAAAGGTGTCAATCCTAAGTAGTAATGGCTCAAACCTCCTGTTCCGTCATTGTTCCAGAATGGATTTACATGGCGATTTACAGTACTGCCCATGTAGAACGTCGCTTTCAAGGCTGCGATATTTACTGCCTGCTCTGTTGGATATCCATGGTCCAAAAGAACTGCCACTTGTCGAAGGATTATATCCCTTAGATAGTTTGCATATACGCTTACAAGCCCATGATTGAATGCATCAGCATTGTTTTCATCTATCTGCAACACACCGTCTCCGTTCTCATCATTCTTTAGAAGACACTCCATATTGTTTGAACATCCAGGGTATGAAAAAAAGCAGGTACCAATAAGCTTAAAGCCAAAAAGGTTACGTGTAAGTGTATCATAAGATCTGAAGTAAGCCTCCTGAGTCCTGAACTGTGCCAGCAATGGGAATATATGATAATATAGGTTGGATGAAATGACTTCCTCTAACAAATCCTTCTTTAGGGATTTTCCACGCAGTCGCACAAGGTGCCCGTTTATCGAGCCAAGCCATGCATTCTGTTTCCCTTGAGGATCTTTTTCCTGCCCGACAACATAGTACTGGTCTTTTCCAAGGCCTGCTTCAACCGCCCAGGGAGTCCTGTTATCACAACCAGGTTTATATGATGGTACGGGAGGGGAAGGATCCAACCCAAATGTTTCTGTTGTGGTCCAATCAGGTTGCACTCCTAGTCCTGGTTGGTATGATTGATATAACTGCCCATATGCATCAGGAGCGCATATGAATGCGTAGTTCCAGAATGCGTTGGGCGGATAGCCATAATTGGCAACGGGTATCCTCTTATACAGATACCTCAACATCAGCTTGTCCAGCGCCACAGGATCTGCGGACATAGCAATTATGCCTTCGTTCTTCAAATCGATACCCAAAGGTTTGGATCCGCCTGTGGTTGTCGCTTCATGCAAAAAGTTGGCCGCGACAATCCCATCCGTAATGTGCAGGATGTTTGAACCATGCCTGCTTTTCAGGGCGAGATTCGCATCCATGATGAATCCGCCGAGGCTTCCTGTTTTGTGGAGGTCATACTGCCCGAAAAAGTTTGGAATTGTGTATGGAGGAGTTGGAACCAAAACCGGACTGATTAAATCAGTATTCCAAGGATAATCTGCATTTGGCGTGGATGCGAACTCCGGAACACCGTTTGGATCAACCGGCCCGTACCAATGCTCATGGGCTATCCCGAATTTTTCGCATGGAACATGGGTGTCGCTAAAGTTTGGTGGATTCGCGTATAGCCAGCCCTCATTTCCGCCCTGATCTGTTCCGGTCGCCCATTGGGCAGGAATACCGATACCGATATTCTTCAAAGCCAAGGTTATATTTCCCATCATGTGTATCTTCAGCTTTGGCAGGTTGAAAATGAAACCCACTGATGAATCTGTGAACGCGTGGTGGACTGCAATATGTGTGGTCCTATATTGCGGGTCTACCCCGATATTCCAGGGCCAATCCCCGGACGTTGGTTGAGGAACGACAAGATTTTCGCGCCTTTCTTCGTTCGGACCAAGGTAATTGCTATTGTAGAGGGTTATACCAGCAGCATAAGCTGGGGGTATGTAAGGAACTGGCGAACCCGGGAAGTCAACTAAAAGGCTTGCAGGATACCCGTTCATCGCAGTGGTGTAGCCTTTCTCAGCCAGATATTTCCTTGCCCAGTAAAATCCGATACCGCCATACCAGACAGGTGTGCCGTTTGGATCTGGATAATCTGGCTTGCCTGTATTCGGGTTGATATGGAACGTAGCCCTTCCTTCATAAATCGCAGTCACTGGTATCGGGAATCCAATCAATTCAAAGAATTTCCAGTCGAATTCGTTTTTGTCTCCACCTTCTGCTACTATTAGCTGGTCGGGTGACAATCCTAAATCCTCTATAAGATAGCGCATGAAAGCTGCCATGAATGGCGCGGATGTCGAGCCTCCCCAGCCAGCGCCCCGTCCGCACGGAGCCTTTCCTTGCGGATTTGCATTGTATGCCTGGATGTCCGAGATGAAAGCAGGGTTAGTATCTTCCAGCGCAGTAACCCAGTTCGGTTTGAGGCAGACTTTGGTATTAGTTCCAACGATGGAAGAAATTGAGCTAAGAGAATCGGCATCTGCTTTGAAATATTCATCAAAAAGATCCTTCATCCTGTCGTAAAGGAAATCCACGTGTTCTGTCATCTTTGCCCAAGTTTCGTTGTCAGTTTCATAACTCAAAATATATCTCTGGAGAAGCTCGGGCCATCCTTTAACCAGAATTGAACCATCTGGTGCATAAGACCCGGCATAGGTAAAATACGGATCCATTTTCACGACTGATATGGGCGGAGCTCCCGGAACCTTACTCTTATCATCAAACCCGGTTTGTTTCGACGGCGGCGCTGCACTAGCGACGCCTCCAATCCCCATCGCAGCCGCCCCGATCCCTGCTGCTGCAACACCTGACATCTTCAGGAAATCTTCCCTGGACATCGCGTTGGCTGCTTGCGACGAAATATTATCCATTCTCCTGAACCCAGGCGCACCCATTGCCTGCATCTTCTCGATATATGCAGAACTTGCGCTTGCGCCTGAATTCGCTTTTCCATCCGGTTTCTTTTCTTTTCCCTTCATATTTTCACCCAGATTTTCATATTTTTTTAAATTCCCCTTGCGGATTCTTTCTTCCGCCTTTCCATCTTTCAGGGTGAAAGTTAATAAATGTTACTTCATAATAAAAATGTGACAAAACGTAATACTGGTGCTGTTTATGGCAGTAAAGAGGTTTGCAGTATCTATTCCTGAAAGGATCGCCAAGCGGTTTGACGAGAGCATGGAAACGATGGAACATGGGAATCGGTCAAAGGCTGTGGCAGAGGCATTGATGGAGTTCACTGAAAAGAAGCTGAGGACAAAGGATGTGGAAGTGGGCGCATTGCTGATAAAAGGCGGAAATGGGATGAGGATTAAGACAAAGCTTGATCGGATAAAAAACCACTACGAGGACACGGTTCTCTCTACGTTCCGGGATACGGAAAAAAATACTTTTATCGACATCTGGATCGTCAAGGGAAAAGGCTGCGTGCTGACAAGGCTTAAGCTGCGCCTGAATAAAGTGCATGGCATTGCAGGCTGCTGGATCTATTCATTGAAAAACGGGATTGCTTCAAATGATTGCGAATCCAAAGCAAGGATGGCCCTGGAGGAGGATATCGGCACAGGGGACATAACTTCTGAAAATATCATTCCTGAAAATGCGAAGGTAGATGCCCTGATAATCGCAAAAGAATCAGGGATTCTATGCGGAACAGGGATGTTTGTCGAGAAATTTCTTATGCACGACCTGAATGTCATTGCAGAATGCGTGAAAAAAGATGGTGAGAGGATTGAAAAAGGCGAACCTGTATTGCGGCTGAGGGGACCTGCCAGGTCGATCCTTGCATGCGAACGGACTACCCTTAACCTGATCATGAGGATGAGCGGGATCGCGACGAACGCTTCGAGGTTTGTCGAGAACATAAAGCCTTACAAGGCTGAACTGTTCGATACCCGCAAAACTGTTCCAGGGTACAGGATGTTAGATAAGTACGCGGTTAAGGTAGGGGGAGGGCATAACCACCGAATGGGGCTTTATGACGGAATCCTCATAAAAAATAATCATATTGACATCATAGGTTCGGTAAGGGAAGCGATCAAAAGGGCGAAGCGGGCAGGAAAGCCGATAGAAGTCGAGGTGCGCGATCTCGATGAACTCCGCGAGGCGCTCCAGGAAAGCCCGGAAATGATCCTTCTTGATAATATGGGGATTGATGATATCGGGGAGGCAGTGAGGATCACAAACGGAAAAACGAAGCTCGAAGCGTCGGGCGGAGTTACGCTTGATAACATTAACAGGATCGCTGCGACAGGAGTGGACCGCATATCAGTCGGCTCTGCCCTCACGCTATCAGCAAAAGCGCTCGATTTCTCGCTTGAGATTAAAGAAAAAAGAGGCGGCAGGAAATGAGCATCCGCACGGATTTCCTTGTCATCGGTTCCGGCATCGCCGGCCTGAATTTCGCGCTACTTGCAGCAAGGCATGGAAGCGTGATGATCGCCACAAAGAAGAAGAGGGCTGATTGCGCCACCATCAAGGCGCAGGGCGGGATTGCGGCAGTGACAGGCGGACATGACAGCTTTGAATCGCACATCAAAGATACGCTTGAAGCAGGAAGGGGATTGTGCAACAGAGAAGCAGTCGAAACAATGGTGAAGTCCGCTCCAAAAGCGATTGAGAGGCTAAAGGAAATTGGGGTAGAGTTCGATTCGGGTTTTGGTATCGAAGGCGGCCATTCTGCAAGAAGGATACTCCATGTGAAAGACTGGACAGGCGAAGCGATAGAAAAAGCGCTTGTGAAGAACGCGGGGAAAGAAAGCAATATCCAAATCCTCGAAGATTCCGTTGCGATCGATCTGATTTTGAAGGGCGGCAGATGCTTAGGTGCAACATTCTTCAATGAGAGACAAGGCAGCTTTGCCGTATTTTCGAAAGTGACTGTGCTCGCTAGCGGCGGAGCGGGGATGGTTTATTCCGTAACTTCCAACCCGGGCACTGCGACAGGGGATGGAATCGCAATCGCTTCAAGGGCTGACTGCACTGTTGAGAACATGGAATTCGTCCAGTTCCACCCGACGACGCTGAACATTCCGGGTGCACCGCATTTTCTGCTGTCTGAAGCGCTCCGGGGCGAAGGAGCGATTCTGCTCAATGGAAAGGGCGAGCGTTTCATGAAACATGTTTGCCCGAAAGCAGAACTCGCGCCGCGGGACGTGGTCACCCTCGCAGTCGCAAAGGAGATGAGCGTAGGTCCGGTGTACCTGGAAATGGCCCATCTGGACTCTGGCTCAGTAAAAAAAAGATTTCCCTGCATCTACCAGAAATGTCTTGACCATGGAATAGATATGACCCAAGACCCGATACCCGTGACCCCCGCAGCGCATTTCATGTGCGGAGGGGTGCGTACGGATGCGAATGGAAGGACGAACATTGCTGGTCTGTATGCTATTGGAGAGGTAGCATGCACTGGAGTCCATGGAGCGAACCGGCTCGCATCGAATTCTTTGCTTGAAGGGATGGTCTTCAGTGAAAAGGCTGCAGAGGAGGCAGTGAGATTTGCGGGCGCGCACGGGATCGAAAGCGCTGAAAAGGGGCTTCCAAAAATAAATGACGAAGTAGTAACTGAAATAAAAAAAACAAAAGATCGGATCCGCTCGCTCATGTGGGATAAGGTTGGGATCATCCGCACTGAGAAAGGGCTTGAAGAGGCATTTGCAGAAATTGAAAAAATAGAGGCTGATGTGATTTCAATCTATGAAAAAGGGATAAATCGCGAGATTATCGAGTTGAGAAATATAATCAAAGTCGCGAAAATGATTACGAAAATGGCGCTGAAGAGAAAGAAGAGTCTGGGATGCCATCACATCGAATGATCTTTCTTATTTATCAAACTCGCAGCATAACCCGCTCCAAATCCATTATCTATGTTTACAACCGTGACTCCCGAAGCGCAACTGTTTAACATTGTCAAAAGAGCAGCCAGACCTTCAAATGCTGCACCATAACCAACGCTTGTTGGAACAGCAATAACTGGACAAGACACAAGCCCCGCGACCACGGATGGAAGAGCACCTTCCATTCCTGCGACACAGATGATTACTGAAGCTGATTGAAGTTTTTCCAGGTTTGCAAGCAATCTATGAAGACCCGCAACTCCAACATCAGATAAGCGCTCTACTTTGTTTCCCATAATTTCTGCTGTGATTGCTGCTTCTTCCGCAACTGGAATGTCAGAAGTCCCTGCACAAACAACAAGGATTTTCCCTTTTCCATTGTTTTTGTTTTCTTTTTTCAGGATGATTGTGCGGGCAAGTTCATTGTATTCTGCATCTGGAACCTTTTCCTGGACTGCATCAAAATGTTCTTTGGTTGCGCGGGTTGCAAGAACGTTTGAATTGTCGTTTGCCAGTTTTTCCATTATCCCTGCTGTTTGTTCTGGAGTTTTTCCCTGGCAAAAGATGACTTCCGGAAACCCCTGCCTTAGTTTCCGGTGATGATCGATGTTTGCGAATCCTAAATTCTCAAAAGGAAGTTTCTTCAGTTTTTCCATTGCCTGCTCTTCTGATAACGATCCTTGTCTCACTTCCTCAAGTATTTTCTTCAGGTCCATCCAATCACTTTTCAAGCATCTCGTTCATTGAGCCGCTTCGGAATCCCTGCAGATCAAGCGCAATGTAGCGGTATCCAAAGGATTTCAGTTTTTCAATGATCTTATCCTTGTTGCCCATTATGATTGGAAAGTCTTTTGGTTCTACCTCTATTCGTGCAACTTTATTATGGTGGCGGACACGGATATCGCTTACCCCAAGTGAACGGATGAAGATCTCGGCCTGATCGATATTTCTCACTTTTTCTTCTGTTATTTTTTCTCCAAAGGGGAATCTTGTTGCAAGGCATGGGAACGGTTTTTTATCCCATGTTGGAAGGCCAAGCTGTTTTGAAAGCTCCCGGATTTCTTTTTTTGTCAAGCCTGATTCTGCAAGAGGGGAACGGATGCCCATCTCCTGGCTTGCCTTGTATCCAGGCCGGAAATCATGAAGGTCATCTGCATTGTCTCCGAGCACGATATGCACGAATCCCTTTTCTTTCGCAAGCTTGAGCGTGTCTTCAAGCAGCGCTTTTCTGCAGATATAGCACCGGTTTACCGGATTAGCGCTGATCTCGCTTGTCAGCTGTTTTTTATCTATTGGAAGAAATGGCACGCCGATCTTTTCTGCGATCTTTCTTGCTTGTTCCTGCTCCCATTTTGGCTTGAGCTCTGATGCAACTGTTACTGCAAGAACGTTTTCTTTTCCGAGTGCATCAACTGCTGCTTTTGCAAGAAGCGTGCTGTCAACTCCACCTGAAAAACCAACAAGCACAGAATCCATGTTTTTTATGATTTCCTTTAATTTCTTGTACTTCTCTTCCAGGTGTCCCATAGTATTACGATTATCAGCAAAAGTATTAATACTTATACATTCCAATTCCCATCTTATGGAAACAATATCATTGGTCAGGCCGCCTGAAAGCAGGATGCTGAAGTCCGGGAGGGTGATCCTAGCTCCTCGCGAGGAAGTCGGCGAGCACGTAACAGACAAAAGAGAGGAGATCGTGGTTGTGCTGAAAGGGACTGGGATACTGGTTAAAGAAGGGGAAGAGACCGCCCTGAAAGCAGGCGAAGCGCATTTCATTGCGCAGGAAATAAGGCACAATATCCGGAACAGCTCGGATGAAATGCTGGAATACGTTTATGTTGTAGGATTGTTTGACGGACAGGCTCAAAATGAAGATCATCATGGTCATAAACATGGACACGGACACCATAGTCACTGAAATAAAAAGGATGAAAAGCGAGCGCAATGCGATAATCCTCGCGCACAACTACCAGCGCCCCGAGATTTATAACGTCGCTGATTTCATCGGAGATTCGCTGGAACTGAGCAGGGCTGCTGCGAAAACCGATGCGGATATCATCGTTTTTTGTGGAGTGGACTTTATGGCAGAGAGCGCGAAGCTGCTGAATCCGGAAAAAACCGTGCTGCTGCCTGATCGTGAAGCCAGATGCCCGATGGCTGCGATGGTTAGCGTCGATGCACTTCGCAAGATGAAGAAAGAGCACCCCGGCGCAGCATCCATGTGTTACATCAACACTTCTGCTGCAGTCAAGGCAGAATGCGATGTCTGCTGCACTTCTGCGAATGCTGTGAAGATCGTCAACTCGCTTCCGAATAGAGAAGTTATTTTTGTACCAGACCGGCATCTGGGGGAGTGGGTGCAGAAGCAGACGAAAAAGAAGCTTATCCTTTGGGATGGGTATTGCTATGTTCATGCTGCTGTGAACGCGAACAAGCTCGATGACCTGAAAAAAGATCACCCGAAAGCAAAGGTTCTGGCTCATCCTGAAACGCCCGGGGATGCGCTTGCGCTGGCAGACCATGTTGCGGGAACAGAAGGCATGGTAAAAATAGCCAGGGAAAGCGATGCGGACGAATTCATAATAGTGACTGAAAATGGCATGCTCGAGCGGCTGAAAAAAGAGGCTCCTGGAAAAAGATTCTTCGCAGGTGCAGGCGTGTGCATGAACCAGAAGAGGATAACGCTGGATAAGGTGAAAGATGCGCTGCTTCTGAACCAGCATCGAATAGAAATCCCGGAAAATGTCGCGATGATGGCTAGGCGAGCTCTTGAAAGGATGCTAGATATGGGCAAGTAGCGTTCACCAGCTCTCCACCACCGCATACCCTTCTTTCTCCAGCCTCCAGCAATCCGCATCTCGTGACGAGATGACATAGGATTCGCGGTCATCCTTCCAGATCCTGCTTATAGCTTTCCGCGCTTCCCCCCTGATCCTTTTCCCGATGCTCACCAGGGCTTTCAGCCTCGGACTCACGAGATAGAGGTTCTCTTCCATCCAATCACCAGAAGAGAGGGGGGCGAACCGCGTATTTAAGCGTTTTGGGACCTCATTTCCGCCGCCGGCCCAACGGTCGGCGGAAATTGGAAGCCCCTGGGGCTTCCTGCATTTCCGGGGAAAACGGTTTTCTTGATATTTTTACCACAAAGTCCTGAAGTGAAAAGAAGAAATCGCCCTCGCCTGAACGCTCCGTTCAGGTCGGGCCTTTTTGTGAGCAAAAACGCCCTCGACGGGAAGCGCACGGTTTTCAGTTGTCAGTTTCCGGTTTCCAGTAACCGAACACGAAACTGGAGACCACAAGAACGAAACTGAAGACCGCTTTGAACCCGCCCGTCAACCTTGCTCCGTGTCCGGTTTCCAGTTGCCAGTTTCCAGAACATTTCCGAACTGGAAACCCGAAACAGGAAACCGGAAACGCAACTACTCCGGAGGGTTGCGTCCTTACTGCCGCGCTCCATCGCCATACATCGGCGCTGTCGCGCGTATCCAGGCTAGACTACGAGGGCGTATAATGTATTTCTTATAAAAGCATTATATAAAAGGTTCGCTCGATCCTTTGAGCGCTAAAAGAAAGAAGCGCGTCCGCGTGCCTCATAAAGAAATGAAAAAATTAAGGTTATCTCTTGCCGCCTTTCCCTTTTGCAATAAAGAATTTGTATATCAGGAACGCACCGATTAGAAGCAGCAACAGCAACAATAATCCAACTACCGCTTGAGCTATAACGCCGAGAATCGACACCGGAGCTTCTTGAGCAGGAGCATTTTCATTCGCCGCCAATGTAAGGGAAGCGAGTTTTGTCCCTGATGATATGAACTCGATCGTATAATTTCCAGCCAGGAAAAGCGGGAAGATGATTTGCCCGTCAGAGTCAGTGGTTAATATGTCGTAGCTGCCATCGGGCT
>Ga0315281_10004140_pt1 | contig 21133 bp, 1 predicted proteins | sample YL17G07_0_MG_FD_204540 | JGI IMG/M metagenome (GOLD analysis project Ga0315281, IMG submission 204540) | Sediment microbial communities from Yellowstone Lake, YNP, Wyoming, USA - YL17G07_0 | ecosystem: Environmental > Aquatic > Freshwater > Lake > Sediment | place: USA: Wyoming | collected...
TGACGCTGGGCGGCGCTGAGCTGCGCCACCGGGATCACAGTGCCGACCGCGTCGACCAGACCCAGATCGCGGCGTATGGCCAGCGACCACGTAGAGTCGTCATTGAGCGCCGCATAGCCATTGGCGTTGATCTCTGCAACACGGTTGCCCAGTCCGTTATAGCGATAGCTGGTATGGAGGTTCAGACCGTTGGGGTCGACAATCTGGTCGGTCAGCCGGTTGTTAAGGTCATAGAGGTATTGCGTACTCTGCTGATCGACGCGCGGAACCGGATTGCCCTGTGCATCCACATTGATCGTGTCGAGCCAGCGATTTTCGGTTGTCTGACTGCGGATGTTATAGGCCTCGTCATAAACGTAGGAGACGCGCGTCCCTTTTGCGTCCACCTTCTCGGTGGCGAGGTTGACCACGTTGTACTGGGCGGTCGTGGTTCGGGCACCGGATTGAAATTGGCCGGCAGCATCCACCAGCCCCACCGTCTGCGCCAGCACGTTGCCAAGCGCGTCGATGGTATTGCGCGTGACTCGGCCCGCGGCATCGGTGCTTTCGATCAACCGACCCTTGGTGTCATAGACGAAGCTGGTTGTGCGGTCTTCGGCGCTGAGGACAGCCGGAACCTGTCCTTGTCCCAATGCCAGCTCGGTCTGATTCTTGGCGTAGCGGGTCTGCGAAAACAGGTTACCATCGGCATCGTATTGCGATGCGGTGATATAGCCCATCCCGTCACTGTGCCAGATGGCCCGTCCGGCCTTGTCGTAGACAGTGTTGGTTTGTGCACCGTTCGGGTCAGTGGCCGAGGTCTGGTTACCGCGCGCATCGTAACTGTAGACGGTACGCAGCTCGTCGCCCAGCTGTGGTCCTCGATAGGGTCCGGCGATCGATGCGGTAAGGCGGTTGGCAAGATCGTATTCGTAGTCGGTAGTGCGGTAGTTCGTCCGCGACACTTCGTAGTTGATTTGTTCATACCGCTCCGTGCGGATTCGATTTCCGAAATCGTCATAGAAGTATTGGGTATGTCCTTCTGAGGTCTTACCAGTACTCTGGTCCCTGACAAATTGTTCCTGCGGATCCACTTCATACTGCAACTCACCGAAGGCGTTGTAGTAGTAGTTCGTCGTGGAATCTACGTTGTTAAGGCCATTGCCATAGTCCGCCACCATGCTGTCACGCCGTCCGGCGCCGTCGTAGGTGTAATGCACCACCGTTCCCGTCGGCTGAATCTCGTCGATCAGGTGGTCGGCCCCATCGTAGCGGTAGCCGTTGACGCGCTGGATGGTCGGACCGTAGGTGCTGATGTTGGCCTCGGTGATCGGGGGGTTACCGGCGAGAGTGCCGTAGGCTTCGATCTTGAGGGTGCGGTTGCTGCGCCGGTCGTAGCCAAACTTAGTGACCGATCCCAGGGCATCGACCTCGTAGGTCATGCGGTTCATGACATCGTAGGCGAATCGGGTGGTCTCGGGCTTGGCGAGCGCCGCCAAGGCTGGGTCATAATTCGGGTCGGTCGGTGCGACCAAGTATTGGCCGACCGCGATCTCGGTCTGATTGCCGAACACGTCATAACGAAAGGTGCTGCTGTAACCCAAGGCATCGGTCACCTGGGTTGCCCGGTTCATGACGTCATAAATGGTGTGGGCAGTGTAGGCCGCGACGATTTTCTGCCGATCGGCAGCGGAAAGCTGAGACGCGGACTTGGCATTTCCGTTAGTGTCCACGATTCCAAGGTGCGTGCGCTCCTGCTTGGCCCAATCGGCATCGCTCAGAGCGGCGGCATACCCGTTCGGGGTGGTTTGGGATGTGACGTTGCCGAACAGGTCATACCCATAATGGGTATGCAGGGCAAGACCGGTCGGGTCGACCAGCTTGTCGGTAATGCGATTGCCGGAGTCGAAGGTATAAGCAGTGGTGACCGCATCCGGAGTGCCGGCGGCCACGGTTTCGGACACCAGGTTGCCCTGCCCGTCGAACTGGCGGTTTACTGCTACGCCGGCTCCATTCCTGAGACTCGTCACCAGGTTGCGGCCGTCGTACACAAACGTCGTGACTTCGGTGATGGCGTTGTAGGTGATGCCAGTGGTGGGATCAGTGACCGAGGCGGGCGCCACCGGGAACGGATTGTATGCATCGCCATTCGGGAACCAATACATGTCCACAGCGTTTTGCAGGGCATTGGCGGCATCCATCGTTCCATAGATTTGCTGCGCCATGTCCTCCCAACTGCCGGTTCCTTGTGTGATGTCGTAGTTTTTGCGTTGCCTGGTTTCCGACATCACATTGCCGAACGCGTCACGCGTGTACATCGCGTCGCGGTAAATCGAATAACTGCCTCCTTCGATGACAGGGATGTCGGACCCTACCGATTCTTGCACCACCTGATTACGAAGGTCATATACATATTTAATAAAGCCATGATACTGATCCACACCGCTGACAGGCAGTGAATTCCATGCGCCCGTACTTACTTGTATGCGATTCCCGAAAGCATCGTAATCATTTCGTGTAACCAAGGCCGCACCTGAGTCTGGAGCAACAACCTGCCCAATCACCTGCCGATTCCCGTCATACAGGAACACGGTATGGCGTTCATCACTGCTGCCGGCGGCATCGACACGGTCGATTAGGTTGCCGAGGGCGTCATACACATAACGTGTAATGGTGCCGTCCGGGGCGGTCTGGGTGGCGAGCCGGCCGTTCGGGTCGTAGGTGTTGTGGGCGATATGCGCGGAATCGAGGCCATAGCCCTGCACGAGGTCAACCACCTGCCCTATTGCGTCATAACCGTAGTGCGTAACGGTGCCTTCCGGGTTGGTCTCGTTGACCACCCGGTTGAGATCGTCATGGGTATAGTGCCAGGTCCGCTGGTCCGGCGTGCCGTAAGCCTCGACCTTGTCGGTCATGTTGCCGATGGCATCGTACTGGTACCGGGTTTCAACGTTGAGACTCGAGATACTGTCGGTCAGACGATTGGCCGCGTCATAGGTCAGCGTCTGGGTTTCCGGCTTGGCAAGTGCCGCCTTGGCCGGGTCATGGGCCGGGTTGGCCGGATCAATCAGGTACTGGCCGGTGGTGACAGTCTTGACGTTGCCGATGGCATCATAGGTATAGCTTGTGCTGTAGCCTTCCGGATCGACCTGCTGGGCCAACCGGTTGCGGGCGTCGTACACGTTGTGGGTGTGGCGGTCCTTGGGGTCGGCGACCGGTGGGGCTTGGGTGCCGAGTGGTTGGGTGACGTTGAAGCTGGCCCGCTGCGCATAGGCCATGGTGTCGGTGACGTTGCCGACCGCGTCGTACTGCTTGTCGACCACGTAGCCTTCGGCGTCCGAGGTGCGGGTCAAACGGTTGATGGAGTCGTAGGCGTAGTGGGTAACTTCATCACCGTCGCCGACTAGTGCCGCCATGTCCAGCGGCAGGGCCGGGTCCGGAACATCGGAGAGACCGCTAGCGTAGCGCGTCGTCTCAAACAAGTTCCCGGCCGTATCGTAGTTATAACTCGTCACACCATGGCGGGTCACGAAACCTGATCCGTTGAGGTCGGTCTGCACATACCCCGCATCTACCACCACACTCACCTGATGCATCGCGGTGTAGTAATAGGTGGTGGTGTTGCCGAGGGCGTCGATTACCTGGGTGCGGTTGCCGACGGCGTCGTAGACATAGGTTGTCGTGTGGGCAGCCCGCAGGGCGGCGATGTCAGCGGCGGTGAGTTTCGTGTCGTCGGCCGTATAGCCGTAGGTACCGCGCAACGTCTGGTATTCAGGGCTGTTGTTCTCGGTGAGCCCGATGCCGAGGGCGTCGATGGTCTGGATGACCCGGTTGTTGCCGTCATAGACATACTGCGTAGTACGACCAAGGGCATCAATTGACCGGGTGAGACGGCCATCCTGGTCGTAGACCATGTAACTGGTGTGGAGACCACGGAGCACGGTCTGGTCGGCGGTGCTCAGCTGGGTCGCGTCAGCGGCGAAGCCTAAGGCGACGCGCTGGGCCTGATACTCCGGTGTGTTGCTCTTGGCCAGTGCATTGCCGCGGGCATCGGTGACAGCGATGAGACTGTTGTTCTCGTCGTAAGCGTAGCTTGTGTGCTGGGCGAGACTGGTGCCATAGCCATAGATGACGTTGGTGCGGTTGCCGGCGGCATCATAGCCATATTGTGTCTGGATGCCGTCGGTGGCGGTCTGGAGGATGACCCGGCCGTCGGCGTCGTACGCGAAGGACGTGGTACGGGCGAGTCCGGTGGGATCGACCACCTGGGTCTTGACCCGGCCGAGCTTGTCATAGGTATAGACCGTGGTCAGGGCGTCGGTTGTGCCGACGGCCTGGTTCTCGGTCAGGGTCCGGCCGCGGGCATCATAACTGTACTCGGTACGGCGGTTGAGGCCGTTCGGGTGGGTCGGGGTCTGCGGGTCCACTGTAACGGCCTTGACCTGACCCTTGTTGTCGAACTCGGTGCGGGTAACGATGCCGACGGCGTTGGTGATCTCGACGGCCTCACCCTTGGCGTCATAGCCATAGGTCGTGACTTCGTTGAGGCCGTTCGGGTCGACAGCGCGCTTCAAGACGCGGTTCACCACATCATAGGTGTAGGCCACGACATTGCCGTTAGCGTTGATCTGCTGGATCAGGCGGTTGGCGTTGTCGTAGACGTTGTCGTTGTGGTGGCCGAGAGCATCGATGACCGAGGTCAGGTTGCCGTTCTTGTCGTAAACGTAGTGTGTGGCGTTGCCGTTGCCGTCGATCACCGTGACCTGCTGTCCGAGCAAATTGCGAACCGTGGTGGTCGTAACACCTTCCGGGGTGGTAATGGTGACGGAGCGGATCTGGTCGTCGTAGCTTAAGGTCGTGACATTGCCCTTGGCATCCGTTTGGGTGAGCACCCGGCCGAAGGCGTCGTAGCGTGTGCCACGGCTGTGGTTCAGGGGGTCAATCGTTCCGGTGAGCTCGTTCTTGCGGTCGTACTGGTACTGGCTCGCCCGGTTGAGGGCGTCGATGCTGGTAACGAGCCGGCCGAAGGCGTCATAGATGACTTGGGTCATCTGGTTGAGGCCGCCGACGTCGTAGGTTGCCTGGGTGCGCTCGCCACGGTGGTCGTATTGGTAGCGATTGGTGACCGAGGTACTGGCATCGATCGGCAGGGATTCCTGAACCAGATCGCCGAAGGCGTCATACTGACGGGTGCTGGTGTAGTTGAGGGCATCGGTCGAACGGATCACTTCCCCGCGCTGGTCGTAGACTGCCTGCTGAGTGGTGTCGTTGGTTGCATCGCGGGCCGCGGTGACGCGGGCCGTGAGGTCAACGGTGACGAGACCACCGGTAAGACCGGTCAGGTCGATGCGGTTGGCGTAGATCCGTGTACCGGTGACGTCGCCGAAGGCATCATAAGTGGACTCACGCACCTCGCCCAGGGCGTTGATGCTGTAGGCGAGCCTTGAATCGGCGTCATAATAATAGAGTGTGGTGTGACCCAAGGCATCGGTAATGCTGGCCACCCGGCCGGCGGCGTCGTAGACCATCTTTTCGCCGTATGCCGACCAGACGGCGTCGGCCTGGGTACTGCTGAGACTGTCGGTCAGCTGGGCGTTGCCGTTGCCACCCAAAGAGGCGATGGCGCGACCTTGGAGGTCGTAGCGGGTGGAGGTGGTAACGGTATCGGCGGTCGTCACGCCGATGGCATGACCTTGGCTATCAAAGACATAGCGGGTCGAGGTGTCGTTGAGGCTATCGTTCGCAGCGTAATGGCCGACCGGTGCACCGGAGACCCCCGCTTCGCTCACCTGGTTCACGATGATGCTGCCGGATACCTGGTCCGGGGCGCCGCGAGTGGCAATCAGGGTCCGTGCCGTGCCCCAGTCGGCGATGTTGCTCACCTGCGCATAGCCCTGCGAGCGTAACTGATCCTTCGCGTGGACATAGAGCGTGGTGCCAGTAGCACTCGTGACCACTTCCACGACATAGGTGCTATTGGACTTGACCTCGCCCAGGTAGACCGTCTTGATTGGATTGGTGGCGTCCGCTGGGTCGTAATAAGTCGCGTACAGGCGGCCGTCGCGGATCAAGGCCGCATGGAAGCGCTGAGTAGCGTCGGTGGCAACATTACCGGCGCCGATTTCCAAGTAGGTGCCGGTGAGACTCGCCCCGGTCGTGATCTCGGAACGGAAGATGGTGCCGCTCGCAAGCGTATAGGTACGGTCGCCCGTCAGGGTCGGCTGTATTGCCGTGGTTGTGGTCTGGCTCGTGATTACCATCTGATCGTTGACCCGCTGCATGTACGGCGAGGTCGTGAGATCGACTCCAGAGAGGCCGGTGGCCCCAGTCCGGAAGTCCTGGTCCCAGCTCGTGAGCTGGGCCACAATCGCGTAGCCGTGGGTGCTGACCACCTGACCGTTGGCGCTGTACTCGATCGTGGACAGATGGCCCTGTGGATCGAGGGTGCCAGTGTGGCGATTGGCGGTGTCGTAGAAGTAGCGGGTGATGAGGTCGGTGGCCTGCAGCAACGTCGCCAACGCCGTAGCATCGTGTACGGTCACGGCATTGCGCGCGGCGGCACTGACCGCCACCGTCGACTGGTGTTGCTCGATCAGGTTGTCTTGGGCGTCGTAGACACTCGCGGTAAGTGTGCCGTCTGTCTTCACGACTCCGAGCAACCGGTTGTTCGCATCGTAGAAGTAGTCGGTGACTTTGTCACTGGGTTGGAAAAGCATCGCGAGCGCCGCAGTGTCGTGGGTACCAATCTGGTTTCGGGCCAACGAGGTGGCCGGCGCGGTCGAAGTGCGCTGCTGAATGAGATTGCCTTGGTTGTCGTAAACACTTGCGGTGAGCGAGCCGTCCGGATTAAGCACGCCAAGCTGACGTCCCTGGGCGTCGTAGAAGTTGTCGGTGACGAGGTCGGTGACCTGGAAGAGTGTTGCGAGTGCCGCGGTATCGTGGGCGTCGATCTGTTTTCGGGCCAACGAGGTGACCGGCGCGGTCGAAGTGCGCTGCTGAATGAGGGCGCCCTGATTGTCATAGACACTAGCGGTGAGCGAGCCATCCGGATTCAGTACGCCAAGTTTACGTCCCTGGGTGTCGTAGAAACTGTCTGTGACCGGATCGCTGGTCTGACCTTTGGCCAGGAGGCCGCGGTACAAGGGTCCGAAGACATAGGCCTTGTCGGCAAACTCTGTGACATTGTCGACCGTGACACTGGTACCAAGCTGACCCGGTGCGGCAATGGTCACAATCGAAGTGCGCATCATTCCCCAGTCGGTGTACCCCAGGTGCTGCACGTAGCCAGAGGCGCGGCCGGTAGCCTTATTGAAGACATAAAGAGTCGTACCCTCTACGCCGGAGACGACCTGCACTACGTATGTCGTGTCGTTCTGGGCCGCGCCCAGAAGCACGGTCTGGTTAGGGCCCGCGGCATTCGTCGGGTCGTACCAAGAGGCATAGAGGTCGCCATCCTTGAAGAAGGCGTAGTGGTAACGCGTCCCTGCCCCGCTCAGTCCGTTGTCGGCACCAATTTCGAAGTAACGGCCGGCACTGGCAGGACCGGTTGTGACCTCGGAGCTGAACGTGACACCGCTGTCGAAGTTGTACTGGTTCTGACCGCTCAGCGTATAGGTCGTAGACACTGCGGCCGCGGGGCTCGCCACCACGAGCCGACCGCTCTGAACCTGCATGACCGTCTGGTCACTGAGACCGTTGCCCATGAGGCCGGTGGCGTCCTGGTGGAAGTCCTGACGGAAGTAGCCGAGCTCGCCGCCACTGCCAGCGATCTCGCGCAAGTTATCCACATACACGGCCGCATAGGGATAATACGTCGGGGACCACCAGTAGGTCAGGTCAGCAAGCCGACGTGCACCGATCAAGCTGCGTACCGATCCCCAGTCTGAGTAATTTTCCCGGTCGACGATGCCGCTAGCGCGGGACTGGCCCTTTTGGTACACGTACAAGGTTGATCCGTTGGCATCGGCGACAACCTCCGCCACATAGGTCGCGCCCGTCTGCAATATGTTATTACCGAGGGTACGCTGAGTGGGCAACCCGTTGACGGCGACGTAGGCTACGCCATCCTTCACATAGAGGGCATGTCGACGATAGGTGCTGCTACTGCTCAGCTGGTTATTCTCGGCCCCGATCCAGAAGGTCTGCCCGTAATTCATCCCACTCATCGTGAATTCGCTGTAAAAACTCACACTCTGGGATTGGGCGTAGTTGCGGGTACCGCTGACTGTGATGTCGGTGTTGTACGTTGTCGGCGCCACATTCAGCGCACCGTTCGATACTTGAATATTGTAAGTACTGGTGAGTCCAGCAGCATTGACGCTGAAATTCTGAGACCAGATGCTTCCTCCCGGCCGATACTCTGTGAGGTTATCAACCACCAGAGTATTGGACACCTGCCCCGGCTGTCCGAGGGTACGGACAATGCTGTGCGCCGTACCCCAATCGGTGAAGCTGCGCTGGTCGGACCAGCCCTGGGTACGATCGCTGCCGCGCGGATAAACAAAGAGGGTTGTACCACCGGCGAAGGTCACCACCTCTACAACATAGCTGGTGTTGGGTTGGGCAGCGCCCAACAGTACGGTCTGGCGACCCAGGGTCGGATCGTTGAACACGGCATAAACGTTGCCATCCTGGAAGAGCGCCGTGTGGTAACGATCGGCGCTGCCGGTGGCACCGTTGTCGGCCCCGATTTCCAGATAGTCGCCGGTGAGGCTTGTGCCAGTTATGACGTCGGAACGGAACACCACTTCATCGACCAAGCTGCTACTCAAGTTGTAATCCCGCACCCCCACCAGCGCTGGAGTCACCGCTGTCACCACGTTCCGGGTAGTAACAAGCAGCTGGCCGTTCACGACCTGCATGTAGGTGGAATTGAATTCGGTGTAGCCGGCAGCATCAGTGGTGAAGCCCTGCAGCCAATACGGAGTACCGCCCTCTGCTTCGCTGACGTTGTCAACGCTGAGCGTGTTGGCAATCTGGCCGGGTTGGCTGACGGTGCGGATGAGGCTACGGGCATTACCCCAGTCGCTGGTACCGGCCTGATGGATCAGTGTCTGGACGATGCCAAGGTTCTTCTCATAGACATAGAGTGTCGGTCCGTTGACCGAGGCAACCACTTGTACCACATAGGTAGTGTTGGCCTTGATCTGGCCGAGCAGAACCTGCTTGACCGGATTGACACTGTCGGTCGGGTCGAAATAGTTCGCGTAGACGTTGCCATCGCGGAACAGCGCGGTTTCGTAGCGCGCACCGGTTCCGGTGGCGCCGTTGTCAGCGCCGATCTCGAGGTTATCGCCGGTGAGGCTGGCCCCGGTCGTGACCTCGAAGCGGAACTGCGGGTTGTTGGTGAAGCCGTGGCTGCGGGTGCCGGTGAGTGTGGTGGTCGTGCTGCTCGCGACGTTCTGAGTGTTGACCAGAAGCTGACCATTGACGACCTGCAGATAGGGCGAGGTCGTTACGTCGACCCCGGTGAGACCGGCGGCATCGGTGCTGAAGTCTTGGCTCCACTGGGCCGGAGTCATCCCAGCCGGGTACTGATGGGTGCGGACGACATGGCCCTGGACGTCGTACTCGGTTGTGGTGAGGACACCGTCCGGAGTGAGGATCCCGATCGGGCGGCTCTGTTCGTCGAAGAAGTACTGGGTGATCGCATCCGTCGTCCGCTCGACTGCGATGAGGCCGCGGCCGACGAGCGGACCCTTGGCAGTGGCCTCGCTCAGGTTGTCAATGTGGACAGTGTTGACCGTCTGACCCGAGGCGCCGACGGTGCGGATCACGGTGCGCGAGGTCGACCAGTCGATATGGCTGCGGGTATCGGTGAAGCCGGTGGCGCGCGACTGGTTCTTCTCGTAAGCGTAGAGGGTGGTGCCGGTGGACGAGGTCACAATCTCGACCACGTAGGTGGTGTTGGCCTTGGCGGCCCCGAGCAGCACAGTCTGACGGCCCAGCGTCGGTTCGTTGTAAACGGCATAGAGGTTACCGTCTTGGAACAGCGCCGTGTGGAAACGGGTGCTGGTCGTGTTCTCGGCACCGATCTCGACATGCTCACCGGTTTGATTGATGTCGGTGGTGATCTCGGCACGATAGGTCAGGTACTGGGTATAGCTGTTGTTACGGGCACCGGTGAGCGACACCGTGGTGGCGGTGGCGACGTTCTGGGTCTTGATCAGAAGCTGACCGTTAGCGACCTGCATATAGGGCGAGGTCGTGACATCGACCCCGGTGAGGCCGGAGGCGTCGGTACTGAAGTCCTGGCTCCACTGAGCCGGGCTTACCCCTCCGGTATACTGGTGGGTGCGAATGACGTTGCCATTCGCGTCGTACTCGTTGGTGGTCAGGACCCCTTGCGGGGTGAGGACACCGGTCTGGCGGTTCTGGGCATCGTAGAAGAACTGAGTGATCTGGTCAGATGCCTGGAACAGGGTCGCGAGCGCCGTGGCGTCGTGACCGACTATGGCGTTGCGCACACTGATCGCCACCGGCACCGTGGACTGGCGCTGGATGATGACCTTGCCATTGGTGTCGTAAATGGACGCTGTGAGCAGACCGCTTGGGCTCAAGACCCCGATCTCCCGACTTTGAGTGTCGTAGAAGTGCTGGGTGATGGCGTCGCTCGGGCGCGCCGGGGCGATCTTGCCCTGGACCATTACCCCCGAGGACAGCAGCTCCATGAGGTTGTCGACGTTGACACTATTGGCGGTCTGACCGGGTTGCGACTTAGTCCGCACAATACTGTGTGCCATCCCCCAATCGCTCGCCGCGAAGGTGTTGCTGTAACCTTGGGTACGGGTCTGGCTCTTCTGATGAACGTAGAGCGTTGTGCCAGACGGCCCCATCACCGTCTCGACGACATAGGTGGTGTTCGACAGTGCCGCACCGAGCTGAACGCTATGGGCTAGACCGGTCGCGTCTATCCAGTTCGCGTAGATCAGTCCGTTCTGGAGCAAGGCAGTGTGATAGCGGGCACTGGTGCCACTTGCGCTGTTTGCAGCACCGAGTTCGACGTAGGTGCCGGCGCTGCTCGCACCGGTCGTGAATTCGCTGTAGAAGGTGACGCCATCGCCCTGGGCATGCTCCCGGGTGCCGACCACTGCGGCCGTGGTGGCGGTGGCGACGTTTTCGGTCGCCACAATCAGGGCGCCGTTCGCTACCCGGATAAGATTGGGATCGACCGTATCGCTCACCAGCGTGGCGAGGCTGTCGGTGGTGACGGTTTGTGCAACCGGCTGCGAACTGACGAGAGGCCGCTCGCCCAAGTTATCAACCGTGACGGAGGCCGGCGTGTAGTTGCTGCTCGACCCGGTCGTAGAAACAACGCTGCGGGCAACACCCCAGTCTGTGTTGTATTGTTGATCTTTCCAACCCTGGGCGCGGGTCTGACCATACTGGTAGACGTACAGCATCGAACCATTGCTTGTGACCTCGACTTCCACGACATAGGTCGTGTTCGCCTGCAGGGTACCGAGCCAAATACCAGGTTGAGAACCGTTCACATACGGTTGTATGACCGCCATGATCTGGCCGTAATTATCGATATGCAGCGCATGCTCACGGTAGGTGCCAAGTGTGGTGTTGCCGGTGTTCTCGGCACCGAGCGTGAGATCAAGGCCCTGGGTTGAGGCCCCGATGGTAAATTCACTGCGGAATACCACGCCTTCGGTCTGGTTGTAGACACGGTCGCCGGAGAGTTTGTAGTTAGGCTGTGCTGGTAGGGTCCCCTGGGTTGTTACCTGCAGGCCGCCATTTGCTACCTGCATGATGCCGGTGGCGTCGATACCATTACCGTTGAGGCCCGCGACACCGGTGGTGAAGTCCTGGCTCCAGGCATAGGGATCGGAACGCGAGACGCGGAGCTGACTGACAGCGACGGTATTGTTGGTGCTGTGATTCGGCTCTCCCACCGTCCGAATCACCCGACGGCTCGTCCCCCAATCAGCGATATTGCGATGGTCCTGGAGACCGAGGGCTCGATCGGTTCCGGCGACATAGACGTAGAGGGTCGTACCGGTGGCGTCGGTCACGACGTCGACGGCGTAGGTAGTGCTCGGGTTCACCGCACCGAGCAGCACCAACTGGTTCGGATTAGTGGCGTTGGTCGGGTCGTAGTAACTGGCGTAGACGTTGCCATCCTTGAAGACCGCGGTGTGGTTGCGGGTGGCGGTGCCAGTGGCGCCGTTGTCGGCACCGATCTCGAGGTACTGGCCGGTGAGGGTTGCCGCAGTCGTGGCCTCGGCGTGGAAGGTGGCATTATCGGCGAGCAGGTAGGGCTGGCTGCCGTGCAGCGTCGGGCTGGTGGTGAGCGTGGCGATCTGAGCGGTGATGAGCAGGCTGCTACCACTCGCCTGGATGTAGTTCGGGTCCGGCAGGTTGGCGGCGATCAGACCGTTCAGGTCGAGACTGAAATCCTGGCGCCAGGAGCCGGCGGCTGGGCTGGCTTCGCTGACGTTGTCGACCATCAGGGTATTGCTCACCTGCGCGGGCGCACCCTGGGTGCGGACCTGCGTGTGCATCGTCGTCCAGTCGCTGATCGCGCGGTAGTCGCTCAGCCCTTGGGCCGGGGTCAGGGCCTTCTCGTAGACGGTGACGAGCGTGCCGGAGATTTCGGTAGTGACCTGCACCACGTAGGTGGTGTTGGCCTTGACCGTGCCGAGCAGCACCTTCTGAGCCGGGACCGCATTGGTCGGATCGTAGTAACTCACATACAGATTGCCATCCTGGATGATGACGGTGTGGTAGCGGGCAGCAGTGCCGGCGGCGCCGTTCGCGGCACCGATCTCGAGATACTGGCCGGTGACGTTGGCGGCGGTCGTGACCTCGGACTGGAAGATCACACCCTGGCTGAAGGCGTAGTCGCGGCTACCGGTGAGCGTCGGAGTCTGGGCGGTGGCGGTGTTCTGGCTCGTGACCGTGAGGGCGCCGTTCGTGACCTGGAAGTACGACGCGGTGCTGGCGTTAAGACCGGTGAGACCGGCAGCATCGACGCTGAAGTCCTGCGCCCACAGCGGCGCCTCGGATGCGGCACCATACTGGTGCTCGCGGATGAGGTTGCCGTTGGTGTCGTACTCAAAGGTGGTCAGTTGTCCGGAAGGACCGACGGCTTGCGCCAATATTGCCAGACCGTTCGCGTCATAACTGGCCACCGCAAGTCGAGTGCTCACGCTCAGCAACTGCGTCGACTGCCACGCGATAACGAGGTGACCCGCTGCATCGTACTGGGACGTGGTCAGCCTGCCATTGACATCGACGCTGCCGATCGTGCGGCCCTGGTCGTCATAGAAGTGCTGGGTAATGGCATCGCTCGACTGGTAGAGCGTGGCGATCCCCGCGGCATCGAACGACGGCACGGCATCGAGCAACGCACGCGCAACGGGTTGGGTCGACTGGCGCTCGATCACGAGATTGCCCGCCGCGTCGTACTGGGAGGCGGTCAAGATACCGTTGGCGTCGACGCTGCCGATCGCCCGGTTTTGAGCGTCGTAGAAGTGCTGGGTCAGGGTATCGCTCGCCTGGAACAGGGTCGTGACGGCAACGAGTTCATGCGCGCTGAGTGCCGCGCGTTGCGCGGCACTCAGCGGCACGGTCGACTGGCGGTCGACCACCACCCTGCCCTGCGCGTCATGCAGCGCGAAGTGCAACAGGCCGTTGGCATCGAGTGTCGCGATCTTGCTGCCCTGGGCATCGTAGAAGAAGTCGGTGATCCGGTCGCTCGCCTGGTACAAGGTGGCAAGCCCCTCCGCATCACTCGACGGGATCTGCTCGAACAGCGCCGCTGGCGCGGCCGTGGCGGACACGCGCTCGCGCACGATCTGGCCCTGAGCGTTGTACTCGGTGGTGTGCAGAATTCCTTGGGTATCGAGCACGCCGATCACCCGACCTTGGGCATCGACGAACTGGCGGGCGGTCGACGGCAACACGATGAGGGCCTGGATGCCGGTGGTGGTGGCGATCAGCCGGCCGTTGGTGTCATACGTGTACTGGGTGACGTTGCCTTCCGGCGTGCTTACCGTGGCAAGCTGGTTGAGCGCGGTGTAGGTGTAGCTCGTGATGCGGTCCTGCGCCGTACTGATCGGTCGCACGTCTAGGATCGAGGCGCCGGCGGCGACCGGCCGGGCCAAGGTCGCGTAACGGATCTCGAACGCCCGCTTACCTGCGGCATCGTACACAGTCTCGGTGAGGTAACCCTCGGCGTCGATCACCCCGACCGCCTGGTTGCGATCGTTATAAAGGATGTTGGTGTGCTGGTCGGCGCTGGCGACGGCCGGCCGCAGCTGGTCCAGGGTACCGGCCCCGCGCTGGGCCGCAGCGGTGGCGGTCGCATAGCCGATGGTCTCGACCGGGCGACCGGCGGCGTCGTAACGGGTCTCGGTGAGATAACCCTCGGCATCGAGGCTTCCGATCGGACGGTTGTCGGCGTCGTAGAAGGTGCGCGTCAGGCGGTCATCAGGGTTTGAGGCCACGACGATGTCGGACGGCAACGGGTCGGCCGGCAAGCTGGCCAGGTTGATGGCCGTGGCGTAACGCACCACATCGGTGGTGCGCGAAGCGCCGTCGTAGAAGGTCTGAGTCACGAACCCGAGCGGGTCGATCGTGAAGACCGGCCGGTTGGCGGCGTCGTAGACCTGACGTGTCACCCGATCATTCACCGCATCGATGGCCGGACGGATTGCGTCGAGCGTAACCGTGGTCGGATTGCCACTGGCGTCGGTGAGGCTCGAACGATCCGCGAGCGTGGCGTAGCGGATGGTGCGGAGCACATTGCCGGCAGTGTCGTAGACGGTCTCGGTCAGCGCCCCGGTCGGGTCGATCACCGCGACCGGGCGATCTGCGCTGTCGTACAGGGTGTCGGTCCGCGCCCCGGTCGGGTCGACGGTATAGCGCAGCAGGCCGTCAGCGTCGTAATGGTACTGGGTGGTGCCGAAGCTCGCGCCGAGGATGTCGGTCTGGGTGATGCCGATGAGTTCGCCGGCGGCATCGTAGAGCGAGACCGTGGTGAGCCCGTTCGGGAGCGTGGTGAGAACGCGATTGCCGTTGTCATCGTACAAGGTGGTAATGACGAGACCTTCGGCATTGGTGGTGGTCAACAGCCGGCCGAGGTTGTCGTAGGCATAGTCGGTGCGGTGACCGTTGCCATCGACGCTGAGCACTAGCCGGCCGTGCGGGTCGTAAAGATACTGGGTAACTGATTCGAGACCATTGAGGAGACCATTGCCCTGGGCGTCGATGCTGCTGTAAGTCAGCGCCTGGCTGAGCTGGCCGCGGAAGTCGTAGCGATAGTCCGCGCGGGTGGTCTGGCGAAGATCCTGGGTCGCAATCCAAGAGGCGAGCTGCGTGTCGCTTAGGGTATCGGTCGGGCTGAGTCCGGTGAGATCGTAGATGCCAGCGCTGTACTGAATGGTGCTGACGCGCTCGCCGGCGGCGTTGTAGCGGTTCTCACTCACCCTGCCCTGCGCCGAGATCGTGAAACGCAGGTGGCCGAGGGTGTCGTAGACGAAGCGTGTGGTCAGCGGTGCGGATGGCGGTAAAGAGCCAGTGCCATCCGGGTCCGGCACGAGGTAACCGGTCTCGGTGACGAGACGGTCGTTGGCGTCGTAGGTCCGGGTGATGGTGTTGCCGAGCGCATCGCGCTGCGTAAGCAGGTTGCCACGGGCATCGTATTCCCGGATGACAGCGTGGCCATTTGGGTCGATGATCTGGGCCAGGTTGCTGTCAGCGTCGTATTGATACTGGGTCACCGCCTGGACCGCGTTCACCGGGGTGTCGCGGAACTCGGTGAGTCGGCCCTGGGTGTCGCTGAGGTAGCTGCTCAGGTGTCCGAGCGGGTCAATAACGTCAGTCTGGCCTGGGGTGCCGGTGCTGCCGGAAACCACAGTGAGGATCGCCGGCATACTGAGGTGCAGCCCGGTGATGAGTGCCGGATTGCCAAGTGCGGCCTGCAACGCGGCGATAGTGTCAACGTCGCTCGCGCCGTAAACGGTCTGGGCGATTAAGGCCCAGGTGTCTCCGGCCTGCGCCCGGTAATACGGCGGCACCGTGACGATGGACGTAGTGGTGGCGTTGAGCGTGGCCGGGAGATTGGTGAGATGCAGCCCGGCGACGAGTGCCGGGTTGCCGAGGGCAGTCTGTAGTGCGGCAACGAGGCTCGGGTCGTTCGAGCCGTAGAGGCTCAAGGCAATGCTGTCCCAAGTGTCGGTAGCCTGCGTCAGGTAATACGGCGGCACCGCGACGGTGACGGTCTGGGTGTCGGTGGTGAGCAAGCTCGCGCTGTTCACACCGTAGCTTGTGGTGGTGGTGACGGTGTCAGTGGTGGCGAGTGCTGCACTGTTAACGCCGTACGGAGTGACCGTCACCTGGGTGTCGGTGGTTAACAGGGCTGTGGTGTTGATGCCGTAGTTAGTGGTGGTGGTAACGGTGTCACTCAATGACGCCGGCAGATTGGTCAGATGCGCACCGGTAGAAAGTGCCGGGCTGCCCAGAGCCGTTTGCAGTTGGCTGGCAACGGCGCTGGTGCCGTAGAGGGTAAGTGCGATGCTGTCCCAAGTATCCCCCGCCTGCACTAAGAAATAAGGCGGCACGGTGATGATAGTGGTCGTGCTGATGTCGAGGCTCGCCGGCAAGTTCGTGAGATGGGTACCGGCCGTGAGTGCCGGATTGCCCAAGGCTGTTTGCATCTGACCGGCGACGGCGCTGGTGCCGTAGAGGGTGAGCGCGATGCTCGACCAAGTATCCCCGGCCTGCACCAGATAATACGGCGGTACGGTAACAGTGGTCGAGGTAGTAACACTAAGAGTGGCTGGCAGACTCGTCAGATGGTTGCCGTATACTAGCGCCGCATCGCCATAGAGGGTCTGGAGTTGAGCGGCAACAGCGCTGGTGCCGTAAAGGGTTAATGCGATGCTAGCCCAGGTGTCACCAGCCGTTACCAAGTAATAGGGAGGGACAGTAACGGTACTGGTTACTGTATACGTCAGCACCGTTGGGAAACTGGCCAACCGGCTGCCGGTGGTGAGCGCCGGATTGCCCAAGGCAGCGGCAAGCTGGGGGGCGACGTTGGCAGTGCCATAGAACAGGGTCGCGATCGAAACCCAGGTGTCACCCGCCTGCACAGTGTAATACGGCGGTACGGTAATGGTGGTTGTGGTGGTGACGGTTAAGATGGCAGGCAGATTGGTGAGGTGCGCACCGGCGGTGAGCGCCGGATTACCCAGTGCCGTCTGGAGTTGCGTGGCCGCGCTGGACGTGCCGTAGAGCTTCTGAGCGATGCCCGCCCAGGTGTCACCCGCCAACACCAGGTAATACGACGGTTGCGGCAATAAATAGCGCTTGGCGTTAACTGCGTAGTTACCGCCGCTAGTCCGCTGCCACAGTATCGTGGCATTGCCCTGGGCGTCGAGCGTCATGCCCGGCGCCAGCAACTGGTCGCCTACCGATCCGGCTTCGAGATATTCCGCGCCCTGCCAACCTTGACCGACGATATAGCGATTGGCATAGAGGTTGTACTTGGTTCCGTCCCACTGTTGCCAGGCCACGAGCACATCGCCGCGGGCATTCGCGATAACCTGAGGAGTCGCCGCGCTGCCGACGGTGTTGGGTAACTGGAGCCGTGTCGCGGTCTCCCATGCACCGGTCGTCGCATTGAAACGGTTGACGAAGACATCGTACTGCACGCCGTTGTTCTGCCCCCATACCGCATAGGCGTTAGCGTTGCCATCGAACGTGACTTGTGGCCAGAAAGCTGCACCGGTGCCGGTTTCAATACGGGTGGCCGTGGCCCACGCGCTCGTCGAGGCGCTATAACGTCGCGCGTAGATGCTGTACTGGGCTCCGTCGTACTGACCCCACACGGCAATGGCGTTGCCGTTCTTATCAAATGCGATCTTGGGATCCTGTGCGTTGCCATTGAGCGACTCGAGCAGGGTCGCTGTCCCCCAAGCGCGAGTCGTTGCATTAAATCGATTGTAGTAAATGTTGTTGATACCGCTCGCCACCTGCTGCCACACAGCGATGGCGTTGCCGTTGGCGTCGATGCCGACCTGGGGCGGCGAGGCGTTGCCATTCAAAGACTCAACCACCTTCGACGTACCCCAAGTTCCCGTCGCGGCGTTGAACGTATTGGCGTAGATGTTGCCGACATTACTGACAGTAAGCTGCCAAACCACGACGGCGTTACCGTTGCCGCTGACGGCCACCTGCGGGTAAAGGGCCGTGCCACTATTGCTTTCGATCAGCTTGACAGTTCCCCACGCACCGGTAGTCACGTTGTAACGGTTGGCGTAGATGCTGAATGACGTACCGTCGAACTGGATCCACACTGCAAATGCGTTGCCGTTGGCATCGAGAGCAATCTGCGGCTCATCCGCGTTCCTCGTGGAGGTCTCAATATAAGTAGGAGTACCCCAGCTTCCGGTCGCCGCCGTGTAACGATTGGCGTAGATGCTGAATTCCCAGGTAGTGGTATTGAAATGCGTCCACACCGCGGTCATGTTGCCGTTGGCGTCGGTCACTACGCGCGGACTCGAACCCGTGCTGCTGGTCGCATCCAATTGCAGCGCCCCGGTCCAGCCACTCGGCGGCGTAACAATGGCGCTGTTATTCAATGCGTAGTCAGAGGTGGTGGTCACCGTGTCCGTGGTCTGCAGGGGCGCGGTGGCCAAGGTGTAATCCGTGCTGGTCGTGACCGTGTCCGTCGTGGACAACGCTGCGTTGTTGGCAGCGTAGTCTGTGGTGGTGGTAACGACATTGGTAGTCAGCAGTACACCGTTATTCACGCCATAGCTCGTGGTCGTGGTAACGCTGTCCGTAGTCGAAAGCACTGCGTTAGAGAGCGCATAGTTGGTGGTGACCGAAACGCTGTCACTGAGACTCGCCGGCAAATTGGTCAGGTGATTTCCGGTGGTAAGCGCTGCATCGCCGTACAGGGCCTGGAGCTGGGTGCCGACCGTCGTGGTGCCGTAGAGGCTGAGCGCGATGCTGTTCCAGGTGTCGGTGGCCTGCACGAGGTAATACGGCAGCACCATGACGATGGACGTGGTGGTGACGTTGAGCGTGGCCGGGAGATTGGTGAGATGCAGTCCGGCGACGAGCGTCGGGTTGCCGAGGGCGGTTTGCAGCCCGGCGGCGAGGCTCGGGTCATTCAAGCCGTAGAGGCTCAAGGCGATGCTGTCCCAAGTGTCGGTGGCTTGCACCCTGTAATACGGCGGCACCGTGACGATGGACGTGGTGGTGACGTTGAGCGTGACTGGCAGATTGGTGAGATGCAGTCCGGCGACGAGCGTCGGGTTGCCGAGGGCGGTCTGGAGATTCGCGACGAGGCTCGGATCATTCGAGCCGTAGAGACTGGTTGCGATAGTGTCCCAGGTGTCGGTGGCCTGCACCAGGTAATACGGTGGCACCGTGACGGTGACGGTCTGGGTGTCGGTGGTGAGCAGGCTCGTGTTGTTTACAATGTGGCTTGTGGTGCTGGAGACGGTGTCGGTGGTGGCGAGTGCTGCCGTGTTTGCCGCCAAGGAGGAGGTCTGACTACCGGCATCGCTGTATACAAACTGCGTCACACGGCCGAGCCCGTCGGTCAGGGTGGCCACCCGATAGTCGTTGCCCACCAAAAGGTAAGTAAAGCTGACGCTCGCACCATCCCCATTCGTAATGCTGGCCACACGGGTGCTGGTTCCGTCATAGGTATAGGTGGTGACGTAGGTCTTGCCGTCGGTGACGCTGTTATCGGTCGGGGTGAGGTCGACCGTGACGCTGGTCAGGCGGCTCTGGCTGTCGTAACCATAATAGACATCGGTCTCGGTGCCGGCGCCGGTGACGGTGCGCAGCCGGGTGAGGCTGTTGCCGGTGTAATCGAGGTAAACGTTCTCACCGGCAGCCGTGGTGATCTGGGTGATGAGGGTGCCGGTGTAGGTGTAGGTCGTGGTATTGCCATCGGCATCGCGGATCGAGAGCAGCTTGCCGGCGCTGTTGTAGGTCTCGAGGCTATTCGGGGTGCCGTCATTCCAGGTCCACTGGGTGGTGGTGGCGCTGTACGACAGGGTGTCGTGGGCGCCGGACCCGTCGGTACTGACATAAAGACCCCGGGTGGTGTCGTAGGTGAAGACCGCCTCATGGCCGTCGCCGTAGGCCTTGGTCATGGTGGAGCCGGCGGTGTTGACCGTGCCGGTCAGGCTATATAAGGACTGGTAGACCCCAATGCGCCAGCCATCGTTGTTATCCCCATCGACCGAGCCCTGGGAGTTATAGGTCCGGACCAGACCAAGATCGAGGCCCAACGAGGCCAGAACCTCGTCCGGGCGCTGGATAATCAGGTTGCCGGTGCTGGTGTTGACATAGACCTGATCGATGGGGCCGGACCCCCCTGTCCCGCCGCCGGTATTCGTCTGTGGGCTGATCTGGCTGTTGTAGAGACCGAGGCCGGAACCGGAGATGAGGGTGGTCATGGGGCAGTATTCCCTAGGTGATGGCAGTTTTTACGTTTTTTTAACATCCAGAACCGATACGTCCTTAAACAGACGTCAGGTTTTCTGTTTGTATATCCAGATTTCAGCGCAGGAGTTTAGGGGCGGAGGGGGAATATATTTTTCTAGACCGGGTTCGACAGGTATTGCAATTTCTGTCTTGATGTAATCGCGTGGATGCGGCGTGTAGCGCGCCACCTTGCGACTCAGCCCGAACACCGCACAGGCTCGCCGTTCGCTGCCCTCATGTTCCTGCCAGACGAAACCCGCCAATTTCCGTTTCTCGTCCGGCGTCAAAGCTTTTTTGCGATGATATCCTCGAGGATCCGGTTCTCCAGCGAGACATCGGCGTAGGGCTGTTTCAGGCGCCGGTTCTCGCCTTCGATCTTCTTGAGCCTGTGGATATTCGCGGCCTCCATGCCACCGTACTTCGACTTCCAGTGGTAGTAAGCGGCTTCGCTGACGCCGTGCTCGCGACGTCACCCCTCCTTGAGTAGCACTTCCATCTAGAGTCCGGTTGTCACTGTAGATGGACTTCCCAGCTTTTAACGGACACCTTCTAGCGTCACTTCCAGAATAGGAGGAGCTCCAATGGGAAGTCAACGTCATTCACAGGGCGTCCGAGCCAAGTACGCCTTCATCAAAGCGCATCGCAACGAGTTTGATACCGCCACGATGTGCCGAGTGCTGCAGGTGTCCCGCAG
>Ga0315281_10004141_pt1 | contig 21124 bp, 13 predicted proteins | sample YL17G07_0_MG_FD_204540 | JGI IMG/M metagenome (GOLD analysis project Ga0315281, IMG submission 204540) | Sediment microbial communities from Yellowstone Lake, YNP, Wyoming, USA - YL17G07_0 | ecosystem: Environmental > Aquatic > Freshwater > Lake > Sediment | place: USA: Wyoming | collected...
TTCCGGTGAGTCCTGGTGTTTTTTAGTTTTCCGGATGCTTGGTAAAAACCCCGTTGACAAAATTACATGGGTGGGCATACGATGGATTCAAACATTTGTTTGAAATCTCACCAAAATCTTAGTAATTGTTTTTTATGATGAAAATGAGCCAGAGCGCCAACCGTCGTCGTGAGCATCCCGCTACCCATCCTGCGGCGGATACGAAAACGCGCATTCTCGATGCAGCCGAAGAGTTGTTCACGAAGCACGGATTCGAAGCCACTACGCTGCGCCTCATTACCGCGGCGGCAAACGTGAACCTCGCCGCCGCCAACTATCATTTTGGTTCCAAGGAGGACTTGTTCCAGGCGGTGCTGTCGCGCCGCCTCGATCCCATGAACCGGGAGCGGGTTGAACTGCTCGACAAGTACGAACGCACGGCCGCTTCCAATGGCGCTCCGGCGGTGCTGACCAGCGAAAAGATTCTTTCGGCAATGTTCCTTCCCGCATTGCGGCTGGCGCGCGACCATGAACGCGGCGGCAAGAATTTTCTGCGTCTGCTGGGCCGTGCTTATGCCGATCCCGCGCCTTTCATACGCCAGTTTCTGTCGCAGCAGTATGCCGGCATGGTCGTGCGTTTTCGCGCCGCTTTCGAGCGTGCGCTGCCGCATCTGTCGCACGACGAGCTGTCGTGGCGCCTGCATTTTGTGATGGGTGCGCTTTCGTATACGCTGGCGGGGACCGATGTCCTCAAGCTGATTGCGCATTACCAGCCTGGCAGCAACGACGTACTGTTGTTGCGCCGTCTCGCCCCGTTTCTCGCCGCGGGTCTCAATTCACCCGCGACGCAGACGGGTGAAGTACACCAACTGTTTCCGGAGGCAGGCTGATGCGCCGTGCGCCCGTCGTTCAGCGCTCTGCGCGCAACGCAACTTGCGCTTCATTCCGTTAGATGTTCTAAGGAGATGCCATCATGTTATCGACCTTGCTAGTCATACTCGCCATTCTTTGCCTGATCTGGGGGCTGGCATATCACGCCGCATCGGCGCTTGCCTGGACCCTGATGATCGGCGGAAGCATGCTGGTGTTTACCGCGGGCGGCTTTTTTGACGGGCCGCTCGCAGGCCTTGCATGGATTATTTTCGTCGCCGCCGCGGTGATTGCGAATGTCAGGGCGCTGCGCCGCACCCTGGTGACCGCGCCCATCTTCGGAGCATACAAAAGGTTGCTGCCGCAGATGTCGCAGACCGAGCAGGAGGCGCTCGAGGCCGGCACGGTGTGGTGGGACGGTGAGCTGTTCAGCGGCCGCCCGGACTGGAACAAGCTGCTCGCGTATCCGCGCCCGCGCCTGAGCGCCGAGGAGCAGGCATTTCTCGACGGCCCGGTCGAAAGGTTGTGCGCCATGGTCGACGAGTGGAAAGTGACTCACGAGCTTTACGATCTGCCGCCCGAGGTATGGCAGTTCATCAAGGACCAGGGCTTTCTCGGGATGATTATCCCCAAGGAATATGGCGGTCTGGGGTTTTCCGCCTATGCGCATTCGCAGGTGGTGATGAAAATCTCCACGCGCAGCGGCACCGCGGCCATTTCGGTCATGGTGCCCAACTCGCTCGGGCCGGGAGAGTTGCTGATTCATTACGGTACTCCCGAGCAGAAAAACCAGTATCTGCCGCGCCTCGCCAAGGGGCTCGAAATCCCCTGTTTCGCGCTGACCGCGCCCGATGCCGGATCGGATGCCGCCGCCATGCCCGACTTCGGCATCGTGTGCAGGCAAATGTGGGAAGGGCGGGAAACACTGGGTATTCGCGTTACCTGGGAGAAGCGCTACATCACGCTGGGGCCGGTGGCGACATTGCTCGGTCTCGCCTTCAAGTGCTTCGACCCCGGCAGGCTGCTGGGCGACAAGGAAGAGCTCGGCATTACCTGCGCGCTGATTCCCACCAGCCACAATGGCGTGAATATCGGCCGCCGCCACAATCCCCTCAACGCCGTTTTCATGAATGGCCCCAATTCGGGCAAGGATGTTTTCATCCCGCTCGACTGGGTGATAGGCGGACAAGCCATGATCGGGCAAGGCTGGCGCATGCTCATGGAATGTCTGGCCGCGGGGCGTTCCATTTCGCTTCCCGCGTTATCGATCGCGTCGGGCAAGATTGCCAGCATGGCGTGCGGCGCCTATGGGCGCGTGCGCAACCAGTTCAAGCTGCCGATCGGGAAATTCGAGGGTATCGAGGAGCCGCTGGCGCGCATCGGCGGGAACACCTATCTCATGGATGCATGCCGCACCGTGACCGCCGGCGCCATCGACCTGGGCGAAAAGCCTTCCGTTCCTTCGGCCATTTCCAAGTATCACCTCACCGAGCGTATGCGCGACGTGCTCAACGATGCCATGGACATACACGGCGGCAAGGGCATATGCCTGGGCCCGAACAACTATCTCGGGCGCGCTTACCAGGCGATCCCCATCGCCATCACCGTCGAAGGCGCCAATATACTCACGCGCAGCATGATCATATTCGGCCAGGGCGCGATCCGCTGTCATCCCTACGTCATCAAGGAAATGCACGCCGCGCGCGACGATTCGCTGGAAAAATTCGACGCGGCCTTCTGGGGGCATATCGCCTTCACCGTTTCCAATGCGGCGCGTGCGCTGTGGATGGGCATCTCGGGAGGGCGCGGACTGGCCATGCCGGCGTGTCCTGAAACCAAGCGCTACTACCAGCAGATGACGCGCTTCTCGTCGGCCTTCGCCCTGCTGGCCGACGTGGCGATGTTCGTCATCGGCGGATCGCTCAAGCGCAAGGAGAAGCTGTCCGCGCGCCTCGGCGACGTGCTGTCGCTGCTGTACCTTTGTTCGTGCGCCCTCAAGTTCTACGACGATCGCGGCAGGCAAAAAGACGAGCTGCCGCTGCTGCGCTGGGCGATTTACGATTCCGCGTTCAGGATCCAGGTCGCCCTCGACGGCATCATCGCCAACTTTCCCAACCGCTTCATTTCGTGGTGTCTGAGGCGTCTGGTTTTCCCGCGCGGGCTGACGCTGACTGCGCCTTCGGATCAGATGGGACACGAAGTCGCCGCGCTGCTGATCAGCCCGGGCGCGGCGCGCACACGGCTCATTGCGGGCATGTATCTGCCTAACGATGAAAACGATCTCATCGGACGGCTTGAGGCTGCCATGCACGCCGTCATTGCGGCCGAGCCGGTCGACGAGAAAATCCGCACCGCAACGCGTGCCGGCAGGCTCACCGCGCGCACGCTCGAGGAACGTCTTGCCCAGGCGACCGCGCTGTCGCTGATCAGTGAAAGCGAACTCAAGGTGTGGCGGCGCGCGCAGACGCTGCGCAGCGACATCGTCCGGGTCGATGACTTCGACAAGCACTTCGGCAAGGCAACGGCGGAAACGACGGAAAAGGAAGGCGCCCCATGGCAGCCCAAAATCGCCGCGTCCATGTGATCGACGGGGCGCGCACCCCGTTCCTCAAGGCGCGCGGCAGGCTCGGCCCGTTCAGCGGTTCCGATCTCGCGGTCGGCTGCGGGCGCGCGCTGCTGGCGCGCCAGAAGTTTTCTCCAACCGATTTCGACGAGGTGATCGTCGGCGCCGCGATGCCCGGTCCCGACGAAGCCAATATCGGGCGCATCGTGGCGCTGCGTCTTGGCTGCGGCGATGCCGTGCCGGCCTGGACGGTGATGCGCAACTGCGCCTCGGGCATGCAGGCTCTCGACTCCGCGTGCGTCAATATTCTCACCGGACGCTCGCATCTGGTGCTGGCCGGCGGCACCGACGCGATGAGCCATGCACCGCTGCTGTTTGGCCCGGCGATGGTCAACTGGCTTGCAGACTGGTATGCGGCGAGGAGTGTCGCGCAACGACTGGGTGTCGCGGCGCGTTTTCGTCCCGCCTATCTCGCGCCGGTGATCGCGATACTGCGCGGTCTCTCCGATCCGATCGTGAAACTTTCCATGGGGCAGACCGCCGAGATCGTTGCCAAACGTTTCGGCATCACGCGCCAGATGATGGACCAATTCGCCGCGCGCTCGCACCGCAGAGTCATCGAGGGCCGCGGCCAGGGTCATTACAACGAAATCGAAACGCTCATCGATTCCAGGGGAAAAATCTACTCGGAGGACGACGGTGTGCGCGGCGATTCCACTCCGGAAAAACTCGCCAGGCTCAAGCCGGTGTTCGACAAACCCTACGGCAACGTGACGGCGGGCAACAGTTCGCAGGTGACGGACGGCGCCGCGCTGCTGATCCTCGCCAGCGACGAGGCAGTGCGCAAATATGGCCTTGCCCCGCTTGGCGCCATTGTCGATTCGCAGTGGGCGGCGCTCGATCCCGGTGAAATGGGCCTCGGCCCGGTGCATGCGATCACGCCGCTGCTCAGGCGCAATAATCTTGGACTGGCGGACCTCGACGCCATCGAAATCAACGAAGCTTTCGCCGCGCAGGCGCTGGGATGTATCGAAGCGTGGAAGTCGGACGCCTATTGCCGCGAAAAACTCGGGCTCGACGGCGCGCTCGGCGAGGTGGACATGGAAAAATTCAATGTCGATGGCGGCGCCATCGCGCTCGGCCATCCGATCGGCGCTTCGGGCGCGCGCGTGGTGCTGCATGCGTTAAAAGTGCTGGAACGAACGGGAGGCAAACGCGCCGTGGCTTCGCTGTGTATTGGCGGAGGGCAGGGCGGTGCGATGCTTTTGGAGCGTGGCTCGATTATGTAGAAAAAACCTGGGGCCACAGATGAAGGAGAAAGTAGGAGCGCAGCTTGCTGCGCGATTTGCTATCGCCCGATAAATCGGGCTCCTAGTGTGCCCGGAGGACAATCCGGGTTTATCTGTGTTCATCTGTGGTTCCAAAACTGCTGCATGTCTGCAATGCCAGACCGAGAATGAATCGCGGAAAAAACGAGGGAGAGAAAAACAAAATGAAAATCTGCAAGCACTGGCATCTGGAGCGCGACGCCGATGATCTGGCGTGGCTCAGCTTTGACCGTGAACACGCCACGACCAATACTTTTTCGCGCGAGGCGCTGGTCGAGCTGGGCAGTATTGTCGAAACGCTGCATGCGCATCCTCCCAAGGGACTTGCGATTTTATCGGCCAAGGAGAACGGTTTTGCCGCGGGCGCCGATATCGACGAATTCACCGGCTTCAAGTCGCCGGAGGAGGCGCTGTTTTTTATGCGTCTCGGCAACGAGGTGTTCGACCACATCGCGGCGCTGCCTTTTCCGACGCTTGTGCTGATTCACGGTTTTTGCATGGGCGGGGGGCTGGAGATCTCCCTGGCATGCCGCTATCGCGTTGCCGATGACGGCGCGAAAACGCGCATGGCGCTTCCCGAGGTAATGCTCGGCATACAGCCGGGCTGGGGAGGCGCGAAGCGCCTGCCGCGCTTGATCGGGGCGGCGCAGGCACTTGACCTCATGCTCAGCGGGCGCGGCGTGAATGCGCGCAGCGCGATGAAAATGGGACTGGTCGATGCGGTCGTTCCGCGCCGTCATTTCCGCAACGCGGCGCGCGCGCTGCTCCTCGATCCGCCTGCGCCGCACCAACCCACCTTTTTGCAGGCGCTCGGTAATGCTCCCATCTTGCGTACTATTGTCGCGGTGCAGTCGCGCAAGCAGGTCGCCAGACGCGTCGCGCGCAAGCACTATCCAGGTCCTTACGCGATCATCGATTTGTGGCACGACTTCGGCGGCGATCCGCGCAACGTGCCGGTCGATCATCCGGCCTCCGTAGTCAATCTTTTCAGGCACCCGACAACTGCCAATCTGGTGCGCATTTTCAAGTTGCAGGATCGCCTCAAATCCCTGGGAAAAGCCGGGAATGGAGATGGCGCGGCGATCAGGCACGTGCATATCGTCGGTGCAGGCGCGATGGGCGGCGACATTGCCGCGTGGTGCGCGCTGCGCGGTCTTTCCGTCACGCTGCAGGATCTGACTGCGGAACGCATCGCGCCCGCGATCCAGCGCGCCGCCGAACTCTTTCAGAAACGCCTCAAGCAACCGCATCTGGTGCAGGCGGCGCTAGATCGGCTGATACCCGATGTGGCGGGCGGCGGTGTGGCGCGCGCCGATCTGGTGCTGGAGGCGATCGTGGAGAACGCCGGCATCAAGCGCAAGCTTTATGCGGCACTTGAGCCGCGCATGAAGCCCGAAGCGTTATTGGCGACCAATACTTCGAGCATTCCCCTGCAGCAGCTCGCGAGCGTGCTCGCGCGGCCGCAGCGTCTCGTGGGATTGCACTTCTTCAATCCGGTGGCGCAGATGATGCTGGTGGAAGTGGTGGCCGGACCGCAGACCGCGCCCGAAGTGGCGGAGGCGGCAACGGCCTTTGTGAAACACATCGACAAATTGCCGCTGCCCTGCCAGTCCGCGCCGGGATTCCTGGTCAATCGCGTACTCTCGCCGTATCTGCATGAGGCGATGCTCATGCTCGACGAGGGCATTCCCGGCGAAGCCATTGACGCCGCTGCGAAGGATTTCGGCATGCCCATGGGGCCGATCGAGCTGACCGACATGGTGGGCCTCGATATTTGTTATGCGGTCGGCAAGGAACTCGCCAGACCGGGCGAGAGCGTGCCCGTAAAGTTGCAGGCGTGCATCGATGCCGGGCATCTCGGCAAAAAGACCGGGAAGGGCTTTTACGACTGGGCGAAGGGCAAGGCGCAAAAACGCGCCATACCCTCGGGATACGATCTCGCCGCGCTTGCCGACCGCATGACGCTGCCTGCGCTCAATGAAGCCGTCGCGTGCGTGCGCGAGGAAATCGTCGCCGATGCCGATCTGTGCGACGCGGGCGTGATCTTCGGCACCGGTTTTGCGCCGCACCGCGGCGGGCCGGTCAATACCATCCGCGCGCGCGGCAAGGAAGACCTGCTGCGCATCATGGCCGAACTGCAAGTCAAGCACGGTGACCGTTTTGCCGCCGATTCCGGCTGGCAAACGGTGGTTTGATGGAGCCGCGACTGGCGGACATGACCCGTTCCCGGTGTTGCCGATGAAGCGCATTCTTCCACTGTGGCGGCGCCTGGAAAACAAGCCGTTCGGCAAATGGTGTTTCTCGCGATTGGTCAGTCACCAGGCGCCGTATTTCAAGTCCATCAAACCGCTCGTCGAAGAATTGCGCGCCGGGCACGTGCGCGTATCGATGCAAAAGCGCCGCGCCGTGCATAACCATATCGGCACCGTGCATGCCATCGCCATGTGCAATCTGTGCGAGCTCGCCGCCGGCTTGGTCACGGAAGTGAGCATTCCCGATTCGATGCGCTGGTTGCCGCGCGGAATGATGGTCGAGTATTTGCAGAAAGCCCAAACCAATCTTGTGGCGGAATGCGATTTTCCCGCCATCGAGGAGGGCAAGTCGAGCGACGTGCCGGTGAATGTCGAAGTTCGCGACGCCGGCAAGAATCTCGTTTGCCGCGCTATCATCACCATGTATGTCAGTCCGCGCAAGGCCAAGGCACAGTAAGATGCGGCAGGCGCGCAGCGTTTACGCCTGAAAACAGTACGTCCGTCTGCGCGGCTTGGCGGGGTGAGCTAGAGTAGTGCTTCATTCTGTTTGGAACTTATGTGCGCGGTCGCGAGGTTGCCGTTTTCCGTGGCTCCTTCTCCCATGAAAATGGGAGAAGGCTGGGATGGGTGGGGTAGTACGGAATACTCATTCCAACTCCTTCCCCTCTCAAGGGGAAGGGCGGGATGGGGTGTCTTCGCCATTGGCATCGCCCCCATCCCCGCCTTCCCCCGTTGCCGGGGGAAGGAGCCAATCGGAGATAAGTAAATAAGTCGCATTAAATATGAAGCACTACACAAGAGTAAGACATTCTGATCGGTAACAAAAGAGGGGGAAGTTTTGCCGGAACCGCAAACACGTTACATTGCGCTCGATGCCGATGCGACCATCGCCACGGCTTTTTGCGCGCGCGTGGCGCGCTCGCCCAGCGCCATTGCCTATCGCGAATTCGATCACGCGCGGCAGGAGTGGCGCGACTATTCCTGGCGCGATGCCGCCGGCCTCGTGGCGCGTGCACGCGAAGGGTTGCACCGCGAAGGCCTGGCGTCCGGTGAGCGCATCGCCATCATGCTTCGCAATGGCGTCTCATGGGTGATGATCGACCAGTCGGCGAATGCGCAGGGGCTGGTGACGGTGCCGCTCTATGTGGACGACCGCCCCGACAATGCCGCCTATATCATCAACGATGCCGAGGCAAGACTGCTCATCATTGAAGGCGAGGAACAATGGAAGCGGCTCAAGACCGTCAGCGCCGAGCTGTCCGGGCTGAAGCGCATTCTGACCGTCAAGCCGGTTGCCGACGCGAGCGAGCCGCGCCTGCAGACGCTATCGCAGTGGCTTCCCGATAGCCCCGGCGCCAGCACGCCGCCCGCGGGCAAGGGCGACGATCTGGCTACCATCGTTTACACCTCCGGCACCACCGGCCGGCCCAAGGGGGTGATGCTGTCGCATCGCAACATGCTCGCCAACGCGCAATCGGGCCTCGCCGATATCGCGGTCTATCCGGACGATCTGTTCCTCTCGTTTTTGCCGCTGTCGCACATGTTCGAGCGCACCGTGGGCTATTACCTCAACATCATCTCGGGAGCGTGTGTCGCCTTCGTGCGCTCGGTGCCGCAGCTCGCCGAGGATCTGAAAACCATCAAACCGACGGTGCTGATGTCGGTGCCGCGCATCTACGAGCGTTTTCTCGGCGCCATCAACGACCAGCTCGCCCAGGCGGGCGCGCTGCAGCGCTGGGTCTTCAACCTGGCGGTCGAAACGGGATGGGCGCGCTTCGAATACCGGCAAGGCAGGGCGCCCTGGCGGCCGCTGCTGTTGCTCTGGCCGCTGCTTGAGCGCCTGGTCGCTCGAAAAATTCTCGCGCGCATGGGCGGCCGTCTGCGTCTTGCCATCAGCGGCGGCGCGGCGCTGTCGCCTGCGATTTCGAGGGTATTCATCGGTCTCGGGCTGCCGATCTGCCAGGGCTACGGACTGACCGAGGCAAGCCCGATGCTCGCCGTCAACAGGCTGGAAAAGAACGATCCGCACAGTGTCGGGCCGATTCTTACGGGCGTCGAGGCGCGTATCGACGAGAACCACGCACTGCTGGTGCGCGGCCCCAACATCATGCAAGGCTACTGGAAACAGCCCGACGCGACGCGCGCCGTGCTGTCCGAGGATGGATGGCTTAGCACCGGCGACCAGGTGCGCATCGACAACGGTTTTGTGCACATCATCGGACGCACCAAGGAAATCATCGTCCTGGGCAATGGCGAGAAGGTGCCGCCGGTGGACATGGAGCTGGCGATCCAGCTCGACCCGCTCTTCGAGCAGGCGCTGGTGTGCGGCGAGGGAAAACCGTTTCTGAGCGCGCTGGTGGTGCTCAACGACCAGCAATGGGCGAAGCTGGCGGGCGAGAACGGTCTGGATGCGAGCTGGCAGGGAGAATCGCGCGGCAAGTCGGAGAAGCTGCTCGTGCAGCGCATCGGCGCCATGCTCGGGCAGTTTCCCGGCTACGCACAGATACGCCGCGTGGCGGTGAGCCCGGAGAAATGGACGGTCGATAACGGCATGCTGACTTCGACGCTCAAGGCCAGGCGCAAAATCATACTCGAGCGCTATCAGGCTGCGGTCGACGAACTTTACCAGGGACGAAACTCGTGAGCGAAACGCAGCTTCCCGAAGGCAGGCAGCCGGCGCTGCGCATCATACCTATGCCAGCGGACACCAATGCCCATGGCACCATTTTCGGCGGCTGGGTGATGGCGCAGGTGGACCTGGCCGGCAGCATTCCGGCTTTCGAGCGCGCGCGCGGGCCGGTGGTGACGGTCGCGGTCAACTCGTTCGTGTTCAAGGAGCCGGTATTTGTCGGCGATGTGGTAAGTTTCTACGCGGCGGTCGTGAAAACCGGTCACACTTCGATCACCGTCGGCGTGGAAGTTTTCGCGCAGCGCGGGCGCGACGGGCGCGGCAGCGTGGTGAAAGTGACCGAGGCGACGCTCACCTATGTGGCGATCGGCGCCGACCGCAAACCGAGGCAGTTGCCTCTGTAAAATCAGTCGTGAAGATTTCAATTATTGCCGGGGAGTAGATTTTGGAAAAATTCATTATCGGAAAAGTCGCGGTTCTGGGGGCGGGCGTGATGGGTGCGCAGATCGCCGCGCATCTCACCAATGCCAACGTCAAGACCATCCTGTTCGATCTTCCGGCAAAGGAAGGCGCGAAAAACGGCATTGTCACCAGGGCCCTCGACGGCCTCGCCAAACTGTCTCCCGCGCCGTTTGCCACGGCAGCGCGCGCGAGCCTGGTGACGGCGGCGAATTACGACGAGCACCTGCCTCTTCTCAAGGAGTGCGATCTGGTCATCGAGGCGATTTCCGAGCGCATGGACTGGAAGAAGGCGCTATACGAACAGGTCGCGCCGCATCTTGCCGATCACGCCATTTTTGCCTCCAACACCTCGGGACTTTCCATCGGCTCGCTGGCGCAGGCGATGCCCGAGGCGCTGCGCGCGCGCTTCTGCGGCATCCATTTTTTCAACCCGCCGCGCTACATGAAGCTGGTCGAAATCATTCCGGGCAAAGAGACCGGCGCCGCGATTCTCGATCAACTCGAGGAATTCCTCACCTCGACGCTCGGCAAAGGCGTGATCCGCGCCATCGACACGCCCAACTTCGTCGCCAATCGTATCGGCGTGTTCTCCATGATCGCCACCATGTTTCACACCGAGAAATTCAAGCTCGGCTTCGATGTGGTGGATGCGCTTACCGGCCCTGCCATCGGCCGCGCCAAAAGCGCGACCTATCGCACCGCGGACATCGTCGGCCTCGATACCCTGGCGCATGTCATCCAGACCATGACCGACACCCTGCCGGACGATCCGTGGCAAAAGTATTATGTTGCGCCGCCCTGGCTCGCCGCGCTGGTCGCCAAGGGCGCGCTCGGACAGAAGTCCAAGGCCGGTATCTACATGAAACAGGGCAAGGACATCCTGATGCTCGATGCCGTCACGCAAGGTTATGTTCCCATGGCCGGCAAGATGGACGACGAGGTTGCGACCATACTCAAGATGAGGAATTCCGCCGAGCAGTTTGCCATTTTGCGCCAAAGCGTCAGCCCGCAGGGGCGCTTTCTGTGGGCCATTTTCCGCGACGTGTGGCATTACTGCGCCGTACACCTCGCCGATGTCGCGCACAGCGCGCGCGACATCGACCTGGCGATGCGCTGGGGCTTCGGCTGGGATATGGGCCCCTTTGAAACCTGGCAGGCAGCGGGATGGCAGCAGGTCGCCAAATGGATTGCCGAAGACATCGCCGCGGGCAAATCGATGTCTTCCGCACCGCTTCCGGAATGGGTGACCGATGGCCGCGAAGGCGTGCATGCTGCGGAAGGCTCCTATTCAGCAGCGACCGGAACCTTGACCGGGCGCTCCGCGTTGCCCGTGTACCGGCGGCAACTTTTTCCCGAAACCGTTCTGAGCGAGACAGCGGCGGCCGGCAATACCGTGTTCGAAACCGATGCGCTGCGCATGTGGACCATGCCGGGATGGGAAGACATCGGCATCGTTTCTTTCAAGAGCAAAATGCATACGCTGGGCAGCGAAGTCCTCGAAGGACTGAATCGCGCGCTCGACGAGGCCGAAAATAATTATCGCGGCCTGGTGATCTGGCACGAAGCGCCTTTTGCCGTCGGCGCGAATCTCGCCAAGGCGCTCGAAGCGCTCAAGGCCAAGGAATTCGCCACTTTCGAGTCCATGGTGGCGCTGTTCCAGCAGACTTCGATGCGCCTCAAATACAGCATGGTTCCCACGGTGGCGGCGGTCGAAGGTCTGGCGCTCGGCGGCGGCTGCGAATTCATCATGTATTGCGACCGCGTCGTCGCGGCGCTGGAAAGTTACATCGGTCTGGTCGAGGTCGGCGTGGGATTGTTGCCCGCGGGCGGCGGCTGCAAGGAATTCGCGCTGCGCGCCGCGCAGGCGGCGGCGCTGCAGGGCGGCGATCTTTTGCCTGCCATCCAGAAGGCGTTCAAAAATATCGCCATGGCCGAAGTGGCGAAAAGCGCCGAGAATGCGCGCGAAATGGGTTTCCTGCGCGAAGCGGACGTGGTCGTGTTCAATGCGCGCGAACTGCTTTTTGTCGCGCTCACGCAGGCTCGCTCGCTCGCGGATTGCGGCTACCGGCCGCCGCTTCCGCCTGTTTCCTTCCCGGTCGCGGGCGCCACCGGCGTGGCGACGCTGAAAATGATGCTGGTCAACATGAAAGAGGGCGGATTTATCTCCGACCACGACTACAACATCGGCTCGCGCATCGCGGAATGCCTGTGCGGCGGCGACGTCGATCCGGGCAGCATGGTGAACGAGAAATGGCTGCTCGACCTCGAGCGCTGGCATTTCGTCGAACTCGCCAAGACGGCAAAAACCCAGGATCGCATCGAGCACATGCTCAAGACCGGCAAGCCGTTGCGCAATTGATACGCAGCACCATACCTAGATAGCATTTCGAATTGGAGGAGAGGGATATGAGCAAGCAAATTCAGGATGCCTACATTGTCGCCGCGGTGCGAACGCCTGTCGGCAAGGCGCCGCGCGGCATGTTCAGGAATGTCCGCCCCGACGACATGCTCGCGCATGTGCTCAGGGGCGCGCTCGCGCAAGTGCCGGGGCTCGACCCGCACGACATCGCCGATGTGATCGTCGGCTGCGCCATGCCCGAAGCCGAGCAGGGGATGAACGTGGCGCGCATCGGCGTGCTGCTCGCGGGGCTTCCCGACGGCGTGCCGGCGATGACCGTCAACCGCTTCTGTTCCTCGGGCTTGCAGGCGATCGCGCTGGCCGCGGACCGCATCCGCACCGGCGACGACGACGTGGTGATCGCGGCGGGGACGGAATCGATGAGCATGGTGCCGATGATGGGCAATAAAATCGCGCTCAACAACGCGGTGTTCACGCACGACGAGAATATCGCCATCGCCTATGGCATGGGCATCACCGCGGAAAAGGTCGCGCAGCAGTGGAAGGTATCGCGCGAGGAGCAGGACGTGTTTGCCGCCGCCTCTCACCAGAAGGCCGTCAAAGCCATTGCGGCGGGCGCCTTCAAGACGGAAATTCTCCCCTATGAAATCGACCAGGCGCTGCCCGACCTCGATGCGGGCAAAGTGATGCACAAGAAGAAGATCGCCCATACCGACGAAGGGCCGCGTCCCGATTCCACGCCGGAAAGTCTAAGCAAGCTGCGCACCGTGTTCGCCGCGCGCGGTTCGGTCACGGCAGGCAACAGTTCGCAGATGTCCGACGGCGCCGGCGCGGTGATCCTGATGAGCGAAGCGGCGCTCAAGAAGTACAACGTCACGCCGCTGGCGCGCTTCGTTTCCTTCGCGGTGGCGGGCGTGCCCCCCGAGATCATGGGTATCGGCCCGATCAAGGCCATTCCCAAGGTGCTGCAGCAGGCTGGCGTGAATCTGGCCGACCTCGACTGGATCGAGCTCAACGAGGCCTTTGCCGCGCAGGCGCTCGCCGTGATACGCGAAGTGGGGCTTGACCCCGCCAAGGTCAATCCGCAGGGCGGGGCCATAGCGCTGGGTCATCCGCTCGGGGCGACCGGGGCGATCCGCGCCGCCACCCTGGTGCACGGCATGCGCCGCAACAATCACAAATACGGCTTGGTGACCATGTGCATAGGCACCGGCATGGGCGCGGCGGGATTGTTCGAGGCGATGCGCTGAAGGCGCCTTTGAGGAGTTGTGAAAGTCAAGGAAAGGCAAGGGCGTATATTTACCATTGCCTTTTTCTTCCAACTCCGTAACAATACCCCGGTACCGGGGAAAAATGCAGAATATACCCCGCGAAACAAACTCAATAACACCATTCAGAGGAGAAGGGTTCATGAGCCATCTGTCCAGAACCGGAGTCCCATTTGCAGTTCGCTTGTCGCCGGCACTCAAGCCCATTGCCCTAGCAGCCGCGCTCTATTGCGCCACCGGCGCCGAGGCGTTTCAGTTCGGTAGCGAGGGTGGCATCAAGGGCAGTTTAGACACCACCGTCAGTTATGGCATTTCGGTTCGCGCCCAGGATGCCGATCCCAACCTGATCGGTCTTGCCAACGGCGGCACGTCGCGTTCGGTGAACGAGGACGATGGTGATCGCAATTACAAAAAGAACAAACCGTTCGCCAATGTGCTCAAGGCCACGCACGAGCTGGATGCCAAGTACAAGAACTTCGGTCTGTTTGCCAGAGGCACTTACTTCTACGATTTTGAAAACGAGGACAAAGCCGGGCTGGGTCCGGAAGGGCGCAAACGCATCGGTCGCGATGCGAGAATGCTCGACGCCTTCGTGAGCGGCAGTTTCGATGTGGGGGGAAAGAACCTGCGCATGCGCCTGGGCAACCAGGTGGTGAGCTGGGGCGAAAGCACCTTCATCCCCAACGGCATCAACGTCATCAACCCGGTCGACCTCTCCAAACTGCGCATACCGGGATCGGAACTGAAGGAAGCTTTCATTCCCTCGAAAATGCTCTGGGCATCGCAGGAATTGACCGCCAATGCCAGCGTCGAAGGTTTTGTGCTCGGCAATTTCGACAAGGTCAAACTCGATCCGCGCGGTTCCTATTTCAGCAACAACGACGCCGCTTCGGATGACAGTTGGCGGGTTTTCACCGGTTTTGGGCGCCGTCACGACCTGACCAACCCTGCCACCAATCCGATCCCTCCGACAAGTCCTGCCTACCCAACTGCTAGCGGACTATATGGCCCCTTTGATCCCGCAGCGGCGGTTTGGGCGCCACGTTCGAATGATCGTGACGCGAAAGACTCCGGCCAGTATGGACTCGCGCTGCGCTATCTGGCGCCTGAACTCAACAACACAGAGTTCGCCCTTTACCACATCAACTATCACAGCCGCATTCCGGTTCTTTCAGGTATCAAAGGCACTGTAACCTCGGTTTTGACGGGCGGTCCATTGGCGACCGCTTCAGGGCAAACTGGCACAGCGACTTATTTTGCCGAATTTCCCGAAAACATCCGCCTTTTTGGTATGAGCTTTAACACCCAGGGTCCGGCCGGTATCGCATTGCAGGGCGAGTATTCGTATCGCCCAAACCTGCCATTGCAGCTTGCGACCGCCGAGGTTATTCTTGCCACGCTTGGCGCCCCCAACCTGATCACTGGCTACACGCAGATTCCGGGAGCCGCAACGGGCGCTTCGGCTGCCGCACTAGTGCCAAACGGTACGTACATCCAAGGGTGGCGTAGCGTTAAAGCGAGCCAGTTACAGGTAACTGGCACTAAGTCGATTCCGAACGTGCTAAGCGCCGACCAACTGGTGTTGCTGGGTGAAGTCGGTGTAACCAAGTATCACAATCTGCCAAGTGACCTTAAGTTCAACGGTCCAGCAGCCTATCTACCCGCCACCCCGTTGGGAGCCGTGGCTGGTAGCGCCAACTCGGTCCAGGATATTGGCTTCGTTACCAACGTCTCGTGGGGCTATCGTCTGGTGGGACGTCTCGAATATCCGAACATGCTGTTCGGTGCCAACATGGCTCCGCGGTTGGCGTATTCGGAAGATGTCAAAGGCGTTTCTGGAAGTTTTACAGAGGGGGTTAAGTCGGCGTCACTAGGGGCGAACTTCGAGTACAAGAAGGCATTCAGCGTCGATCTTTCCTACACGACGTATTTTGGTGGGCGTACCTATTGTGGCACTGATTCCCCGCCATTGGTGCAATCTACGCTAGGTGGTCAGAGCGCGAGTTATTGCTCAAGTTCCAACCCGCTCAAGGATCGCGACTTCTACTCGCTGGTGTTGACGTATTCGTTCTAGCCCGTGTTCCCGCCCTGCGAAGGTCGCCGGGCGGGATTAGGGATGCATCGGGCGAATTTTATTCGCGGCAGGATTGTGGCAGGTTCAGACAAACATAACTCTCTGGAGGAAGCATGAAGTTTCATAGCCAACTCAAGTTCATCGTCGGCATGCTGTGTGCCCTGATCGCGGTACCGGCAAGCGCCGAACTCGGCGCGGACGATCTGGCAAAACTGGGTACCACGCTCACACCGCTCGGCGGCGAAAAAGGCGCCAACGCGGCAGGCACCATTCCCGCATGGGATGGGGGCATCACCAAGCCTGTCGCCGGTTACAAACCCGGCGGGCACTATTCCGACGCCTACGCCTCGGACAAACCGCTGTTCACCATCACCGGCGCGGATGTGGACAAGTACAAGGACAACCTCACGCCGGGACAGATCGCGCTGCTCAAGAAATATCCCGACTACAAGATGATGGTCTATCCGACGCATCGCAGCGCAGCGGCTCCGGAGGGGCACTACAAGGAAACGCGCGAGTGTGCGGCCAAGGCCAAGCTGTCCATTGGCGGCAACGGCGTGGTGGGTTGCGCCGGCGGGATCCCCTTCCCTATCCCGAAAAGCGGCAATGAGGCCATCTGGAATTCCACCCTGCGCTATCGCGGCGATACGTTCGCCATGCACTGGTCGCAAGCCGCGGTCAGCCGCACCGGGGAATACGCTTTAGTCAAATTCGAGTACGAATACGATTTTTCCTACGGCAATCTTTCCAAGCCGGCGGCGCAACGCGAACCCAACAAGGTACTCAACTACCTTCAGGTCACTACCGCGCCGGCGCGTCTGGCGGGGTCGATCCTGCTGGTGCACGAGACCGTCGATCAGGCCAAGGAGCCGCGCTCGGCGTGGACCTATAATCCGGGACAGCGCCGCGTGCGTCTGGCGCCGCAGGTGTCCTACGACAATCCGGGAACCGCTTCCGACGGACTGCGCACCAACGACGATTTCGGCATGTACAACGGCGCGACCGACCGTTACGAGTGGAAGCTGGTAGGCAAGAAGGAAATCTATGTGCCTTACAACTCCTACAAACTCACCAGCCCGGCCTACAAGTATGCGGATGTGCTCAAACCCGGCCACATCAACCAGGACCTCGCGCGCTATGAGCTGCATCGCGTGTGGGTCGTCGATGCCACGCTCAAGTCCGGCACCAGCCATATTTATTCGCGTCGCACCTTCTATCTGGACGAGGATAGCTGGACGCCGCTGCTGAGCGACAAGTACGACGGCCGCGGCGATCTGTGGCGCGTCGCCGAAATGCACAACGAAAACTGGTACAGCGTGCCGATGCTCTTCGGCACCGTCGAAGTGCACCACGATTTGCAGTCGGGGCGTTATATCGCCATGGGCCTGCGCAACGAAGAAAGCAAAATCTTCGAGCCGATCAAGCGCAATCCCGCTGACTACAACCCGAACAGCCTGAGAGGCATCGGTACGCGCTAGGAACAACCGGCAAGTGAAATGAAAAGACTGGGGACCAGGCTGCTGCCGCGTCCCCGGTTCTTTTTTATGCATTGCCGTAAATTGCATTACCTCGATTGCCAGCAGAGTTTTTTAACCACGGAGAACACGGAGAAAACCGGGAGTGATGTCGGAGTCTCGCAACAGGTTTTGCCTTCTCCGTGTCCTCCGTGTTCTCCGTGGTTAAATGAATTTTCAACAAGGGAAACGAAAACATGGGGGGTTGTGAGAAAGTAATCTTGACACGGGTTTTGCATTTTCCGTGCTCCCCGTGTCCCCCGTGGTTAAAGGTTTGTAGATATTCGTCGTGATGCGTAGCGGAACTTCAACGACGGATCGGGAAACTTGAGAATTTCAAATGAGGGGACGATGAGAAAACCGTTATTTGCATGCGCCATTCTGCTGCTGGCGGGATTGGCTGCGCCCTGGGCGCTTCGTGCCGAAATACTCCCTGTGAGCGGGCCGCTTCCGGCACGCACCATGGAACGCCTGCTGGTGCTCAATGCAGTGCATATCGGCAACCGCGTGGTTGCGGTGGGAGATCGCGGTTATGCGGTTTACTCCGGTGACGATGGCGCTTCCTGGAAGCGTGCCAAGGTCAATGCCGATGCCCCCGTACCCCTGCTGACGAGCGTGTTTTTTTCCGATCCGATGACGGGTTGGGCGGTGGGGCACGATGCGGTGATTCTCGCCACGCGCGACGGCGGCGAAACCTGGGAGCGGCAATTCTTTGCGCCGAGCGAGCAAAAACCGCTGCTCGACATCTTGTTCCTGGACAAAAACCGTGGCTTTGCCGTGGGCGCCTACAGTTCGTTCTATGAAACGGCGGATGGCGGCAAGACCTGGAGTGCGCGCAAGATTCTCAATGACGACAAGCATCTCAACGCCATCGTGCGCATGGGCGATGAAAAAGTGCTGATTGCCGGCGAAGCCGGAGCGCTGTTGCGCAGCGACGATGGCGGTAAAAACTGGACGACGCTCGAATCGCCCTACAAGGGATCGTACTTCGGCGCGCTTGTCGCCGAAGATGGCGCCGTGGTGATTTTCGGACTGCGCGGCAAGATTTTCCGCAGCATCGATCTGGGCAAAAGCTGGAAGGCGATAGACAATGCCTCGCTGGCGACGCTCATGGGCGGCACAAAACTTCCGGACGGGACGCTGGTGATCGCGGGCAGCGCCGGTACCGTATTGGTGAGCCGCGACAATGGGCACTCGTTTACTCCTCTCGCCACAGGCAGCACCCGGGCCTACTCCAAGGCGCTGCTCGGCTCGCCCAACTCGGTGCTGTTGTTCGGAGAAGCGGGTGTGAGCACTGTGGCCGTGGCCTCCGCAAAAAGGTAGCGTTCGATGACTCTCACTATTCTCCTGGAAAAAATATCCGCGCTGATTTTCGGCAACCGCCGCATGTGGCTGACCGTGTTCGGACTCCTCACGCTGGTGTTTGCATTTTCCGCCTCGCGCTTGCAGGTCGATGCCGGCTTCAACAAAATGGTGCCGCTTACCCACCCTTACATGAAGGTGTACCGCGAATACGAAAAAACTTTCGGCGGCGCCAACCGCGTCGCCGTCGCGCTGGTGCAGAAGGAAGGCGACATTTTCAACAAGGAGTACATGGCCAAGCTGAAGGCGCTCACCGACGACGTGTTTCTGCTCAACGGCGTCGATCGTCCTTCGGTGCGTTCGCTGTTCACCCCCAACACGCGCTTCATCGAAGTGGTCGAGGAAGGCTTCGCCGGCGGCAACGTCATTCCCGCGACTTTCCAGGGCAGCGACGAAGACCTGAAGACGGTGCGCTCCAACATCCAGAAATCCAACGAGATCGGCCGCACCGTGGCGGGCGATTTTTCGGGCGCGCTGGTGAGCGCGGGGCTGCTCGAGATCGATCCGCAGACCAGCCAGAAACTCAATTACTTCGAAGTCGCCAAGAGGCTCGAAGCCTTGCGCGCAAAGTATCAAAGCGACAGGCACAGCGTGCACATCATCGGTTTCGCCAAGGCCATCGGCGACATTTCCGAAGGCGCGCGCGGCGTGATCACTTTCTTCGGCGTGGCGTTCGTGATCACCGCGGCGCTGCTGCTGTGGTTCGTCAAGGACATCAAGCTGTCGCTGGTCGCGCTCGTGTGCGCGATGATGCCGGTGCTGTGGTTGCTCGGCGCCCTGCCCATCCTCGGTTTCGGTATCGACCCGCTTTCCATTCTCGTGCCGTTTCTGATTTTTTCCATCGGCGTATCGCACGCGGTGCAGATGACCAAGACCTGGGAACGCGAAGCCGCATCGGGCGCCGACAGCCTTACTTCGGCCAAGCGCGCTTTCGCCAAGCTGTTCATTCCCGGCACGCTGGCGCTGCTCACCAACGTGCTCGGTTTCGCGGTGATCATGCTCATTCCCATCGACATCGTGCGCGAACTCGGCATCACCGCCTCGCTCGGCGTGGGGCTGATGATCGTCACCAACAAAATGCTGCTCCCCATCCTGTTGTCGCACCTGTCGATCTCGAAAAAGGTGATGAGCCAGGCGGCCTACCAGGAGAGCCGCGTCGATCGCGTGTGGCGCGCGGCATCGCACTGCTCGAATCGCAAGCGCGCGAGCATCGTCATCGCCATCGGCGTGGCGATTCTGGCGGCCGGTCTGTTCCAGGCGCATAACCTCAAGGTCGGCGACTACGGCACCGGCGTCCCCGAACTGCGCCCCGACTCGCGCTACAACCAGGACAACAACATGATCGTGAACAAGTTCGCGATCGGCGTCGATACGCTGGGCGTGGTCGCGCAGACCAGAAATGTCGCCGGCGCCTGCACCAATTACGATGTCATGACCACCATCGAGAAATTCGACTGGTACATGCAGAATGTCGAGGGCACGCAATCGGTGAATTCACTTCCCGGCATCGCGCGCACCCTCAACGCCGGTTATAACGAGGGCAGCCTCAAGTGGCGGCAACTGCCGCGCGATGCGCAAGTCATGGCGCAAAGCGTGAGTCCGGTCGATACCGCAACGGGCCTGCTCAACTCCGATTGCAGCGCCATGCAGGTGCTCATCAACACCTCCAACCATCAGGGCGAAACCATCGCCAACCTGGTTCGCGAAGTGAAGAACTTCACCAAAGAAGGCAACAGCGACAAACTCGAATTCAAACTTGTCACCGGCAACGTCGGTGTCATGGCAGCCACCAACGAGGCGGTCGACAAGGCGCGCTGGGAAATGAACTTTGCCATCTTCGGCGCGCTGATGCTGATGTGCATGGTGACTTTCCGCAGCCTGCGCGCCACGCTGTGCATTCTGATTCCGCTCGCTATTGTTTCAGTGCTGTGCGAAGCGCTGATGCCGACGCTGGGTATCGGTCTCAAGGTCTCCACGCTGCCGGTGATCGCGCTCGGCGTGGGTGTCGGCGTCGATTACGGAATTTATCTCTACGACCGCATCGAGATCCACCTCGGCGCGGGTAAGGACCTGGCGGGCGCGTTCTTCGAAGCATTGCGCGAACGCGGCACCGCCATGGTGTTCACCGCGGTGACCATGACGCTCGGCGTGGGAACATGGGCGATGTCGGCGCTCAAGTTCCAGGCCGACATGGGCGTGCTGCTGGCGTTCATGTTTTTCCTCAACATGCTTGGCGCGATTTTCCTGCTGCCCGCGATGGCGGCCTTCCTCATCAAGCCGCATGCACCCAAGGCCGGATAAAGTTTCCCGAATCATTCCACCTCTAGGAGTCTGTCTGACTTAGGGAATCGAAGCGAAAAATGAGCTGGGCGAGGGCAGATTTTCACGATTTTCAAGCGAATAGTTGTTCTATTCGCGCAGGAAAGCGGGGAAATATGCACAGGCCAGGTCATTTTGCAGCCGA
>Ga0315281_10004142_pt1 | contig 21117 bp, 19 predicted proteins | sample YL17G07_0_MG_FD_204540 | JGI IMG/M metagenome (GOLD analysis project Ga0315281, IMG submission 204540) | Sediment microbial communities from Yellowstone Lake, YNP, Wyoming, USA - YL17G07_0 | ecosystem: Environmental > Aquatic > Freshwater > Lake > Sediment | place: USA: Wyoming | collected...
GGATCTCGGTGACGAGCTCCGGGCCCACGGTCGGACTGGCGACGTTGGCCGAGAACGGCGTGGCCAAGTCGACGCGGTAGAGCGTCGCGGCAACGCCTGAGCCGGGGGCCTGGTCGGTGGCCGTCAGGACGTAAGGCTTCAGGCCGTTGATCCAGCCGGAGGCGCCGTCGGTGGTGGGAGCCCTCGTGTCGACCTTGAGGGTCTGGTTGTTGGTGGTCTTGTTACCCACGAGGTCGCTGACCCAGTACTGGAGCGGGTACATGCCATCGGTGAGCTGTGTGATACCGGTCCCGAGATCGAACCAGATGGTGCCACCGTACATGCCGATGACTTCGATACCCGGATGCCACGTGCCGGCACTCCACTGGACGCCGGGCGCCGCGATGCCGCTATTGTGGTCGGAGGCCGTGAACGTGACCGGGAAGTCGGTGTTCATCCACCAGCCCGGGTAGTCGTCGGCGAGCATCGGCGAGACCTTGTCGATGAACACCATGACGAGCTTCCAGTCTTCCTTGTTGCCGGTCGGGCATGCCTTGTCGACCGAACGATACCAGACGTACACGGGGCCGACCGGAGCCGTCGCGGTGACGGTGACCGAGGTGCCCTGGATGCCGGTAGCGCTGATGGCGGGCTTCGGCGGAGCAGCCGTCGTGCTGGACTCGATCTTGATGTACTCGGTGTAGGCGACGCCCGCGTTCGGGCTCGGAGCGCCATCGACGGCCGTGAACTTGACCGTGACGTCCTTGTTGGTCCAGCCCATCTGCGTGTCGGCGCCGGCGGGCGTGATGTCGTACCCCGTGACCGGAGGCATCAGGTCGAAGTTGACGTCGACGGTGGGATCGCCCACGTTGTCGACGACGTCCAAGGCATAAAGGTAGAGCGGGTGGATGACGCCGCTTGTGGTGTAGGGGATCGTCGGCGGGTCGATCGTGCCGGTGATCTCCCAGGTCCACTTGTCCCACACCAGCGGGTAGCCGTCGTACCAGTTGACCGTATCCGTCGAGGCCTCAGCGAAGTCGACGCCGGAGCCGCCGGGGTCAGAAGCGATGACACTGAACTTGACGGGGATGTTCCAGAAGCAGTCCAGGTCGATCGCGGTGTTCGTGCCCTGCCAGTTGAGGTGCTGCCACTGCGGCTCGATGGTGTCGATGCCGAACGTCTCCGTGACCCACGGCTTCGAGATGAGCGGATTGGCGGTCGCCGTGGTCTCCGCGAGGAGGCCCGAGACGGTGTGGAAGCCATCGGTCATCGCCAGGTCGTCGATGGGATCAAAGAACCAGCTATCCCAGACGTACCCGACGGTCTGAATCCACGGGTACGGGGAGGCACCGGTGATGGCCTCGGCCACGCCGCCCACGGGCACGCCGTCGATCTTCCAGGCGAGCGTGCCGACGTCGAAGGTCGAGCCGTTGTCCTTCTGCGGGTCGTAGATACCCGTCCAAGAGCCGGTCGTGGAGCCATCGACCATGGGGCGGAAGCGGAAGGTGACGTCGGTCCAGATGCCAAGCGTAGTTGGGTCATAGCCTGTCTTCGGGCCGCCGAACCAGTGCACGTCGACGCCGGGGGCGGCGGGCTGATTCTGCCCGACCGGACCCATCACATGGATGTCCGGGGTGAGCTGGTGGGGATTGGCCGCCAGCGCGGCGGCCGGCACGAACGCCACTACCAACAGGGCGATCGCCAACGCAAGAAGGATGACGCCCTTCTTACTCCTTCGTTTCGTTTGCTGCATGTTACGACCTCCTGAATGGTTACTACGATGGCTTTCAGCCAAGTTGACGTGGGATGATGCACCCACGGGGACGCATATTTTTGTCACGACACGACCACCTCCTAGGCTTGCTTGTAGAGCCCTACCCGCCTGAGTCGGGGCCATGCGCTGACCCGCTTCCGCGTTCTGCTCGCCGCTGCACGAACGAGCACAACGCCCCCTGTGATGCTTACTCCACACAACTACACACTCTATAACGACCGCGGCGCAGGAGTCCAGCTTGGCTCGCCGCCACGGGTTGCGCGCTTCTGAAGTTGGGGGTCCCCAAGGTCGAACGTCCTCCAGATGGACTCGGTCAGGTGTCTCTCTACAACGCGAGCCACGACTTTCCTTCTCCGGCAGTAGCACCCACCTCCCCGCTCGTAGCCTCAAAGCCCCTCCACCGTGGTGGCGCGGCACCTGCCCCCACGTCAGCGGACGCCCCTCCGGGCACGTCCGTCGTGGCACTCTACCGCCTGCCCGCTCGCGGTGCAACACGAAACGCCGGAAAACTTCACATCGCGCGGCGGCGGGCGAGCGCAGCGGAGCCGCCGCTCACGCGCGCGTGACCGAAGAAAGGCGAGGGGCCCGGCCTGTGAGACTGCGCCGGAGGGCGCCAAGCCGACGATCGACGCCTCGACGTGTCGCCTTCGTGGGATGGATGGGGCGCGACTCTCGGCAGCCTCTCTCACCCACGCGCCCGGCCCCACGCTCATCACCACTGTGGTGCCGTGCGCATTAGTCTAATCTGGAGTAGACTAATCACAGCACGCACGCACCGCGCGGAGGTACACGATGAACGATCGCTTCGTCGACAGAGAAGACGAGCTGGCTCTGCTCGAACGAGCCTGGGCGTCGCCCAAGGCCGAGCTGTTCGTGGTCTACGGCCGTCGCAGAGTCGGCAAGACGGCCTTGCTGCGGCGGTTCTCGCAAGGCAAGCCGGGGGCGTACTGGGTGGCCGCCATCACTTCCGAGGCCACCTTGCGCCGCTCGTTCACCCAGGCGCTGGAAGGCGAGAGCGCGGCCTTCGCCTACGACGACTGGCGCAGCGCCTTCCTGGCCGCCCGCGGTGATCCGGGTACTCGCCGCCTGCTCGTCATCGACGAGTATCCCTATCTGGCTGGGGCGGCGCCGGGCGTGGGCACCGTGCTGCAGGCCCTGTGGGACGAGGTACTCGAGAGCTCCCGGCTCATGGTCGTCCTCTGCGGCTCCCACATCGGCATGATGGAGCGCGAGGCCGTCTCCTACCGCGCTCCTCTGTTCGGGCGGCGCACGGGGCAGATCCGCCTGCGGCCGCTGCCCACGTGGGGAGTGGCGGCCATGCTGCCCGGCTACGGCGCCGCCGCGGTGGTCGAGACGGTCGCCACGCTGGGAGGCGTGCCGGCGTACCTGCGCATGCTCGAGCAGGATCGCTCCATCGCGCAGAATCTCGAGCGTCTGGCGCTGGATCCCAACGGCGTGCTCCATCAGGAGCCGGTCTTCCTGCTTCGCGAGGAGCTTCATGAGCCGCGCAGCTACTTCGCGCTTCTGCAAGCCATCGCCGCGGGCAACACGCGGCTCAACGAGATCGCCCAGGCGGCGGGCGTCGAGCGGGCGCCGGCCTCGCGTTATCTGGCTACGCTCATCGACTTGGGCGTTGTGGAACGCGCGGTCCCCGTCACCGAACGCCATCCGGAGAAGAGTCGCAAGGGCCTCTACATCATCGCCGACGGTTTCCTGCGCTTCTGGTTCCGCTTCGTGGCTCCGTACGGCTCTCTTCTGGCCACCGGTCAGACGGAGACGGTGCGCGCCCGGCTCGACAGCGGCTTGGCCGGTTTCGTGGCTCCGCTGTTCGAGCAGCTCTCGCGGGAGTGGATCGCGCGCGCCGGCGCCTCTGGCGCGCTGCCACTGCCCCTACGGGCCGTGGGCCGCTGGTGGACCCGGCAGGCCGAGATCGACGTGGTGGCTCTGGGGGAAGAGGGCGTTCTGCTGGGCGAGTGCAAATGGAGCACGCGGCCCGTCGGCTTGGACGGGCTGAACGCCCTGCGTGCGCGCGGTGAGCTGTTTCGCGGCGAGACCGGCATGGGGCCGCAGGAGCCGGTGTGGCTGGCGCTCTTCTCGAGGTCTGGCTTCACGCCGGACCTGGTCGCCGAGGCCAAGGCCGAGCACGTCCTGCTGGTGACCGCGGAAGACGTGGTCGCCGGCGGCCCGGCGGAGCGCGGCCGGCAGGGCGGTCCGGGGACAAGGTAGTGGTGGATGGACGCTGTCTGGACGTCGTGCATCGATCGCTTCGTCGGCGGCGAGAAGAGGCGGTTGACGATGCCGGCGTTCAACGCGCCGATCATCGATGTCGCGGCTCCCGACAGCGTCCTTCAACCCTCTACCCGCCCGAGCGCAGGTGGGCGGCGCGCACCGCGAAGCCGCCGCTCTCGCGCGCGTGACAGAAAAGCCGAGGGGCCCGGCGCGTGACGCTGCACCGGGCCCCTCGTCTACTCGTCGCGCCTGCGGCCGCAACGGCCGCGAGGCGTGCTACTTGACGGCGTCGCGGCCGCGCTCGCCGGTGCGCGTGCGCACGGCGTCGTCGACCGGGGTGACGAAGATCTTGCCCTCGCCGATCTGGTTGCTCTTCAGCGAAGCGACGATGGCGCTCACGATGCGCTCCACGTCCTTCTCGAGCACGACCATCTCGACTTTCATCTTGGGGTGAAAGCGGTACTCGTGGGCCTTGACGTCCTCGCCGCGCGTGAAGCCCTTCTGCACGCCGAAGCCCTTGACCTCGGCGACCGACATGCCCAGCACGCCCTCGACAGCCAGCGCCTCGGCGACCGTGTCGAGGTTGTACGGCTGGATGTAGCACTCGATCTTCTTCATCGTGATGGCTCCTTTGCTCAGGCGGTCAGATGAGGCCCTGGTCGAGCATCGAGTCGGCGACCTTGAGGAAGCCGGCGATGTTGGCGCCCGCGACGTAGTTGCCCTCGAAGCCGTAGGCGGCGGAGGCTTCGATGCACTGCTTGTGGATGGCCTTCATGATGCCGTGCAGACGGCTGTCCACTTCTTCACGCGTCCAGTTAAAGCGCAGGCTGTTCTGGCTCATCTCGAGACCCGAGGTGGCCACGCCGCCGGCATTGGCCGCCTTGCCGGGGCCGTAGAGGAGCTTCTTCTCGACGAAGAGGTTGACGCCCTCGGGCACGGTCGGCATGTTGGCGCCCTCGCTGACCACGTACACGCCGTTGTCGACCAGGTTCTGTGCGTCCTTGGCATTGACTTCGTTCTGCGTGGCGCAGGGGAAGGCGCAGTCGGCCTTGTGGTCCCACAGCGGGTTGGAATCTGGGCCGTCGTCGCGCGCCGTGAAGACCGCGCTCTTGAACGTGTCGGCGTACTCGCTGATGCGGCCGCGCCTCACGTTTTTTAGCGCGAGCACGAAGGCGAGCTTCTGGCGGTCGATGCCGGCCTCGTCGTAGATGTAGCCCGACGAGTCGCTGAGGGTGACCGGCTTGCCGCCCAGGTCGAGGATCTTCTCGGTGGCGTACTGGGCCACGTTGCCCGAGCCGCTGACGAGGCAGGTCTTGCCCTCGAGGGTGTCACGGCGGGTGGCGAGCATCTCGGCGGCGAAGTACACGGCGCCGTACCCGGTGGCCTCCGGACGGATCAGCGAGCCGCCCCAGTTGAGGCCCTTGCCGGTGAGCACGCCGGTGAACTCGTTGCGGATGCGCTTGTACTGGCCGAACATGAAGCCGATCTCGCGGCCGCCCACGCCGATGTCGCCGGCGGGCACGTCGGTGAACTGGCCGATGTGGCGCTGCAGCTCGGTCATGAACGACTGGCAGAAACGCATGACCTCGTTGTCCGTCTTGCCCTTGGGGTCGAAGTTCGAGCCGCCCTTGCCGCCGCCCATAGGCAGCGTCGTGAGAGAGTTCTTGAAGACCTGCTCGAAGGCGAGGAACTTGAGGAGGCCGAGGTACACGGTGGGATGGAAGCGCAGGCCGCCCTTGTAGGGGCCGATGGCGCTGCTCATCTCGACGCGGAAGCCGCGGTTGACCTGGACCTCGCCCTCGTCGTCGAGCCACGGGACGCGGAACATGATGACGCGATCCGGCTCAGCGATGCGCTCGAGGATCTTCATCTTGCGGTAGACGGGATGCCTGTCGAGCACCACTTCAAGGGACTCGGCGACCTCTTGCGCGGCCTGATGGAACTCGACCTCGGCAGGGTTCTTGGCCTTGAGATCGGCCATGAATTCGTCAACGAACTTGCTCATGTAGTGCCCTCCACTAGGCGGTCCGGGTGCATGCCACGCGCCTGTGACGGTGGCGCGGGGCGCCCGGAGTATACGCTGCCCGGCGCCACCCCGCAGTCGCCATCCCGGCCAAACTTGCTCGCCGGACATGGGCCAATTTGTACACCGTGGCGAAGTGGGGCGGCGACCGCAGGCGGCCCGCCCCATCCCCCAGCGCCCCTTCGGGCACCGGCGGTCCTTGTACAAATAGTATAAGTCGGAGGCCGATAGTTGGCTGGTCTTTAGCGATAATTGACGAAGCCCAGCCTCGCTTCTATAGTCAGAAGCACCGCACCGACCCACCGCGCGAGTGCCCCGCGAGAGCGCGCTCGCTCCCGGAAGGAGTTGCCCGCATGGCTCTCAAGACGCCCGAGGAGTTCCGTCAGAGCATCGCCGATCTGCACCTGCAGATCTATCTGTTCGGGCAGAAGATCGACGACTACGTGGACCACCCCATGATCCGCCCCAGCATCAACTGCATCGCCATGACCTACGAGCTGGCGCGCCTGCCGGAGTACGAAGACCTCATGCTCGCCACCAGCCACCTCACCGGCAAGAAGGTCAACCGCTTCACCCACATCCACCAGTCCACCGGCGACCTCAGCAAGAAGGTCAAGATGCAGCGCCTACTGGGCCAGAAGACAGGCTCCTGCTTCCAGCGCTGCGTCGGCATGGACGCCATCAACGCCCTGTACTCTGTGACCTACGAGACCGACCAGGCGCGAGGCACGCAGTACCACGAGCGTTTCAAGAGGTACGTCCAGTACCTGCAGGACAACGACCTCGTGGCTGACGGCGCCATGACCGATCCCAAGGGGGATCGCGGCCTGGCGCCCCACCAGCAGCCCGACCCCGACATGTACCTGCACATCGTCGAGAAGCGCGATGACGGCCTCGTGGTGCGCGGCGCCAAGGCGCACCAGACGGGCGCCTGCAACTCGCACGAGATCATCGTCATGCCCACCGTGGCCATGCGCGAGGGCGACGAGGACTACGCCGTGAGCTTCAGCTGCCCGGCCAACGCCGAGGGCGTGTACTACATCTACGGGCGCCAGAGCTGCGACACGCGCAGGCTCGAGGGCAACGACCTCGATGTGGGCAACGCCCAGTTCGGCGGGCAGGAAGCCCTGATGGTGTTCGACGACGTGTTCGTGCCCTGGGACAGGGTCTACCTGTGCGGCGAGATCGAGTTCTCGGGCGCCCTAGTCGAGCGCTTCGCCGGCTTCCACCGCCAGAGCTACGGCGGCTGCAAGGTCGGCGTCGGCGACGTGCTCATCGGCGCCGCCGCCACGGCCGCCGACATGAACGGCGTGGCCAGGGCCAGCCACATCAAGGACAAGCTCATCGAGATGACGCATCTCAACGAGACCCTGTTCTCGTGCGGGCTGGCCTGCTCCTACGAGGGCGTCAAGATGCCGGCCGGCAACTACCAGATCGACATGCTGCTGGCCAACGTGTGCAAGCAGAACGTCACGCGCTTCCCCTACGAGATCGCGCGTCTGGCCGAGGACATCGCCGGCGGCCTCATGGTCACCATGCCGTCGGCCCAGGACCTCGCCGACGAGAAGATCGGCCCCATCGTCGAGAAGTTCCTCGTGGGCCAGTGCGACGCGCCCGTGATCGACCGCATGCGCATCCTGCGCCTCGTCGAGAACCTCACGCTCGGCACCGCGGCGGTGAGCTACCGCACCGAGAGCATGCACGGCGCCGGCTCGCCGCAGGCGCAGCGCATCATGATCGCGCGCCAGTCCAACATCGATCACAAGAAGGAGCTGGCCAAGGCGCTGGCCGGCGTGGGCAAGCCGTGGGACAAGGGCAGGGCCAAGGTGCCCACGGCGGTGGCCGGCGCGTGAAGATCGTGTACCGCGGGGGCTGCAACCCGCACATCGACCGCACCGCCGTCGCCGCCAAGCTGCCCGCCGACGACCCCGACGTAGGCCCGGGGGCGACCGTGCACCTCAGCGGCTGCCCCCGGGCCTGCGCCTCAGACCACCTGCTCGTAAGCGACGACCCCGGTACCGTGGTCGTCGCCGGCGAGCTCGTCGACGGCGTCCCCACGCCGGCTCCCGAGCTCGCGCCCACGGTCACGCGAAAGCTCAAGGAGTAAGCGGATGGACTGGAAGTCGGACTACGACGCCAAACGCGTCGGCGCCGCCGCGGCGATGAAATGCGTGCAGTCGGGCGACCGCGTGGTGTTCGCGCACGCCTGCGGCGAGCCCCTCGAGCTGGTCGACGCGCTCGTGGCGCGCGCCGCCGAGCTGGAGCGCGTCGAGATCAACCACATGGTCGCGATGGGCAAGGGCGAGTACTGTAAGCCGGAGCTCGCCGGCTCCTTCTTCCACAAGTCGCTGTTCGTCGGCGCCTCCTCGCGCGAGGCAGTCAAGGAGGGGCGCGGCGACTACATCCCCGTGTTCTTCAGCGAGATCCCCAAGCTGTTCTGCGAAGGCTATCTGCCGCCCGACGTGGTGCTCATCCACGTGTCGCCGCCCGACACGCACGGCTTCTGCTCCTTCGGCGTCTCGGTGGACTACACCAAGCCGGCCGCCCAGGTGGCCAAGACCGTCGTCGCCCAGGTGAACCCCAATATGCCGCGCACCCACGGCGATTCGTTCATCCACGTCGGTGAGATCGACCTCATCGTCGAGAGCGAGCAGCCGATCATCGAGCTCGCGCCGCCCAGGATCGGCCCCGTCGAGGAGGCCATCGGCAAGCACATCGCCGGCCTCGTGGACGACGGCTCCTGCCTGCAGCTCGGCATCGGCGGCATCCCCGACGCCGTGCTGCTCTTTCTGCACGAGAAGAACGACCTCGGCATCCACAGCGAGATGTTCAGCGAGGGCGTCGTCGACCTGTACAACGAGGGCGTCATCACCAACCGCAACAAGACCATCAACCGCGACAAGCTGGCGGCGACCTTCCTTATGGGCACGCGCCGCCTCTACGACTTCGTCGACGACAACCCGGCCGTCAACATGTTCCCGGTGAACATCATCAACGACCCGTACCTGATCGGCCAGAACGACAGGGTCGTGGCCATCAACTCGGCGATCCAGGTCGACCTCATGGGCCAGGTGGTGGCCGATTCGATGGGCGCGGTCCAGTTCACCGGCATCGGCGGCCAGGTCGATTTCGTGCGCGGCGCCGCCCGCAGCCGCGACGGCAAGGCGATCATCGCCTTGCCGGCCACGGCGAAGAAGGGCGCCGTCTCGCGCATCGTCGCCGCCCTCAGCCCCGGCACGGCGGTCACCACCATGCGCGCCGACGTCGACTACATCGTCACCGAGCACGGCGTCGCCCACCTGCGCGGCATGGGCCTGCGCGAGCGCGCCGAGGCGCTCATCGAGATCGCCGACCCGGCCTTCAGAGATCAGATCCGCGAGGAGGCGGCCGGCGTCTACGGCCGCGGCCGCCTCACGCGTTAGCAGCCCAACGGAGGAGAGACAAGCCATGGATACCAAGATCCGCGTCCACAGGGCGCCCAAGACGCTCATCACCGGCAACGGCTGCGTCGCCCAGATCGGCGCCGAGGCCAAGAAGCTGCACGCCACCAAGGTGCTCATCGTCACCGACCCCGGCGTGGCCTGCTGCGGCACTGTGGACAGCGTGGAGGCCCCGCTGCGTGCGGCGGGCATCGAGGTCGGCGTCTACGACAAGGCCGTCCCCGAGCCGCCCATGGGCAGCGTCCACGAGATCGTCGACATCGCCAAGAAAAGCAAGTACGACCTCATCGTCGGCTTCGGCGGCGGCTCCGCCATCGACGTCGCCAAGGTGGTCGCCGTCCTTGCTCCCAACGACGACCGTCTCGAAGACTACGTGGGCGTCGACCAGGTGCCCCACAAGGGGCTGCCCTTCATCGCCGTGCCCACCACGGCCGGCACCGGCACCGAGGTCACCGCCATCGCCATCTTCAGCAACGAGAAGCTCAACGTGAAGCAGGGCGTCGTGAGCCCGCACCTCATCCCCAACATCGCCCTCGTCGACCCCGTGCTCACCTACAGCTGCCCGCAGGGCGTCACCGCGGCCAGCGGCATGGACGCCTTGATCCACAACATCGAGGCCTACATCTCGGTGAACGCCACGATGCACACCGACCCGCTGGCCGCGGAGGGCATCAAGCTGATCAGCAAGAGCATCCGCACCGCGGTGTTCGACGGCGGCAACGCCTGGGCGCGGCACAACATGGCCATGGGCTCGCTGCTCGGCGGCATCTCCTTCGGCAACGCCGGCGTGGGCGCCGTGCACGCCATGAGCTACCCCATCGGCGGCATGTTCCACGTGCCGCACGGCATCGCCAACACCCTCATGCTGCCGTGGGTCATGGAGTACAACATGCTCGCCTGCCCGCAGTTCTTCAAGGAGATCGGCGAGCTCATGGGCGAGAACATGGAAGGCCTCAGCGACCGCGAGGGCTGCGAAGTCACACTGCAGGCGCTGCGCACGCTCGCCGAGGACCTCGAGGTGCCGCAGTACCTCAATGAGGTGGGCATCCCCGAGTCGGCGATCCCCGATCTGGTGAAGGGCGCCCTCACGCAGGCTCGCCTGTGGAATAACAACCCGCGCAAGTTCAGCGCCGAGGACATCGAGCAGGTCTACCGCAACATGGCCGTGAGGCCCGGCACCGCGCCGCTCAAGGAGAAGAAGGCGCCGGCGAAGAAAGCCGCGGCCGAGAAGTAGGACCGCCGGGCGCGGGCGGAGTGACCGATCCGGCCGCTCCGCCCGCGCGTTCTGCTTTCGTGGCCGGGTCCTACGCCTCCCTGCGCGCGGTCACGCGGCTGCCGTGTGGCACTACCAGGAAGCGCGCCTCGTCGCCGTAGCGGACCAAGGCCGCCGCGACGGCCTCGTCCACGCTCGCGAACGGCTGCATGCACATGCTGCGCACCACCTCGTCGGGGAACTCCGAGACCAGGTACACGTCGACGCGCGCGAGCAGCCCCGCGATGGCGGCCGCCTTGTGGCCGCCGAGCACGAACTCGCGCTGGATGCGGTCCACGAGCACCTGCGGGGCGCCCATGCCGCGCATCCACTCCTCGAAAGCCTGCTGCCCGAAGCCCTCCCGGCAGCGGGCCACGAGGATGATGGTGCCGCCATCCCGGACCGCCGCCGCGACGTTGTCGAGGGTCTTCTGCGCCTGATAGAGGTTGATGTCCTTGGGCCGGCCGCCGGGCGAAGCGATGATCACGTCCGCGGCGAGGTCGATGCGCAGGTCGCAGCGCTCGTCGTACACGCGCACGCCCTCGCGGTGGGCCTCAAGGTAGTGGCCGGCCACGGCGTGGATGATGCGTTTCTGCTCGTCGAGCACGACGTTGAGGATGAAGTCCACGCCGATGAGTCCGCCGGCCTCGTCGATGTCCTCGCGCACGGGGTTGCCGGCGAGGATGCCGGCGCGCGCGGTAGGCGCGAGCATCATGCTGTGGTTGTCGCGGATGGCGGCCTGCGAGCAGAGGCCGGGCACCACCGCTTTGGCCCCGCCGCTGAAGCCGGCGAAGTAGTGGTACTCGATGTTGCCGGTGCAGATGCGCAGGTCGGCGTCGAGATACGGCCCAAACACCTCGAGGCGGGTGCCGCGGCTCGTCGTGCCCACGGGCACGCACTCGGCGGCGTCAAGATCGAGGAGGCGCGCGCCGCCGGCCATGACCTTGGGGCCGACCAGCTGCGCCTGCTCCTCAGGCGTGTGCGCGCGATGGCCGCCGAGGGCGAAGAGGATGGCGATGCGCTCCGGCGGCAGCGCGGCGAGCTCGGCGAGCAGCGCCGGCAGGAACTTGTATGAGGGGCACGGCCGGGTGACGTCGCTGACGACGATCGCCGCGGACCTCGCGGTGGCGGCGAGCTCGGCAAGACGCGGCGCGCCGATGGGTTCCGCCAAGGCGCGCTCGATCTCCGCCTGCTCCTCGGCGTCCGTGGGCGCCTTCGGGGGCGCCTGCTCTTCGCCCAGGTCGCAGCCCGGCCGCACCACCGTGAGCAGGTTGGCCGCGGGCAGCTCGAAGGGCAGCTCGGTGTCGCCGTAGGGGATGGAAAGCTTCAACGTGGCCACGTCCGCTTCGCCGTCAGCCGAAGCGGGCGGCCGAGTCTTTGAGCGCTTTCACGACCGGCAGCTCCTCGCCGCTCATGAAGCGCACCATGCCACCGCCGGCCGTACACACATACGAGAAGCGCGTGGCGAGGCCGTACTTGTTCAGCGCGGCGATGCTGTCGCCGCCGCCGAGCGCGGCGTAGGCGCCCGAGCCGGCCATGGCCTCCCACAGGCTCTTCGTGCCGTACTCCGTCTGCGGCTGCTCGAAGACCCCGGCGGGGCCGTTCACGAAGGTCGTCCCGGCGGCCGCGATGCGCTCCGCGTAGGCAGCGACCGTGGCGTGCCCGAGGTCGAGGATGACCTCGCCCGCGGGCAGGTCGGCAACGGCCACCTCGCGCCGCTCGCCGCCTGCCACGACGGCGACGTCGAGCGGCAGCACGACCTTCTCGCCGAAGCGCTCGAGGATGCCTTTCGACGTCTCGACCCACGGCCACAGGTCCTTCGCCCTGATGAACTCGGTGGAGGGGTCGCCGAGGTCCACGCCCATGGCGAGGAGCATGATCTGGCCGACGAGGCCGCAGGTGAGCACCGCGTCGGCGACGCCGTCGCGAAGTACCGCTTCCATCATCAGGAAGGCATCGTCCACCTTGGTGCCGCCGAGCACGAACACGCACGGCCGGTCGGGCGCCTCGCGCAGATGACTGAGCGCTTCGAACTCTTTCTCGAAGAGGCGCCCCATGGCCGAGGGCAGCAGCTGCTCGAAGCCCACGAGCGACGGCTGCGAGCGGTGCACCGCGGCGAAGGCGTCGCAGACGTAGAGGTCGGCGAGCGGCGCCAGCTTGCGCACCAGAAGCGTCTTGGCCTGCTCCTCGGGCGAGAGCCTCAGCTTGTTCTCGAAGAGCGTGAGCTCCTCGCCGACGAAGCGCACGTTGTCGAGGAGTAGGACCTCACCATCGGTGAGCCGGCCGATCGCCTCGCGCGCGGCCGGCCCGCAGACGTCGTCGATGAAGGCGACGGGCCGGCCGATGAGCGCGCTCATCAGCGGAGCGTGCGCCTCCGTCGTAGCGTAGTTGCGGTATTCGAGGTCGCCGCCCTGGTGGGCAAGGAGTACGACCCGCGCGCGCGCCTCGGCGAGTTCCCTCACTGTGGGCGCGCAGCCCTCGAGCCGGGTCACGTCGCGGAGGCCGCCCGTCTCCGGGTCGAGCGGCGCGTTGATGTCCACTCGGCAGAGCACGGTCTGGCCGCGCCAAGCGAAGTCCTCGAGGGTGTGGATGCCATACTTCACAGGCGCGCCTGCCCTACCGCAGGCCGAGGTACTTGTTGGTCAGGCCCACGGCCTCCAGGCGGTCGCTCTGCATGCTGAGCGCGGCGCGGACGGCGTCGATCGTCTCGGGGATCACCACTGCCTCTTGCGGGATGTTGATGGCGAACATGAGCTCACGGCCACTCTTGGCGATGGTCTCGTCGAAGACGGCGATGTCGTACATGTCGGCGCGTTTGTGGCCGAGGTCGCGGGCGTAGCGGAACAGCGCCGCGTTGCTGTCGAAGCCGTCGGCGATCTTGACGGGCCGGATGCGCGGGTGGGCGGCGAAGAGCTCGAGGGCCCGCTCCTTACTGATGTCGGCTTTCGTCGTGGCGATGACGTTGATGATGTGACCGTGCGTGGTGGGCACGTGCACGAGCAGGCCGGTGGCCTCGATGTGCGGCATGATCGTCATGAGATCGAGGGCCTGGTGGCTTGGCACGGCCTCCACCTGGGCCACGTCGGTGAGGCCGCGATGGGTATCGCCGGGGTCGGCGACGCGGCGCACGATGGTGACGATGACGCGCTCCACGCCGACCTCGCGGTCGAGGGCATCGACGGCGCGGATGAGGCCGGTCGTGTTGCAGCTCGTGAGCTTGAGGTAGTCCTTGCCGAGGCCCTGCTCGTAGTTGGCGTAGCCGTGGAAGAAGACGTCGACGATGTCGTTCTTCTCGCCGCCCTGGAAGATGGCCTTGACGCCCCGCGCCTGGTAGAGCTCCTTGTTCCGCCGGCCGACGCCGCCGGGCGAGGAGTCGAGCACGATGTCGACCTTACCGAGGAGGTCGTCCATGGTGCCGGTCACGGGGATGCCGATCTCGTCGAAGGCGGCCTTCTGGCCGGCCTCGACCACGTACAGGTCGTAGGCCATGCCCGACTCATGCAGGGCGCGCGTGGAGAGCGTCGGGGCGACGTCGACGACGCCGACCAGCTCCATGTCCTCCTGAAGGGCGACGCCGTCGGCGAGACGCTGGCCGATGACGCCGTAGCCGACGACGCCTACTCTGGGTCTCGCCATGATCCCTGCTCCCTGCAGTCCGCTGCCGGCTTCAGTAGCCGAGCTGCTTCTCGACGACGGCGATGGACTCGTCGAGGACGGCCACGACGGTGTCGATCTGCTCTTTGCTGATGATGAACGGCGGCGCGACCGCGAGCACGTGGCCGCCGCCCAGCAGGCGCACGAAGACGCCGCGCTGGAACACCTCGTCGCGGACCTTGGCCGCCGCCCCTTGCGCCGGGGCGAACCACTCGCGCGAGTCCTTGTCCTTGACGAACTCGATGCCGGCCACGAGGCCGACGCCGCGCACGTCGCCGACGATGGGGTGCGCAAGCAGCGTCGCGAGGCCGTCCTGCAGATACGGTCCCAGCTCGGCGCAGCGCTCCACGAGGTGCTCGCGCTCGACGATCTCGAGGTTGGCGATGCCGGCGGCGCAGCACAGCGGGTGGCCGTTATCGGCCTGACCCAACGCTGATGATCGGAATCACAGCTTTGCCGGTCAGGTCGCCGCCAAGCACCAAGACGTCGGCTCCATAGAACCGGCTGCAGTTGAGGAACCTACGCCAGCAACCCGCCGCGCCGTGAACATCAGTCGCAAAGTAGAGCCTCACCTCTGCTGCCTCCTCCGCATCGGATCCCCTTTCCACAAAGTACCTCCACGCACTTTGTCACGCGGCCCCCGCCGCGGCAATCCTCTCACGACCATCAGCAGCGGCGAAATCGCTCCCCGGAGCTCCAGCGCCGCCTGACATGGAAGAGCCCGTGTCAAAGAATCAGGCTGGATCGACCTTGCCGTGGGCAGAGGACGAGTGGAGCATGGCGGCGGGGTGAGCGCCGAGCTTCTTGGTCGACGCGCGGCCCAGGCTGATATGCGTGGGTTTGGCTATCCGCATGACCGTCTCTGCGTCGGGAGCTGCCGCTTCTCTAGAATCGAGCGTGGCCCGTCAGGGTTGCTCATAGCAGGCTCGCGGATGCTCCTCGCGGGCGACCGCCACGGCGGCCACCGTGGAGCGCTTGCCGCGCTCATCGAAGCGCAGCCGGCGACGGCGCAGGCGCCGTTCGGCCAGCCCCGGCGCGCTCGCTGTACCGCGGCCGGCTGGGCGCTCCGCGCCAGGTGAGTGCGCAGGCTCTTGCCCGGCCTCCGGCGCTGCTGCCAGGCGGCCTCGACCAGCAGGCGGCGCACATGCGCGTTGCCGGGCGAGCCAGAGCTCGTGCGCCCCCGTCCAGGCGCGCGCCTCCCAGACGATGCCCCGACGCAGGAGCAGCTTGGAGAGCCGGTGGCGGGCGCGCATCAGGTCGCGGGCGGCCTCCTCGGCAAGGCCCGGCACGCGCACCGCGACGAGCTCCTCGAGGCGCAGCAGGCGGGCCAGCCTGACGGCGTCGCGGCGGTCGGTCTTGACGCGTTCGCCGGGGGCGCGCGGGATGCGCGAGGGTGCGGCCACCAGGCAGGGCACGCCGGCGGCGGCGAGGGCCCGCGCCAGCTCGTAGCCGGTGGGGCCGGCCTCGTAAGTGACCGCCGGCGCCGGCTGCGCGCAGACCCAGGCGACCAGCGCTTTGGTGGCCACGGGCACGGCCAGGCTCCTCACCTCACCCGTGAGCCCGTCGAGCACTCCCGCCTGGACCGAACGGGCGTGCACGTCAAGGCCGATGAACGTGCGCTCCTGCATAGCGGCGCCTCCTCGCGGTCGCGGTCTGCCGTCGCGCTACCCGCGAGCGGCGACCCGAGCCAGACTAGTGCGCTGGGGCGTCGGGCTGTTCCATATGGTCTAGAGGGCTCAGCAGAAACGTCAGCAATGCTCTTGCTCGAGCTGTTCATGTCAGCCCAGATGCCTTCACCCGCACCGGGGCAGACTTGCGCGCAAGTCGCTCCACGCAGTTCACCCTGATGCCGAGAAGATCTGCAATCCTGACTTTGGCCTCGATTCCCTTGGCGGCAAGCGGCACGCCGGTGGCGACACCAATGTCGAGCTCCTCGCGCAGCTCACGCATGATGGTTGAGTCCGTGAGATCGGCCACGCCAAGGCCAAGCTTGTCGGCGACGTAGCGCTTTGCCTGCGGGAGCCTCATCTTGCGGAGCTGCATCCGGGCCACCAGGTCTCCGGTGGTACGGATACCGCCCATGCCCGAGGCCAGGGCGTGACAGAGCGACATCCCGGAGGGATCGCCGCCGCCCACCTACAACCCGTCGGCCCGGCCGACCTCCACGAGCGCGACGCCGGCCCGAGTGACTATGTCGTTGGGCTGCACCTCGACGGTCGGCACGCCGCCCACTCCCATGCCCACATTGGCATGCACGGGGATGGTGGCCACTCGCGAGCACTCCTTCACGAAGGTGCAGGCGCGGGCGACGTTCCAGGGAGCGGACCGGCTCGTGTTGGTGGTCACGGCCGGACCGAAGATGTGGGCTCCGGCGGCCTCGACCACCCGCAGCTGCTGGTGCGGCCAGAGCCCGGCCAGGCGGGTCCCCGCATACTCCAGCTCGCCGTGGAAACCTAGCACCAGCTCGGTCGCCATGCCCACTTCGATGGCCATGTCGGTGGAGCCCACCAGTGTCTCCACCGCCTGGAGGGTGGCTAGGAACTCGGCATCGCCGGCGGACGCGGTGGTGTCGAAGTCGATGCCGTCTGCGCCCGCCGCCGCCAGGCCACGACCCACGTAGAGCATGTCCTCCCGCAGCCGCTCGATCGCCTCCATCTGTGCCGCCCGGGCCTCCTCGATGCGCCCGTCCGGCAGCAGGTCGGCCGGATTGGCAAAGGGGCCGTCCGGCCGGTAGTAGAGGCCCATGTTGGGCATGGCGCCGTAGAAGAGCGGCACGATGCAGTCGAGCTGCGCCTGCTCCATGGCCAGCTGCTCCAGTGCGAGCAGCGGTTTGGCGGGCTTGAAGGAGTAGTCCGGATGGCCCACCTCCATGGTGTCGAACCCGAACGCCCGCTCCATGACACGGATGCCCTGCTCGCGCGAGAGAGGGATGCCCACGCCGCTCGACATCTGCCCGTTGTAGAGCGTGTTGGCGCAGCCGTCCTTGGTGAGTACCACCTCGTGGCCGGGGTCGACGCCGGTGATCCGGCCGCGGTGGCAGAAGATCTCGGCCAGTCGTTCCACATCCGCGTCGTCGAGCGCGGGGATCCGGGCACGGCGAGCGGCGTCCTCCGAACCCGCCCGCAGGTCCCGATGCAACTCATCCCGCGTCATGGATACGGCCCATCCGTCGCCCATGCGTGTATGGATGCTGGTCATGCTCGCACCTCTCAAGCCATCGTTGCTCTCACGAATCGAGCTCCCGCGGACCATGGTATGCGTCGATGCCGCTGCCGCCGTCGATCACGATCAGCTGTTCGGTGATGTACGTGCTGTCGTCCGAAGCGAGGAAGGCCAACCGCCGGGCGATCTCATCCTGCCTGGCGGTCCGCCCCATCGGGGTCGCCTGTCCTGCCGCGAGGCCTCGCCGGCTCGAACCGCCGGTGTCCACCCACCCTGGGGCGACCCCGTCCACCAGGATGTCATGTGGGGCCACCTCGAGCGCCAGGCCCGGGGTGAGCCCGAGCACTCCTGCCTGGGCGGCGCAATCCTCGGGCTGCCCCCTATTAGCGAGGAGGGGTCCGGGCGTCGAACTCATGTTCACGATGCGCCCCGCCCGCGCACGAGCATGTTCTTGACGATCAACCGGCCGACGCTATTGATCTCGACATCGAGCAGCTCGGCGATGCGCGTCCTTGCCTCGAGCCCCGTGCCGCAGCCCGGAACCGCCGTAATGACGCAGATGTCGAGCTCGTCGCGCAGACTGCGCATCACGGTCGGTGACCGACCTCCTTCGTGTCGAAGCGGAAGGTCCGCTCGGATCTTGGCGTGACGCGCAGCGTCTTCGGAACCCTCAAGAATGGCGCGCGCCGTCACAAGAAACCGCCTCTCTATCGCCGGGTCCAAACGGGGAAACCCTTTGCCCGTCAGCAGCGTCATCCACCAAGATGGATGATTACGGCCAAATCTAGTATGGCAGGGCTGCAGTGGCAAGGGCTGTTGACAACGACCAGCTGGACTTGTCCAAGCATCTCGGGGGGGAGACCTTTCTGGGGTGTCCGTACCCGGCTCGGGGCTGATTCCGAGACTATGCACCGTAACAAGACTCCTCACCTCGGAAGGGATGACGCAAGAGGGTCTGGATGAGCTCACGCGCGCAGGAGTACCTCGGGGGCGATCGAGGAGCGGCCGGGCTGCGCGTACAGAGCGGCGAGCTGCGGGCTCATCATTGCCGGGGCGACAGACAATCGTGCGGATGGCACGCAGGGGGTGATCGGCTGGCGCGAACTCCTCGGCCGTCGCCAGCACGATGAACCCTTCGCGCTGCTGCTCGCCCCCCGCACCTGTGACGAACCGTCGCCGCGCCGGACTCACGATCCGGTCTTCCGGACCGCGATTCGCGTCCAAGCCTCACGCAAACTCCTCGTCCAAGCCGAGCTCGGCCATCTTGCCGGCGGTAGGCAGACCAGTGCCCTCGTCCCAGGCCGACATGCCGTAGTACAGGCGGACGGCCTCGGCAAAGCGATTGGGGTCGAGGGCGTTCTGCCCGGCCAGGGGTCCATCGGCGATCGGCGTGAAGAACCGCGAGGGCAGGGTGTCGGTCTCGGGACCGAACCCTTCGCGCACGTTGAAGACGCGCGACATGGCCAAGGCGCGCTCGCCCGCGTGCATCAACTCCCATAGACTGGTCTCCCAGCCCGTCGCGGCCGAGACGAGGTCGACGTAGCTCTTGATGCTCGTCATGCTGCGGGCGACGGCGCCGAACACGCAGACACCGAGGCAGTCGTACAGGCTGTTCAGGACGCTGGTCTCCCGGATGAGGCGCACCTTCGCCGGGCCCAGGTCTAGCGGTGCCACCGAACCCAGCAGGCCCAGAGGTGCCAGCGCCGCCACGCCGGGGCTCGTCTCAGCGGCGAACAGGGGGTCGTGCTGGGCGAACCAGTGGTCGGGGCCGTTCGGGGACAGGGCGAACTGCAGACCGAGACCGGTCTTCACCCGGGGGTCATGCATCGGCACCTCTTGACCCTTGACGGCCAGCACGTGCGCGTCTGCGCCGCCGCCGATCGCCGCCGCCGCCCGGACCGAGCCTTCGGCCAGGAGGTCGCCGAATCCCTGCCGGTGCGCTATCTGCTCGATGAGTGCAAGCACCACCTCGCCGTCGCCGAAACGCACGTCGAGACCGCCCGTCTCCTCGCGGCCGATGAGGCCTTCCTCGAAGCAGGCCATGGCGAAGGAGATGGTCATCCCGGCAGAGATGGTGTCCAGCGTGTACATGTTGCAGAGCTCGTTCGCCTTGGCGATGACCTCGAAGTCGTCGACGCCGCAGTTGGAGCCGAAGGCCAGGATGGTCTCGTACTCCGGTCCGCCGTAGCGCGGATCGACCTTGAAGTTCTCGCTGTCGACGGCGACCACGCGCTTGCACTGCACCGGACAGGCATAGCACCCGCCGCGCTTGACGAGGTATTGACCGTTGAGGACGGCGCCGCCGATCTTGTCCGTCGCCGGGAACGTCGCCGACTGCCAGTTGCGGGTCGCCAAGGCGCCGGCGGCGTTGGTGGCCTCTATGCCGGCGGGCGTCCCCTGGTCGTGGAGCATCCTACTCAGGGGATGCTCGCGGCACAGGAGGGCCGCTGCCCGGGCGATCTCCTTGATCCGGGGGGCGTCGTGCGCCTCCAGGTTCTGCCCTCCGCGCACGGCGACCGCCTTCAGGTTCTTCGAGCCCATCACCGCGCCGAGACCGTTCCGCCCGTTGAAGTGCGTCAGGTCGCTGGCGATGCCGGCATAGCGGACACAGTGCTCGCCGCCCGGCCCGATGACCGCCACACGCACCTTCGGGTCCCCGACGTCGTCTTTGATCCAGTCCTGGGCCTCACCGGTCGACAGACCCCAAGCGCGCAGCGCGCTGCGGAACTCGACTCCCTCGAGAGTGACGAGAAGGTACGAGGGCTCTGCCGCTCGACCGGTGATGACGAGCGCCCCCACACCGGCCTTCTTCAGCTCTGCCCCCCAGTAGCCACCGGAATCGGACTTGCCCAACGCCCCGGTCAGCGGTGAGCGCGCGCAGACCACATACCTCGGCGTTGCCGGACTCTGTGTCCCCGCGAGCAGACCCGGCGCGAACACGAGGAGGTTCTCGGGGGCGAGCGGGTCCGTGCCCGGCCGCAGCTGTCGGAGCAGCTGGTAGACCGCGGCCCCGGCCCCACCGAGGAAGCGCCGATGGTGCTCCGGCGTCTCCTCGACTTCGCGGACCGAGCCCGCACTGAGGTCGACCCAGACCGTCTTGCCGAACACTCCTGGTGCTTGTCGAGCGGACAACGTGACCACCTCTCTTGACCCTCGAACCGGCAGCGAGCTCTCACCCACCACCGAAGATCGGATAGACGTGGACGACACCGTCGCTCTGCAGCGCCGCATCCAGCTGGACGATCGTGCCGTCCACGGCCGCGACTCCCACGAGGCCCCGGTCGATCCCCAGCGAAGTCAGGACCTCTGCGAGCGTAGTACCGGGGTCTACAATGACAGTGTCGTCGGTCGAGCCTCTTCGCCCGCGACGCAGAAGACCGCCGTGCGTGACTACTCGAATCTCGGGGACCGTACGTGTCATGTCATCGCGCACGCCGCGCGGGTCGACGCGACCGGCTCGGGGTCGTCCATGTCGATCGTGTGGATGCCATACTTCACAGGCGCGCCTGCCCTACCGCAGGCCGAGGTACTTGTTGGTCAGGCCCACGGCCTCCAGGCGGTCGCTCTGCATGCTGAGCGCGGCGCGGACGGCGTCGATCGTCTC
>Ga0315281_10004143_pt1 | contig 21115 bp, 14 predicted proteins | sample YL17G07_0_MG_FD_204540 | JGI IMG/M metagenome (GOLD analysis project Ga0315281, IMG submission 204540) | Sediment microbial communities from Yellowstone Lake, YNP, Wyoming, USA - YL17G07_0 | ecosystem: Environmental > Aquatic > Freshwater > Lake > Sediment | place: USA: Wyoming | collected...
TGATGCTCGCGGAGTTGCGCAGCCTGGTGGGCGAGTCGAAGGGGTTCAACGTGCGCGCGCTCGAGCCGTTCCGTGCGCAGGGTCTGCACACGGCGATGTACATCGTGCCGATCCTCGCGGCGATTCTCGCGCTCGTGCTGTTCGCGGCGTCGCGCACGGTGACGAAGGACGTCGAGAAACTGCGCGCGTGGATGCGCCAGCCCGTCACCAAAGCGTCATGACGACGATGAGCGCAGAAACCGCCGAACACGCGGACCCCCCAACGCATCTGCTCTGCGATTTCCGCGAGTTCTGCGTTTAACGTCGTACCGTGCTCCTTAAAGACAAGGTCATCATCGTCACCGGCGGAGGCAACGGCATCGGCCGTGCCCTGTGCCGGCGGTTCGCGGCCGAAAGCGCGAAAGCGATCGTCGTCGCCGACGTCGACGCGGCGGCGGCGCGCCGGGTCGCGGACGAGATTGGCGGCGAGGCGATCGCGACCGATGTCTCGCGCGAGGACGACGTGCAGGCACTGGTCGCGCAGACGATCGCGCGGCATGGCGCGATCGATCTCTTCTGCTCGAACGCGGGCATCGCGATCACCGGCGACGAGCAGACGCCCATCGACGATTGGATGCGCTGCTGGGATGTCAACGTGATGGCGCACGTGTACGCCGCCCGCGCCGTCCTGCCGTCGATGCTCGCGCGCGGCGAAGGCTATCTGCTGCAGACCGTGTCAGCCGCGGGCCTGCTGACGCACATTCAATCGGCCACGTACGCGGTCACGAAGCACGCATCGCTCGCGTTCGCCGAGTGGCTGTCGGTGGCGTACGGCGATCGCGGGATCAAGGTGTCCGCGTTGTGTCCGCAGGGCGTGAAGACCGACATGCTCTTCCGGTCCGAGGAAGGACTGAAGAACTCGCGTCGCGCGTTTCTGCTCGACGGCGCGCTCGAGCCTGACGTCGTGGCCGCCGACGTGGTGACAGGCATCGCCGACGAGCGGTTCCTGATCCTGCCGCATCCCGAAGTCGCCGAGTACTTCCGCAGGAAGGCCGTCGACTACGAGCGGTGGCTTCGCGGGATGAGACGGCTCGGAACGGAGATTCTCGGGCGCGACGGCTAGGCGCTCCCGGGCGCGCGCGGCGCCTCCAGCTCCGCCGAGCGATCGAGCAGCCGCGCAAACCGCGCACGCAGATCGGCGGCGTGATGCGACGCGTCGAACTCCGCATAATACGCCACGAGCGCGCGATCTTCCTCCTCCGACATCGCCCGCGCGACGAGCGGAAAGACCTGTTCGTCCTCCAGCCGGATGTGGTTGCGCATGAGCGTGGCGTACTGGCCGGCCACGAGCGCGCACCCGGCCACCGCATTCCGGTCGCCCTGCCGCAGCCGATGGAGCTCGCCGCGCAGATCCTGCAGATAGGACCGCCCTGTCTCGTGATGGCGGAGCAGCGTGCTCACGGCGCCGCCTTCGGCCTCGACCCCGCGCTCGATGACAATCTGGAACAGCCGCTGTTCTTCCTTGGCGTGATGGAGCTTGTCGCTGTATTGCGCGACGAGGTCGACGAGCTCCGCGAGCAACTGCGCCGGCAAGTCGCCGTCCCGACCGAGGCGGCCCGCCAGCCGCTCGAGCAGCGCCACCATCTGTTCGATGACCCGGTGTTCCGCCGTCAGCCTGTCGATCGCCGCCACATGGACTCCCTAATCGCGCGTGCCTTCGCAGCCGCTTGCTTTGGACACGCGCGCGGTCGATGCCGGGTTCCTCGCGAGGGCCGCGCCGGCGCGCGTCGGACGGCGGACCAAATCCCCGCCGCAGTTGGGGCAGCGGCCCTGCAATGTCGTCCGGGCGCACGTCACGCAGAAGGTGCATTCGAACGAACAGATCATCGCGTCCGTCGAGTCGGGCGGAAGATCGGTGTCACAGCATTCACAGTTCGGACGCAGTTGAAGCATGTCCACTCAATGAATCCATGGCAGTATATGCGAGCGTCGACGCAATCCCATCATGCACATTCACGCTGCGATTCTCTGGGAACAAGGTCAGCCGCTTTCTGTCGAGTCCGCCGAGCTCGACGGCCCCGGGCCGGGCGAGCTGCTCGTCGAAATCAAAGCCGCCGGTGTCTGCCACAGCGATCTTCATCCGGCGCGCGGCGACTGGGCGATGAAGGTGCCGGTCGTGCTCGGTCACGAGGGCGCGGGCATCGTGCGCGAGGTCGGACCGTCGGTGACGCGCGTGCGGACCGACGACCACGTCGTGCTGTGCTGGGCGCCCGCCTGCGGCGTCTGCCCGCCGTGCAAGGAAGGCCGCGCAGTGCTGTGCGACCGGCTCGAGAAGGTGACGTATCGCAACAGGCTGCCGTCGGGCGCGGCGCGCCTGCACGCGCGCGGGAAAGACGTCGCGCCATTTCTCGGGACCGCCGCCTTTTCTGATTTCGTCATCGTGCCGGAGGAAGCGGCGGTTCCCGTGCCGCGCGATCTGCGGTTCGACGCGCTCGCGACGCTCGGCTGCGCCGTGCTGACCGGCGTCGGCGCGGTCACCAACGCGGCGCGTGTGCCGCCGGGATCGAAGGTCGTCGTGATCGGCGCCGGCGGCATCGGGCTCAACGTGATTCAGGGCGCGGCGATCGAGCAATGCGATCAGATCGTCGCGATCGACCTGCGACCCGCGCCGCTCGCGCTCGCGACACAGTTCGGCGCGACGCATACCGTCGAAGCGTCGGCGGACGTGCCGGCGGCGATTCGGGACCTCACGGGAGGCCGCGGCGCCGATTTCGTGTTCGATACCGTGGGCAGTCCCGCCACGCTCGCGACGGCGATCGCCTGCACGCGCAAGGGCGGGGCGGTCGTGCTGACCGGCCTGTCGCGCCAGGATGCGCAGGGATCGATTCCGATGTTCCCGTTCGTCATGCAGGAAAAGCGACTGCTCGGGTCGGTGTACGGATCGGGCCAGCCGCTGAAGGACATCCCGCGCCTGGTCGCGCTGTACCAGGGCGGCCGGCTCAAGCTCGACGAGCTCGTGTCGCGCACCTACGCGCTCGACAAGGTGAACGAGGCGCTGGCCGCGCTCGCCGCCAGCGATGGTGCCCGCGGGGTCATCTGTTGGTAGACGTACGGTGGCCACGAAGACACGAAAACACGAAGAAGAAATGAATGAAGAAGGAAGAAGAGAAAGGGAAGAACGACATGAGGATGAGACGTCTTCACGCCTTGCTTTTGCTTTCAGCCGTAATCGCGTGCGGTTACGTCGTCGTGGCCGCGACTGACACGGTCAAGGTCGATGGCGGACAGATCGTTGGCGCGGCCGCCGACGGCGTGCGCGTGTTCAAGGGCGTTCCGTTCGCCGCGCCGCCGGTGGGCGATCTCCGCTGGAAACCACCGCAGCCAGTCATCGCGTGGACCGGCGTCAGGCGCGCCGACTCGTTCGGGCCGCAGTGCATCCAGACGCCCTACGCGCCCGGGTCCCCGTATGCAATGGACGCCGCGCCGATGAGCGAGGACTGCCTGTACCTCAACGTCTGGACCGCGGCCGCCGCCAACGACAAACGTCCGGTCATGGTCTGGATCCACGGCGGGGCGTGGACGCGCGGCTCGGGCTCGCTGCCTGGGTATAACGGCTGGGCGCTCGCGAAACGGGGCGTGGTCGTCGTGACGACGAACTATCGTCTGGGGCCGCTCGGATTTCTTGCGCATCCGGAGCTGACCGCCGAATCGCCGCAGCATGCATCCGGCAACTACGCGATCCTCGATCACGTCGCCGCGCTGCAATGGGTGCAGAAGAACATCGCCGCGTTCGGCGGCGATCCGGCGAACGTCACGATCTTCGGCGAGTCTGCCGGTTCGTGGAGCGTGAATACGACGCAGGCGACGCCGCTCGCCAAGGGGCTCTTCCACAAAGCGATTGGCGAGAGCGGCGCGCAGTTCGCCCGCACGCCGACGCTCAGCCAGGCCGAACAGGGCGGTGTCGCGCTCGCGAAAGCCGTCGGCGCCGATTCGCTCACAGCACTGCGCGCGGTGCCGGCGGAGAAGCTCGCCGCAGCCCAGTCGTTCCGCACGACGATCAACGTTGACGGCTGGGTGATTCCCGACGATGTGCGCACTATCTTCGCGCAAAAGAAGCACAGCGACGTGCCCGTGCTCGTCGGGTCGAACGCGAACGAGTGGACGACGCTCAGCAGCCCCGCGCAGTTCCCGAAGACGATGGATGCGTTCCGTCAGCGCATCGACGGGCAGTTCCCCGGTCAGGCGAAGGAATTCGACGACGTCTATCCGGTGAAGAGCGAGGCGGACATCGCCGAGGCGATGCTCGGACTCGGCCGCGACACGACGTTCACGCTCGAGATGCGGACGTGGGCGCGGATGGTGACGGCGGGCGGCCGGAAGGCGTTCCTCTATCAGTTCACGCACGTCCCGCCGGGTCCCAACGCAAAAACGTGGGGCGCGTATCACGCGGCGGAGATCGGCTACGTGTTCGGCAATCTACTCAATCCGACATTCAAATATACCGATACGGACCGGAAACTCTCGGACGCGATGTCGAACTACTGGGCGAATTTCGCGAAGACGGGCGATCCGAACGGCAAGGGCCTGCCGGCGTGGACGGCGTACGACGCCGACGCCGAGCCGTACCTCGAACTCGGCGACACCGTGCGGGCGAAGCGCCATCTCCTCAAAGCGCAGCTCGACTTTCTCGAAAAGGCGCAGCAGGCGAGAGCCGTTCGGTAGTGTCGGCTTCAGCCGGACTTCTTACCGCGCGCCGCCGGTCGTCCGGCGCACGGGCGTCGCCGGGGCCTCGCTGACGCACGTGAAGTTCGCCGCCTCGTCCGTGCTGCCCGTGCCCTTCCAGCGCGCGACCTGCGGGTACAGACACAGCGGCCGTGTGCGATCGACCTTGCCGCCGGTCGCATGCGACGCGATCATCTTCTCCGGCGCGACGCCTTTCTCCACCCACTGCTCGAGCGCGGTCAGCGTGTCGAACTGGTTCGGCCCCGGCCCGCCGCCGCAGTGCCCCATGCCGGGCGCGAGGAAGAAGCGATAGAACTCGCGCGTCTTCTCGAGCCCGCCCATCGTCTTGACGACGGCGTCGTAGTAGGCGACGGTATCCTGCGGCGGCACGACCGGATCCGCCCAGCCCGTGTACATCAGCAGCTTCCCGCCGCGCTTCCTGAACGGTGCCAGATCTTTTTCGACGGCGCTCATCCACGGCATCCTCTGCTCGGCGTACGCGAGGTCGCGGTCGTAGTCGATCGTCTTCGGATCCCAGTTCGGATCGTGGAACAGGAAGTATTTGAAGAAGCCCACGCGCATGGGCTCCTGCGGGTCCATGATGTACATCCGCCAGCTCTGAATCGGGCCTTCGCCGAACGCCTCGGTGCCGCGCGGCCAGCCGGTGAAGATCTGCTCGCCGGTCCGGGGATTCTTTGCGCCTTCGTAGATCTTGCGTACGGCGTCGACTTGCGGTGCCGTCAGACAGCTCGTGTCGTCTCCGCCGCTCTTGCAAAGGAGCTTGCCCGGATCGAAATGGCAGCGGCGCGGATCGTCGAGGATGCCGTCCTTCAAGCCGTCGAGGCCGTCGCACGAGTCGACGACGGCTTTGGTGATGAGCGACAGCTTGCTCTGCGACAGGATGGGCGAGCCGTCCTTCGCGTGCGACGCGTTCCACGACCAGAGGAAGCCGAACGTCTGGCGGATGCGGTTGTGCGCCGGATCGCCGGCGATGATGCCGTCGTAGTCGTCCGGGAACCGCTGCGCTTCCGACAGCGCCTGATGGCCGCCGCTCGAGCAGCCGTTGAAGTACGCGTGTTCCGGGAAGCGGCCCGCGTTGTTGTGGATGATGAGCTTCGACGCTTCCGCCGTGACGTGAATCGCTCGGTACGCCCAGTCGACGATCTTTTCCGGATGGCCCTGGCCGAACTTCATGTCGTCGCCGGCGTGGCCGGTGTCCGTGCTCGCGACGGCGTAGCCGCGCCGCAGTCCCACGGCCATCGCGGCGTAGCCGATGGCGCCCGAGTAGCCGCCGTTGCCGACGCCTTCGAGCTTGCCGTTCCATGCCTCAGCGGGCGGAATCCAGACTTCGAACTTGATGTCGGAGTCGCTCGTCGGCCGCGCGGTCGCTTCGACGCGGCAGAACGCGGGCAGTGTCATCGTCGCGCTGCCGGAGGCGCCCGGCGGCGTGAACGGTCCGGCCCCGACGACGGTCGCCGACTTGATGGTGACTGTGGGGATCGTCAACGCAGCGAGGTTCGCGCACGCGGTGCCGCCGGCCGCGGCCGGCCTGGCGACGCCGGCGGCGAGTGGGATCAGCGCGACGACGAAACCGGCAATCAGGCGACGGGTCATGGGGGGAGCCCTCCGTTCGGCGTGATTATACGCACGCATGTAGGGCAGGTGGGGCAGGTAGGGCGGTTGGGCCGGTGAGGCGGGTGGGGCGCAGGTGGGGAAGACATGCGGTTAGAATCGCGTATTCAGGAGGCGGGTATGCGACGTCGATTATTCGTGCTGGCGGCGTGTGTCGGGCTCGTGGCGTCGGCTGCGACAATCGCGACGGGGCAGACCGCGCTCAACGACAAGTTCTTCGACTCGAAGGGCGTGAAGATCCGCTACGTCGACGTCGGACAGGGCGAGCCGGTCGTCCTGATTCACGGCTTCTCGTCGAGCATCGAGGGCAACTGGGGCGCGCCCGGCGTCATCGCCGCGCTCGAGCATGACTTCCGCGTCGTCGCGCTCGACTGCCGCGGGCACGGCAAGAGCGACAAGCCGCACGACGCGGCCAGCTACGGCAACGAGATGATCGAGGACGTCGCGCGCCTCATGGATCACCTGAGCATCCGCCGCGCGCACATCGTCGGCTACTCGATGGGCGGCGCGATCACCGGCAAGTTCATCGTCGCGCATCCAGACCGCGTCATCACGGCGGTCTTCGGAGGATCGTCGCCGCGCCTGGGATGGACCGCGCAGAACGAGCGAGACAGCGAGGTACTCGCGACCTCGCTCGAGCAGGGCCACGGCATGCGCCCGCTGATTCTCCGGCTGCTCCCGCCCGGCGAGCCGAAGCCGGCCGATGACGTGGTCGATCGGCAGTCGCAGGCGGCCATCGGCCGCAACGATGCGCTGGCGCTCGCGGCCGTGCAGCGCGGCGGCAGGCAGCAGGTGGTGACGCTCGCGGACGTGCGCGCGCTGAAGATGCCGCTGCTCGCGGTGATCGGCAGCGCCGATCCGCTCAAGGCCGGCGTCGACGCGTTCAAGAAACTGCTGCCGTCGCTGAACGTCGTCGTGATCGACGGCGCCACGCACAGCGGCGCGCGCGGCGCGCCGGCGCGGCTGGAATTCCGGACGGCCGTGCACGACTTCATCGCCGCCCACAGAGTGACGCCGACGATGTAGGGCGTCTACCGGTTACAACTGCTTACCTTCCGACCTTTGAATCCTGCGCGGCCTTCCGTGCTGCCTCGGCTTCGGGCTTCAGGAAATATCCCTGGCGCTCGAGCGCGTCGGCGGCTGCGGTGTACTTCTTCACGAACGCGTCGTGCGACGGGTAGAGCGACTTCAGGGCCGATTCGTCGAAGAGCCGCGTGCGGCCGAAGAGGAAGCAGAAATTCCTCGGCGCGCCGGCCGGCGCTTCCTGCGCGCCGGTGTTCGCACCGCCGTCCACCATCGCGGTGGGCGCCTCGAGTTGCGGCAGTCGAATGCCGCCCTTCGCGTTGCCGTGCTGATCGCGGACGATCGGATCCGGCGCCGCTGGATCGCCAAGCTCGATCGCCGGCGACTGCTGCGGCGTCACGCCGTCGCGCACCCAGCGCGTCATCGCGTGCAGCGCGGCCTTCACAACCGCATGATGTGGTGCGCTGTTGACCGGGTCCTTGCACGCCGGTCCCATGTCCATCGGTGGCGGGACGTCGGTCACCGCGGCAACCCAGCGCGGCGTCTCCGCGTGCGCGGCGCCGGCGATTTCCCATCGGCGGTAGCGCGCGAACGGATCCTGGCGCGTCAGGTGCGCGCGCAGCGCGACCATGTCGCCCTCGGTCTGCAGATCGAACACGGGCACGTCGATGTCGGTTCTGATGTGCGCGCCCGGCGGAATCGGCGATTCCGTGTCCCGCCCGAGGCCGTCAGCCTTGAAGCCGGAGGCGTTCGCGCCGCGGCTGTGGACGAAATAGCCGTCGAAGACTTTCGCCAGCGGATGCACGGCGTTGATGTACGTGACGAGCCTGAACGCGGACTGCGATCGTCCGGTCGCAATCATCTTCCGGATCGTCAGGCCGCCGATCGCGTCGACGGCCGACGGCGTGCGGAGCATCTGCGCCACCTGCGTGAAGATGTCGTACGAGTACGCGTCGCCGGGATGCACCAGCGATCCGTAGCGCGTCTTGTCCCAATCCTTGAGGCCGCTGCGCGGCGAGTTGACGCCCGCGGCCTGCGCGCCGACGCCGACCCACGCGTAGCCCTCGCGCACGATCAGTTCCTGCATCTGCATGAAATCGGCGGGCCCTTCCGCGAGCGCCGTCACGTTGAGCCACTCGATGATGACGATGCCGTTGAACTTCTTCGCGTCGGCGGGACGTCGAACGAGCAGCCGGACCTTGTAGTCCGCCGTCGCATCGGGTGCGACCCTCCACATGCCGTCCATGCCGATTGGCCCGGCGGGCTTGAACGACGTCGCAGTGCCGTTGATGAAGAATTCGGATTCGGTGAACGCGGATTCCGTGAGCGTGCTGGCCGTCATGCCCGCGAACGGCTGACCGCGATCGCCTCCGGCGATCGGCCCGGTAATGACGGCTGCGGCGATGAGAAATGGAATCGTCATACGGTCAGCACTACCTTTCCTTTGACCTGGCGGTTCGCCATCAGGGTCAGCGCGTCGGCGGCGCGCTCGAGGGGGAACGTCGCCGAGATGTGCGGCTTCAGCCGGCCGTCGGTCCACCACTGTCCGAGCTGCCGCATCGACTCCGCGAAACGCGCCGGCTCGCGACGCGAGAATTCACCCCAATAGACGCCGACGATCGACGATCCCTTGATGAGGGGCAGGTTGAGCGGCATCTTCGGGATCTCTCCCGCCGCGAACCCAATCACGAGAAACCGGCCGCGCCACTTCACCGCACGCAGCGCCGGCTCCGCGTACGCGCCGCCGACCGGATCGTAGACGACATCCACGCCCCGGCCCCCGGTCAGCTGCTTGATGCGCTCGCGCAGATCGTCGGTCGTGTAGTTGATCGTCTCGTCGGCGCCGTGCTCGCGGCAGACGGCGAGCTTGTCGTCGGTGGACGCGCACGCGATGACACGCGCGCCAAGGATCTTGCCGATCTCGATCGCGGCGATGCCGACGCCGCCGGCCGCGCCGAGCACCAGCAGCGTCTCGCCGGCCTGCAGCTGCCCGCGATCGCGGAGCGCGTGATCGGACGTGCCGTACGTCAGGACGAACGACGCGGCGGTCGGAAAGTCCATGCCCGGCGGGATCGGAAAGAAGCGATCGGCCGGGGCCATGATCTCTTCGGCGAACGCGCCGTACCCGGTGCAGCCCATCACCTGGTCGCCCGCCTTCACGTTCGTCACGCCGTCGCCGACTGACTTCACGATTCCCGACAGCTCGCTCCCAGGCGAAAAGGGGAGGGGAGGCTTCACCTGGTATTTGTTCTGGATGATGAGGACGTCGGGGAAATTGACGCTCGCCGCTTTCACCGAGACGACGATGTCGCCCGGCCCCGGCGCCGGCGACGCGACGTCTTCGAAAGCGAGTGATTCCGGCGGCCCGTAAGCCTTGCAGAGGATAGCCTTCATGAATGTGGTCATTGTGTCATCTGGTTGTCTCGTCATCTGCCGGTGATCGGGTCATTTGCCGCGCTCGAGGACGAGCTTGAGCGCCGCCTGTTTGATCTGCGGCTTGATGCTCCAGCTCTTGGCCATGGCCTGCAGATGCTTGAGGTGGAGTCCGCCGAGCAGTTTCAGCGCCGTCGGCGTGGGTGTCTTCGGGTTTTGCACGAGGTTGAGCCGCACCTGCTCGCTGGCAATCCATTGCGACGTCGTGGCGATCAGGTCCGCGACCGATCCGTTCAGGGTCGCGAGTTTGGTGACCTCGAGGATTTCATCCAGCGTAATCCTCGGGTTCTTGCACAGGTAGTACAACACCTGCGGGTCCACGTCCCGCATGAGCAGGACACGCGTCGCGCGGTCGGCTTTCCCGGCGAGAATCAGTTTCTGCGGCCGCGGCATCGCGCGCAGCTCGTCGATCGGCGCAAGCCGTGCCGGGGCCTCGGTCTCGTGCTGCGCGGAACACTCCGGGCATCCCGGCGACTCGGGGTCGGCACTGTGGCATGCGCAGCTGCAGGACATCAGGAGGCCGGCTCCCCGGCGGTGACCGGAATGCACTGGCCCGAGATATTCCGCGCGTGGTCGCTGCAGAGGAACGCGGCGAGCGCGGCGATGTCGTCCGCCGTCGACATCCGCCGCAGCGGCGATCGCTCGACGAAGGACTGTCGCATCTTCTCGACGTCCACGCCGCGGACGTCGGCCTGGCCCTGGATCACGCGGTCGATGCGGTCGCCGGCCACGGCGCCCGGTGCGATGGCGTTCACGGTGATGTTGTGGCGGCCGAGCTCGAGCGCGAGGCCGTACGTCATGCCGATCTGCCCGGCCTTCGCGGAGCAGTAGCCCACGCGGTACGCCAGCCCGCGGCGTCCCGCCATCGACGCGATGTTGACGATCGACCCGCGTCCGGCCGCGATCATCGCCGGCACGGCGAAGCGAGAGCAGAGATACGCGCTCGTGAGGCACGAGTTGACGGTGTAGAACCAGTCGTCGACCGTGTAGTCCTGGATCGGCCTGGTCGGTCCGCCATCGCCGGCGTTGTTGACGAGCGTGTCGACGCGGCCGAACGCCTCTACGCCGGCGTCGACGATTGCACGCGCGCCGTCCTCGGTGGACGCGTCGGCCGTGACGGCGATGGCCGCGCCGCCCGCATCCTTAATTAAGGTCACGCTCTCGTGCACCAGCGCCCCGGAGCGCGCCGCGCAGATCACGTTGGCGCCCTCCTTCGCGAAGAGCTGGCTCATGACGCGGCCGATGCCCTTGCTCGCGCCGGTGACGATCGCGACGCGATCGGTTAGCAATCCCACAACGCCCTCCACATGACGGCAGGCCCTGAAGGCCTGCGCTACGGCCCGGCAGGCCTGAAGGCCTGCGCTACGGCTCGGCAGGCCTTGAAGGCCTGCGCTACGGCTCGGCAGGCCTTGAAGGCCTGCGCTACGGCTCGGCAGGCCTTGAAGGCCTGCGCTACGGCTCGGCCGGTAGCGCAACCCTTCAGGGTTGCCCGGCTCGAATCACGTTCGCTTGTTTCAGCCGATCGATCTCCGTCGCAGTCATTCCGAGCCGCTCGCGCAAGACCTCTTCCGTATGCTGCCCCAGCAGCGGCGCCGGCGTGCGCACCGAGCCCGGCGTCTCCGACATCCGCACGGGCGGCGCGACGACCTTGATCGTGCCCGCGATCGGGTGCGTGCTCTCGACGAGCGATCCGCGCGCCGCCACCTGCGGATGTGCGACGACCTGATCGATCGTGTTGATGGCGCCAATCGGCACGCCCGCCGGCATCAGGATCGCCTCCCACTCTTCGTACGTCTTCGTCAGGAACGCCGCCTGCAGCCGCTCGATGAGCGACGGCCGGTTCGCGTGCCGCGCGGCATTGGTGACGTAGCGCGGATCCGCGGCCATGTCCGCGAGGCCGAGCAGCGGGCACAGCGCGCGCCACACCTTGTCGCTGCCGACGCCGACGGCGATGTCGCGCGTCTTCGTCTGAAACGTCTGATAGGGCAGCACCGCGCCGTACGCCGTGCCCATCGGCTTCGGGACGACGCGATCCGCGAGGTAGTTGCCGATCATCCCGGACAGCAGCCCGAGCTGGCCGTCGAACATCGAGACGTCGATGAACTGTCCGCGTCCCGTGCGCGTCCGCGCGTGCAGCGCCGTCAGGATGCCGAACGCGGAGTACATGCCCGCGGTGATGTCCGCGATCGACACGCCGCAGCGGACGCCGCGTCCGCCGGGTTCGCCGGTGACGCTCATCATCCCGCTCTCGGCCTGCGCGACGAGATCGAGCGCGGCACGATCGCGGTACGGCCCGTCCTGCCCGAAGCCGGAAACCGAACAATAGATAATGTCGGGCCGACGGGCCTTCGCCTGCGCGTAGCCGATGCCGAGCCTGTCAACGGCGCCGATCCGCAGGTTCTCGAGGACGACGTCCGCGCGGTCGAGGAGGCGGAAGAAGAGGTCCTTCCCGTCGGGGTGCTTCAGGTCGATGGCCACGCTTTTCTTGTTCCGGTTCAGGTTGACGAAGTACGACGTCTCCGTCCCGTAGAAAGGCGGGCCCCACCCGCGCGAGATCTCGCCCTCGAGCGGCTCGATTTTGATGACCTCGGCCCCGTAGTCGGCGAGCATCGTCGAGGCAAAGGGGCCGGCCAGGGCGTGTGAGAGATCCAGGATGGTGACATCGTCGAGCGCAAGCGTCATGCGGCGAACATTCTGCGGGAAAGGCAGACTCCTTGTAAAATGCCCGGCATGCATGAGGCCGTCATTGTCTCCACCGCGCGCACGCCGCTCTGCAAGAGCTGGCGCGGCGCGTTCAACATGACCCACGGCGCGTCGATGGGCGGTCACGCCCTGCATCACGCCATCGCGCGCGCGAAGCTCGACCCCGGCGACGTCGAGGACGTCATCATGGGCTGCGCGAACCCTGAAGGCGCGACGGGGCGCAATATCGCCAGGCAGATCGCGATCCGCGCCGGCTGTCCCGTGACGACGTCCGGGATGACCGTCAATCGTTTCTGTTCGTCCGGCCTGCAGACGATCGCGATGGCGGCGCAGCGCGTGATGACCGGCGAGGGCGAGATCTACGCGGCCGGCGGCGTCGAGTCCATCTCGTGCGTGCAGAACGAAGCCAACACGCACATGGTCAACGACGACTGGATCAAGGCCAACAAGCCGGAGCTCTACTGGCCGATGCTGCAGACGGCCGAGTACGTCGCGAAGACGTACAACATCGCACGCGACGTCCAGGATCAGTACGGCGTGCGAAGCCAGGAGCGGGCGTCGGCGGCGCGCGTCGCGGGCAAGTTCAACGACGAGATCGTCCCGATGGCCGTGAAGATGAAGGTGGTCGACAAGGCGACCGGTGTCGAGTCGATCAAGGAGCACACGGCGTCGCAGGACGAAGGCATCCGGCCGGACACGACGTACGAGGGCGTGTCGAAGATCAAGCCGGCGATCGAGGGCGGCGTGATCTCGGCTGGCAACGCGAGCCAGTTCTCGGACGGCGCGTCGGTGGCGATCGTCATGAGCGACACGATGGCGGCGAAGCGCGGCCTGACGCCGCTCGGCGTGTTCCGCGGATTCGCGGTCGCCGGCTGCGAGCCGAACGAGATGGGCATTGGCCCCGTGTTCGCCGTGCCGAAGCTGCTGAAGCAGACCGGCGTCACGATGAACGAGATCGATCTCTGGGAGCTGAACGAAGCCTTCGCCGTGCAGGTCATCTACTGCCGCGATCGGCTGGGGATTCCGGACGACCGGTTGAACGTGAACGGCGGCGCGATTGCCGTCGGTCATCCATACGGCATGTCCGGCGCGCGTCTCGTGGGTCACGCGCTGATCGAAGGCAAGCGCCGCGGCGCGAAGAAGGTCGTCGTCACGATGTGCATCGGCGGTGGAATGGGGGCCGCGGGGCTCTTCGAGATCGTGTAGTGGCTGGTGGCTGGAGAGGCCCGGAATTCCGTATCCGGGCCAGTTTCACGCTGAAATCACCGGGACCGGATGCAGTTGGTCCTTGACCCCTGGATTCCTTACGCGTAGGCTCCGAGCAACCTTTATAACCCGGTCCGCATCGCCGTTCATCCTCTACTCCGGCTTCTTCTTCTTCTCTTCCTCGGCGGCGCTCGGCGGCGGCGTTTTCCACGATTACCAGCAACGATTGCCAGACTTTAGGAGGATGGGATGAGCCGACGGAACATCACTGGACCCCTGCTTGCGGCGTTGGCGTGCGTATTGTTGCTGCCGGACGCGGCCCGCGCGCAGAGCGCGATTGTCGGCGTCGTCAAAGACGCGTCAGGCGCCGTGCTGCCCGGCGTGAACGTCGAGGCCGCCAGCGACGTCCTGATCGAGAAGTCGCGCACGGTCGTGACGGATGGCCAGGGACAATACAAGGTCGCCGACCTTCGGCCCGGCCAGTACGTCGTGACGTTTACGCTCCCAGGCTTCCAGACCCTGAAGCGGGAAAACGTCGAGCTGCCCAGTGAGTTCACGACCACCATCAACGCCGACATGAAGGTCGGCGGTCTCGAAGAGTCCGTCACGGTGTCCGGACTCTCGCCCATTGTGGACGTCACGACGGCCGTCCACACCCAGGTCCTCAGCCGCGAGATCATGGATGCGATTCCCAGCGGGCGAACGATTCAGGGCATGGGGCAGCTCATCGTCGGCGTCAGCCTGAGCCTGCCGGACACCGGCGGCGCCCGCGCCATGCAGCAGACCTACATGTCCACGCACGGGATGACGACCGCGAACACCACCGTCCTGGTGGACGGGCAGATGATCAACGGGCTACAGAGCGACGGCGCGGTGCAGACCTACACCAACGACGCGATGAGCCAGGAAGTCAGCTATCAGACCTCGGGTATCGGCGCGGACACGCAGGCGGGTGGCGTACGGCTGAACTTGATTCCGCGCGAAGGCGGCAACCGGTTCAGCGGCGACTTCAAGCAAGCGTATCGGCCAGGCGCATGGCAGGGCGACAACCTGACGCAGCGGCATACGGACAAAGGCCTGAAGACCGGTAATTCCACGGATCGCATCGTCGACTACACGTTGGCCGAGGGTGGACCGGTCATGAAGGACCGGCTGTGGTTCTTCAGTTCAGCGCGCTACATTTCGGTGAACAACTTCATCCCCGACACCTTTTCCAAGGACGGGGGCGCGGGCCTCGACGATCAGTTCATCAAGAGCGTCAATGCGCGTCTGACGTGGCAGGTGAGTGCCCGCAACAAGTTCTCCGCGTATTTCGACGAGGTCGACAAATACCGCGGCCACGACATGCAGGCGCTCTTCGATCCCGACACCGCGGCCACCGTCTGGAATTCGCCGGCGTACCACACCGCCTCGGCCAAGTGGACGTCGACCGTGACGAACCGGTTGCTGATTGAGGCCGGCTGGTCGAATAACACCGAGAACTACACGAACGAATACCGGGAAGGCATCGCCCAGGTGCGTGGCTCCAGCGCCTGGCTGGCCGGCGCCTCGCGGTCGGAACTGGATCTCGGCGGACGGAAAACGGCCGCACCTGTCCAGACCACGCAGAGCCCGATCCGGTATGCCGTGAATGTGTCGGCCTCGTACGTGACCGGCACCCACAACTTCAAGGTGGGCTTCCAGCGCACGTGGGGCACGTTCTTTCACACGGTTGACGCGAACGCCGACCTCACGCAGCAGTACCGGAGCGACAGCACGAAAAAAGCGTTCACGGTGCCCGACACGGTCATCATCCGCAATACGCCGCTGTCGACGTACGGCGAGCGGTTGAATTACGACGTCGGTGTCTACGCGCAGGACTCGTGGAGGGTGAACCGGTTGACGGTCAACGCGGGCATTCGCTACGAGAAGCTGAACGCGCAAGTCGAGTCCGCCGTGGCGCCCGCCGGCCGGTTCGTGCCGGAACGACAGTTCGCGGGGATCCAGAACCTTCCGGACTGGAATAACTGGGCGCCCCGCTTCAGCGGCGTCTACGACGTGTTCGGGAACGCGAAGACGGCCCTCAAGTACTCGCTGAGCCGATACAACCTGGCGCGCACGACCGGGATCGCCGGGAACTACAATCCGCTGCTGTCGCAGACCTCGGCGGCGCTGACGTGGCGGGATGTCAACGGCGACGACATCGCGCAGGGTGCGCGCGGTTGCGCCTTCGGCACCAACGGCGTCCCCGGGTGCGAGATCAATTTCAGCGCGCTGCCGGCGAACTTCGGCAGCGTTGCGCTCAACACCTACGGGAACTACCCGCGCACCTGGAACCTGGAGCACGGCCTCGAACTGCAGCACGAGCTGCTGCCGCGCCTGTCGCTGACGGGCAGCTGGTTCCACGGCGCCTTCCATGACCTGACGACCTCCATCAACGAGAGCTGGCAGTTCACCGGAGACCCGCTCAAGAATCCCAACTACATCCCGTACACGGTGTACAACCCGCTCTCGGGTCAGGCGATTGCCGTCTACGGACGAACTGCGGCCGCCGCGGCGGCGCCGGCGCTGAACCTCGACACGTACGACCCGAACCGGGAGCGGATCTACGACGCGTACTCGTTGGAGTTCCGGGCACGGCCGGGGCGGTCGACCCTCTTCGGCGGCTTCTCGTTCGAACGCCAGCTCGACGTGAACTGCACCGCGCCAGACAATCCCAATGCGCTCCGGTTCTGCGACGACCGCCAGGATGACATTGCCTTCCGGCCGCAGTTCAAGCTGGCGGGGTCCTATCCGATGCCGTGGGGCGTGACGCTGAGCGGTTCGTACCAGAACGTGCAGGGCGGCGCGAGCAGCACGAGCATGGCGATCACCCGCAACTCGACGCGCTATCCGTCGGATTGCCCGGCGCCGTGCCCGGCGGGTGCGATTATCCTCCCCGCGTCGTTCCAGCCTTCGACGCTGACCGTGCAACTGGTCAATCCGTCCGCGGTGTTCACCGAGCGGATCCAGCAGCTCGACCTGAAGGTGTCCAAAACGTTGAAGCTCGGACGCATCTCCGTGCTGCCGACGCTGGAAGTGTTCAACGTCAGCAACTCGGATGCGGTCGTCAGTTACGTGTCGACGAACGTGCTGGCGACCAGTTACCTGCGGCCCAACAGCATCGTGCAGGGTCGCATCATCGGCGTGGGAACCACCGTGCGGTGGTAGAGAAGTCGGTAGTCAGTAGCCGGTGGTCCCGCGGGACTGCCGGCTACTGCCGCCGTTTGGCGTCGAGGGCCATCGCAAGGTTCCGGCGCGCGTCGTCGAAGCCCGGTTGGATCCTCAGTGCTTCCCTGAACTCGCCAATCGCCTCATCCAGTTTTCCCTGCGACCCCAGCGCGATGCCCAGGTTGTTATGGGCGTCGACCGCGTTCGGCGTCGCCTTCAGCGCCGCGCGAAACTCGACCGCGGCCTCAGCCGGCCTGCCGGCCTCGAGCAGCACGCTCCCGAAGTCGTAACGCAAGGCCCCTTCGTCTGGCGCCAGCTCGGTGGCGCGGCGGAGGTGGTCGACGGCCTCGCTCGTCCGGCCCGCCGACGCGAGCAGATCGCCGAGGTTGCGATGTGACTTCGCGCTGTTGGGGTCGATGGTCAGCGCCGCCTGAAACTGCAAACGGGCTTCGGCTGCGCGGCCTTTCGCCGCGAGCGCAATCCCCAGATTATTGTGCGTCTCGACCGACGCCGGCGCAGACCGGAGCGCGATCTGGAAATGATCGATGGCGGCGTCGGCGTCGCCCTGCTCGAGGAGCGCATTGGCCAGGTTGTAGTGCGCGTCCGGATAGTCGGGCCGCAGCCGCAGCGCGCGGTCGTAGGCGGCCACGGCGTCTGCGGTCCGCCCCTGGGCGCGCAGCGCGGTGCCGAGGTTGCTGTAGGCCGGCGCGTAGTCGGCTCGCAGCGCGATCGCGCGCTGATAGTGCGCCATCGCTTCGTCCAGGCGCTGTTCGTCCTGCAGCGCCGTCCCGAGATTGTTCTCCGTGATCGCGCGCGACATGGCTGATGAAAGGAGAGGCCAGTTCGTGAACACGATCGCGGCCACGAGCGTGACGATCGTCGCGACCGATCCGGGCACGCGCCGCGCGCGCGCGATGGCTGGAGCCTGGACGAGCGCCGCGGCCGCGAAGAGCAGCAGGATCGGCACGAGCGGATAGCGGTACCGCCCGAAGACGTAGAACGCGACGACGCTCGCGGCGTAGGTCACGAGCAGCGCGTGCAGGATCAGGAGCCGCGACCTGTCGCGCCACGTGACGATCAGGCCGAGGAGCGCCAGCGGGACGAGCACGCCGAAGTGTCCGATCGGCCCCAGGAGCGTCAAGGGCCAGGACCACTCAGCGTGCGACTCCTGGCTCTCGGTATCCACCATCTCGGCCGCGTTCCAGACGAGCGCGGTCTTGCGCGCCGTCAGCGCGAGCCACGCGGCCGGGTGCCCCGTGATGAAGTCCAGCGCCCGTCCGGTCCAGTAGCTCGAGACCTCTCCCGGCGTCAGGCGACGTCCGGTCGCGTGTTCCGCGAGTTCGGTCGCGTCCTGACGCTCGTATTCCGGCGCGCCCCGGCCGGCCCGCAGCGACTGGTACGTGCCGTCGGCGCCGGCGTGGTTGCCGATGTAGAAGTTGGGTCCGAACTGCGCGGTCGTCACGTAGAAGCCGCCGCCGACCATGGCGTTGCGCGCCGCAACCGGCACGAGCACGAGCGCGAGGCCGGCCGCGAACAGCCCGAGCTGCCTGACGCGCGCGCCCAGCGCGTCGCGCGTTCGCGCGAGCGTCCAGATCGCGATGACGACGACGAAGACGAGCGCGTTCTCGCGCGTCAGGCTCAGCCCGCCGAGCGCGAGACCGAGGAAGAAGAAGTCCGGCTTCAGGCGGACCGCAATCCGGCTGATCAGCCACAGCGCGAGGCACACGAAGAACACGTCGAGGACGGATTTCTGCAGCAGGCCGTCGAAGAAGATCGCCGGCGCGTAGAGCGCGAGCATCAGGCCGGCGGCGAGACCCGCGTTCCGGTGAAAGAGACGCGAGGCCGCCATCCCCAGCAGCACGCACGACGCCGATCCGATGACGGCCTGGAGCACGCGGACGACCAGGAGGCTGCGCCCGGCGACCGCGTAGATCGCACCTAGTACATAAGGATAGAGCGGCGCCTGGTAGAAGACGTCGTGGCCGAACCAGTCGCCGCCCGCAATCTGCCGGGCCCAGTCGTCGTACCCGTGCGCGTCGCCCAGCAGCGTCGAAAAATAGGGCGACGCGCGCATCTGCCAGACGTGCAGCAGGCGCACCGCGAGCGCGACAGCGAAGATCGCGAGCGCGGGCGCCGCGAAGCGGTCACGATCGTCTGACTGCGGCAACGGCGCTATGCTAGCGCAGGAGCGCAAAGGCATGCGACGCGTGGCGATCATCCTGACGAGCGCGGCCGCCGTTCTGACGGCGTCGCGGGCGTTCGCCTCGCCGCAGCCGCGCCTCACCTTTAATAAGGACATCGCGCCGATCGTCTGGGCGCGCTGCGCGGGATGCCACCGTCCCGGCGAGATCGGTCCCTTCCCGCTGCTCACCTACGACGAGGTCAAACGGCGGGCGACGCTCATCGCGACGACGACGACCCGGCGCCTCATGCCGCCCTGGAAACCCAGCCCGCCCGCGCCGGGCCAGGTCGACTTCGAGGGCTCGCGTCGCCTGACCGATCGCGAGATGCAGTCGCTGCAGCAGTGGATCGCCGACGGCCTCCCTGAAGGCGACGCGGCCGATCTTCCGCCGGCTCCGCAGTGGAGCGACGGCTGGCGGTTCGGCACACCGGATCTCGTGGTGCGCATGAACCAACCCTACACGGTCCGCGCGAGCGGTCCGGACGACTTCCGGACGTTCGTGATCCCGATTCCAACCACGCAGGCGCGTTACGTGCGCGCGGTGGAGTTTCATCCGGGCAACGCGCGGGTCGTGCATCATGCGAACATCGGCATCGATCGCACGCAGTCGTCGCATCAACTCGACCTGAAGGATCCGGAGCCGGGCTATGTCGGCGGCATGGTGCCTGACGCGCGGTATCCCGAAGGACAGATGCTCGGGTGGACGCCAGGGCAGGCGCCGCACCCGTCGCCGCCCGGGATGGCATGGCGGCTGGAGCCCGGCAGCGACCTCGTGGCGCAGCTGCATCTGCAGCCGACGGGGAAGCCCGAGCCGTTGCAGGTCAGCGTCGGCATCTACTTCACCGACGACCCGCCCACGCGCAGCCCGATCGGCCTGCGTCTCGGCAGCGAGACCATCGACATTCCCGCCGGCCTGCGCGACTACGTTGTCAGCGACAGCTACGTCCTGCCGGTTGACGTGGACGTGCTGTCCCTGCAGCCGCACGCGCACAACCTTGCGCGCCGCATGGAGGCCGCGGCGACGCTGCCGGACGGCACCACGCGATCGCTCATCACCATCGAGGATTGGGATTTCCGCTGGCAGGATGTGTACCGCTACGCGACGCCGCTCGCGCTGCCGAAAGGCACACGGCTCTCGATGCGCTACACCTACGACAACTCCGCCGGCAACGTCCGCAATCCGCATCAGCCGCCGGCGCGCGTGGTCTGGGGGCAGAACACCACCGACGAGATGGGCGACCTGTGGATCCAGGTCGTGCCGCGCACCGCCGGGACGCTGACGCTCCTGACCCAGGACGTCCGGCGCAAGGCGCGCGCGGAGGATCTGGCGGCCTACACCCGGCTGCTCGAGACCGATCCGGATAATCCGCTGCGGCACGATGCCGTCGCCGCGTTGTATCTGGACGATGGCCAGTTCGATCAGGCCGTCGTCCATTTCCGCCGGTCGCTCGAGCTGAACCCGGCGTCGGCGTCCACGCACTACAACCTCGGGTACGCGCTCTCGGTGCGCGGCCGGCAGGCAGAGGCGGCCGCGGAGTTCGGCGAAGCGCTCCGCATCGATCCCGATTACGCCCAGGCGCACACCAATCTGGGCGCCGCGCTGCAGTTGCTCGGCCGGACCGATGACGCGCTCGCGCATTTCCGCCGCGCGGTCGCGCTCCGGCCCGACAACATCGAGGCGCGCGTGAACCTGGCGCAGTTGCTCTCGGCGCTGGGTCTCGCCGCCGACGCGGCGGGCGAGTTTCAACGGGTGCTGGCGCGTCGTGCCGACGACCCGCAGGCGCTCAGCGGGCTCGCGTGGATCCGAAGCACGTCGAGCACCGAAGCCTTGCGTGACCCGGCCGACGCCGTCCGCCTGGCCGAGAAAGCGGCGGCGTTGACGTTCCGCCGGGACATCTCCGCGATCGACGCGCTCGCCGCGGCCTACGCGTCAGCCGGACGGTACGACGAGGCGGTGGCCGCCGCTCGCGCAGGCATCGATCTCGCCGTCAGCGCCGGGCTGCCGGCCGTGGTCGCGCAGTTGAGACAGCGCATGGACGTGTATCA